>Ga0307412_10001661_pt1 | contig 12291 bp, 9 predicted proteins | sample DK1Cmetagenome_3_FD_203823 | JGI IMG/M metagenome (GOLD analysis project Ga0307412, IMG submission 203823) | Maize rhizosphere microbial communities from greenhouse at UC Davis, California, United States - DK15-C-1 | ecosystem: Host-associated > Plants > Roots > Rhizosphere > Soil | place: USA...
TGCGGACGGAAGCGGGCTTTCACCACAAAACTATGTAGCTGCAAAAGCAGAAGTTCAGGCTTTATTGTATGCGAGAAAACAACCTTGGTTTGAAGCGTATTACGACGGTTTTCCAACACAGGACAACGGCATGAAAATGAAAAGCGGAACCATGAAAGACACAAAATCTTTTGCTGGTTATCACACTTCTAAGGATGGTAAAAAGTATGTGTTTTCAATTATCATTAACAATTATCAGGGAAGCGGAAGTGCAGAGTTGCAGAAAATTCTGAATGTTTTAAAATAAAATTATCTTGAGAAAATCCATATTTGCCAGATTAAATAACTGGATTATTTTTACCTTAATGACCATTGTAGTGTTAACAGTTGTTATCGCATCTACAATTTTGATTAATTTTTTACGTAAAGAAGAGATCAAAAGGGTTGATATTTTAGTGAGCGCCTTAAAGCTTCAACAGGAAGTGGCTAATCCTAATTTAGAAATTCAGGCATTGCTTCTGCAGATTTATGGATCAAATAGTACGATTCCGGTTATTCTTTTAGATAGAAATGACCGGATTATGGAACATAAAAATCTACCTGAGGATATAGGAAATAATCCTGAAAAAATAGTGGCTTTAGCAAAAAAAATGTCAAAGAGCTATACTCCCATCGAAATTGAAATTGTAAAAGGAGACAAGCAGATTGTATTTTATGATAACTCTCCGTTGTTGAATAATTTACGCTATTCTCCATTTATATTAGGATTTTTTATTTTATGTTATTTCTTGTTTTCGTTTTGGTTTTTCAGAACGATTAAGAAGACTGATGAAGGCTATCTTTGGGCTGGTTTAGCCAAGGAAACGGCGCACCAAATCGGAACTCCATTATCATCCATGATCGGCTGGATGGAAATTATGAAGTTGGATGATCCTGAATCGGAAGGTGTTCGTGAGATTGAAAGAGATATAGAAAGATTAAGAACGATTTCCGAAAGGTTTTCAAAAATTGGTTCTATTCCGGAATTGAATGACACGGATTTTAATGCAACCATTCAAGGTAATTATGATTATTTGAAAACCAGAATTTCAAGAAAAATAAATTTCGGACTGCATCTTCCCAATTATGATATTTCTGTCCCGCACAACAAAATTCTGATGAGCTGGGTAATAGAAAATTTGGTTAAAAATGCTGTTGATGCAATGAAAGGCGAGGGTTCGATTTCAATGTCGGTTTTTGAACGAAACAAAAATATTTTAATTGAAGTTCAGGATACAGGAAGTGGAATGACCAAACAACAGGCAAGAAATGCCTTTAATCCGGGATATTCAACGAAGAAAAGAGGTTGGGGATTGGGGTTGTCGTTGGCAAAAAGGGTGATTCAGGAGTATCATCATGGAGATATTAAAATCTCTCAAACCGAGCTTGGAAAAGGAACAACTTTTAGAATAACGATTAAGAAAGCTTAAAAAAAATATTTTTAATAAACACGAATAGCACAAATATTTTTCACAAATAACACTATGAAAAAAATTGTGAATTTTGTGATTACATTAGTGTTATTCGTGTTTAAAAACAAAAAGCGAGGAAAAAAATTCCCCGCTTAAATAGTATTAATAATTCTTAATTATTTTTTCCCAGTCAACCACTGATCCTGTAACTTCTGATCTGCCGGGGTTGGATTCGCTTTAAACTGAAGTGTTTCCATCGTTAACTTATCAAGAATTGCTTTTCCTTTTAAATCGATTTTATCGGTTTTGTCGCCATTCTTTCTTAGAACGGTAACGGTAACATTTTGACCTTCTTTAATTGTTTTTGAATAATTAATGAAATCCTGAATATTTTTAACATCAATTGTTTTTCCATCTAATGCAAAAACTTCGTCTGTAATCTTAAACCCAATGCTTTTTGAAAAAGGAGATAAAGCTGAATTTTCGTCAAAAACAAAAGTGTTGTTTTTCTCATTATATCCGGTTTGGTTCGGATCTTTGATCATCCAGAAAATAGGCGGAGTTTCCTGTTTGCTGATTTCCACACCAACCTGGCCCAGATATTCCGCATAAGGCGTTGGCTGGTTTCCTGCGATATATTTATTGTAGAAATCTTTGATCTGAGGATAACCTGTAACAGTCACCAATTCATCGATCAATTTATCATCTTTAAATGGTTTGTTTTCACCAAATCTTTGCGATAATTTTCTGATCATGTCACGGTAACCCATTTCACCATTTGACAATTTTCTCAATTCAATATCAAGGCACATCGTCAAAAGTGTCCCTTTTTCGTAAACATTTCTGTACTGGTCTTTGTATTGATCCAGCAAAACGTTTTTACTCATTACCGTAAACGGCATGGTATCGTCGTAATTCTTAGAATTGGTAATTTTTTCGTTGATTCTTTTTAAGAACTCATTTTTATCAATTAATCCTTCCTGAATTTGGAATAAATTAGCGAAATATTCCGTTCCACCTTCATACATCCAAAGGTGTTGAGACATTTTCGGGTCTGCATAATCGAAATAATGAATCTCTTCCGAATGCGTTTTCAAAGGATTCACCGTATGGAAAAACTCGTGAGAAACAACATCTGTAATTGCTTTGTCAATCGCATCTTTAGGCATCATTTCAGGTAAAACAACGCTCGTCGACTCGTGATGTTCCAAAGCTCCGAAACCTTTGATCTGTGGTTCCCCCGTACCTGAAAGATAAAGCAGGATCGCATATTTTTTATTGGTATTCATATCACCCAAAAATTTCTTTTGAGCAATAACCATTTTTTCTAAATTATCTTTAAAATCCGCAGCTTTATATTTTCCTGTTGGAGAATAAACTCCCAAAACAAGATCCATTCCGCCCGCATTGAAAGTGGTGTAATCAGGTTTTGTGTACATCAGTGGAGAATCGGTTACTTTAGCATAATTTGCCAATGTGTAAGTGTCTGTAGCCTCAGATTTGTCCTGATCTACCAACGCTGTTGTTCCGTAAAAATCGTTCGGTTTTTGAATCACTAACTGATACGGAACATCCTGCATATTATCGATATATCCGACAAAACCATGGGTATTAATTAAATAAACTTTCCCTTGCTCAATATCAGTTCCTGAGGGTGAAAACACGGCTTTATGTTTCGAAGTATCCATTTCATCATCGAAACTGTCATTTACCAGATAAGTTACTTTGCTTAAATTCTGAGCGTTTTTAAGCGAATAGGAATTGTCACTAACCTTTGTAAAAGCTAATTCTTTTCCTTTATTGTCTAAAAATTTGATTCCTTCTACGAACCTTCCATAATCATCTACAGAATACGTTCCCGGAACAGTTTTCGGAAAATGGAATTTTATATCGCCCGATTTCATTTTGGGAAATTCCATTGTTACCGCCACTTTATCGTCTTTTACATTGACAAGGTCGATCGTGGTCTTTATAGACTGAGCGTTGGACAAAAAGGCAGTTAAAACGCTTAAACTGAGTGCTATTTTTTTCATTGAGTTTAAATTATAGTTAAATAGTTGCTTAAAAATTGATTTTGTTACGAAACGCTGTATTAAACTTTTCTTAAAATTAAAAATCAAATTATTAAAATGATGAAATTTGTTTTTAACCATTAAGATTTTTATTAAGAAGTTAAGAATATTAAGATTAGCGTTGCATTAAGACTTATAAATCTATTGATTTTCTTAATTAAACTTAACTTCTTAAATATCCTTAATGGTTTAAATTTAAATAAATAAAAAAAGCAAACCGATATTTCAAGATTTGCCTTTTACTTTTAATTACTGCGCTTTTTTATAATTGATGTAATAGTTCTTATTAAACTGAACCGGACTGCCCTTTTTCAGTTTCACTGTTTGCCAGTTTTCCGTTGGATTGATTGTCTGATCATCATCAATTCTGATCGGAAGTTTTAAATTCTTAACGCCATTTATATAACGGAATTTCAATTCTTGACCTTTTTGAACATATTCCAGGATCGGAATTTTTGTCGACCTTAAATATTGATTAAAAACAGTTGAAAAATCAATTCCAGATTTTGATGAAATATAATCTTCAACTTGTTTTGTCGTTACCGTTTGATGATAAAAATTTTTATTCAAACCTCGTAAAATCTGTCTAAATTTTTCGTCATTATTAATAATCTGGCGAATCGTGTGAATCATACTTGCGCCTTTTGGATACATGTCGCCGCTGCCTTCGTTCTTTACTCCATACTTTCCGATGATAGGTGTGTCATTTTCGATCAGGTTTCGAATTCCGATGGCGTAAATATCAGCAGATTTTTTATCCATATATTTTTCAGTGAAAAGTACTTCGGAATAGTTTGTAAAACTTTCATGTATCCACATATCAGCCTGATCTTTTGCCGTAATGTTATTCGCAAACCACTCGTGACCGCTTTCGTGAATGATGATAAAATCCCAATTCAGACCCACTCCGGTTCCTGATAGATCTCTTCCGAGATATCCGTTTTGATAGCCATTTCCATAAGCAACGTTACTTTGATGTTCCATGCCTAAATAAGGTGCATCAACAAGCTTGTATGAATCCTCATAAAAAGGATATGGGCCAAACCAATATTCAAACGCCGAGAGCATGGGTTTTACCTGCTGGAATTGTTTTTTTGCTTTATCTAAATTATAATCCAACACCCAATAATCTAAATCCAGTGTTCCTTTTTCTCCTTTAAAAGTATCTTTAAAATTCACATATTTTCCAATATTCGGAATGATGGAGTAGGTGTTAATCGGATTTTTAACTTGCCAAGTGTATGTTGTCTTGTTACCTTCGGTTTTTTTGTCTATCAGTCTTCCGTTTCCTACGCCTACAAGATCTTTTGGAGTAATAATTTTCATAATAACTCCATTATCAGGCTCATCACTCCAGATATCTTTTGTCGGAAGCCAAATCGAAGCTCCAATTGCTTCATCAGCAACGCTCATCCACGGATTTCCTTTTTCGTCCTGAGTGAAAACCCAGCCGCCGTCCCAAGGTGCTTTTTTTGCAATGGTAGGATTTCCGGAATAGGCGATATCGATAGTATATTTTTCTCCTTTTTTGAAGTTTTTGTTGGCTTTAATCCAGATGAAATCACCGTCCTGTTTAGATTCTGCAATCGGGAAACTGGCTTCCACTTTATCAGCTTTCATCGGCTGTAGCAAATCGATCTGAAAGGTTGGATTGGCAATATCTTTAATAATTTCAAAGCTTATTGTATTGGTTCCTTTGATGCTTTTTTCGGCAAAATTAGGCTCAACGGATAAATCATACTTTTTAACATCCCAAAAATTTCGGAATTCCGTATTGGAACCTTTTAAAGTATCTTGTTTTGTATAAACTTTATCTTTTTCGAAGAATTGTCCGAAAACCAATCCTGAAGCCAACAAAAGTGAATATGACAGCTTTTTCATTTAAATTATATTAATCTTTCCAAAAATAGAAAATTAAAATCAACTGTAATAAGAATAATGAAGATAAATCTGATTGTGTAAAAAAGACTTAAGTTTACTTCTTTTGTAAAATATTTTTCAAAGTATCGATAATAGTTTCATTATCATTTGTGAAATCAATAAAGAATTTTGTCTGCCAGTTTTTAGTTTTTTCGGCTTGTTTACTTTCGGGTTGGTCCCAATTTGGATACACCCGAAAACCACGTTTGCCTTCTTTTTGATCAGCAATAATTTGTTTTTCGGCTAAAATTTTTCTTGGGAAAATAAAAAAACCGGAATTACTTTCTTGTTCGGCAAAAATTATATAAAAATCAAAATCGTCGGAAACGGTGAATGATTCTGTTTTTCCGTCAGAATTTCTTTTCCATAAAGTCACAAACTGACCGTTTTTTGTCGGTGTAATCTTAGCTTTCCGAAACTGTATTTTAAAATGACCAAGCGAAAAATTATATCCTAAATATTCTTCACATTCAAGATCTATTTTGATATTTAAAATAGTTAACTGTAAATTTTTAAAAACTAAACTTTCAATTTGGCTTAATTCTCTGATCATTTTTCTTTATTTTAATCTTGAAATGTAAACCAATTTTCAGTTTTATTATTTCTGAACTGCCGGAAAATTCCCTGAATTTTTCTGAACTTTTTTATAAGTATAAGCACACATCAGAATGCTGAATTCGTACAGTAAAAGCAACGGTAAGGCAGCCATCATCATACTCAAAACGTCAGCCGGAGTGATGATTGCAGCCACAACCATGATCAAAACAATCGCGTGACGACGATAAGTTTTCATGAAAGTCGGCGTCAAAATTCCGATGTTCGTAAGAAAATAAATAAGGACCGGGAAAAGAAAAATAACACCCATCCCCAAAATTACCTGTAAAAAGAGAGTTGTATAATCACTTAAATCATAAAGAGGAACAATGATATCTGAAATTTTAAAGATAACTCCAAAATTAATAGCAAAAGGTAGGATTAAAAAATATCCACATAAAACGCCTGTCATGAATAAAATCCAAACCGAATTGATGATAAAGATTGAATTTTTTCTTTCTTTCGGATGAAGTGCAGGACTGATAAACTTCCACAATTCCCAAACGATGTACGGAAAAGCAGCGACGATCCCCCCAAAAATGGAAACCGCCATCATGACATTAAACTGCTGGTAAAGCTTACTCGCACGCACCGGAATGTCTTTCGGAAGATGGATGCTGTCTTCACCCAAAATCATTCTGGAAAAGTGATTCACGATCTTAAAAGTCGGAAAATCATTTCGTGTCGGGCCAAAAAAGATATGATCCATGATCCAATTGATATTGAAACCCACAATGAACGCAGCAACTACAATCGCAAGAATCGAACGAATGAGATGACCTCTTAATTCTCCAATATGCCCAAGAAAGGACATGTCTTTACCTTCACTCACAGAATAATTTTTTAAGACACCAAATTTATGAAATATTTATAGAAGTTAGAGATTAGATATTAGAAGTTAGACTTTTTCATTTTTCAGAACTAATTTCTAATCTCTAAATATCGAGATTCTAATTTATTCCCTCATCCAACAACTTATGCAGGTCAATAATTCCGAAGTATTTACCGTTTTCAGTTACGATAAGCTGTCCGATGTTGTTTTCTTTTAAAATCTTCATGGCTTCCTTTGCCAATACGTTTCTTTCGATGGTTTTTGGGTGTAAAGACATAATATCTTTAGCCAAAACTTTAGAAACATCTTCACCTTTCATTAGCATTCTTCGTAAATCTCCGTCTGTGATTACACCGATAATCTGATCTTCATTAGTAACCACCGTGATACCGTGTCTGGATGCGCTGATCGAGATAATGACGTCTCTCACAGGAGAATCTTCTGTAACCTGCGGTTTTTGGGATGAAAGAAAATCGTCAACTTTTGAGATTAAATTTTTACCCAAGCTTCCACCCGGATGAAATTTTGCAAAATCATTAGCCTGAAAATTATTTAATTCCATTAAAGCAACTGCCAAAGCATCTCCCAATGCCATTTGTAGCGTGGTTGAGCTTGTCGGCGCCAGTTTGATAGGGCAGGCTTCCAAATCAACGTGCGTATCTAAAATCACTTCAGAAAACTCTGCAAGCTTACTTTTTTTATTTCCTGTCATTCCGATTAAGGCGGAAGAATAATCTTTTAAATAAGGAACAAGGTTAATAATTTCAGGTGAATTTCCAGAATTAGAGATACATAAAACCACATCCTGCTTTTGGATGACTCCCAAATCTCCGTGAATTGCTTCCGAAGCATGAAGAAACTGCGAAGGCGTACCTGTGGAATTTAAAGTGGCTACGATTTTATTTCCGACGTGAGCAGATTTTCCGATTCCTACGATGATCAGTTTTCCTTTTGCAGAATGAATGATCTCAACGGCTTTGGCGAAATCTTCATCTATTCTGTTTTTTAATTTTTCAAGTTCTGAAATTTCTATTTCTAATGTGCTTTTCGCGATTGAAATAATGTTGGCTCTTTCCATTTTCTTTTATCTTGTTTACAAAAAATATCTTAAAAAATGTTATATTTTAAAAAGAATATTTAATATAAATTTTATTTTTCATAAATTCGTTCACTTTGTATGTTAAGCAAAAAAGTTATAACTTTGGGTAAGATGCAAATTTAGCAATAGAAAATTAGATGAGCGCAAAAAAAGCCAATTTATCAGGCGAATTGAAAAAATATTTCGGGTTTTCTACTTTTAAAGGTCAGCAAGAGCAAATCATAGAAAACCTGTTAGAGGGAAAGGATATATTTGTTTTGATGCCGACAGGAGGTGGTAAGTCTTTATGTTATCAGCTTCCGGCACTTATTTCCGAGGGTACGGCAATCGTTGTTTCACCCTTAATAGCTTTAATGAAGAATCAGGTAGATGCCGTGAATGGCCTTTCATCTGAAGATGGGGTAGCACATGTTTTAAATTCATCATTAAATAAAACACAGACAAAACAAGTTTTTGACGATATCAAAAGTGGGAAGACAAAACTGTTATATGTCGCTCCGGAATCTTTAATTAAGGATGATTATCTGGAATTCTTGAAGGAGGTTAAAATTTCATTTGTTGCAATTGACGAGGCGCACTGTATTTCAGAGTGGGGGCATGATTTCAGGCCAGAATACAGGAATTTAAAATCGATTATCGATAAAATTGCAGATGTTCCTGTTATTGCTTTGACAGCGACGGCAACTCCTAAAGTTCAGGATGATATCCAGAAAACATTAGGAATGATCAATGCGTTGGTTTTCAAAGAAAGTTTCAACAGACCGAATCTTTATTATGAAGTACGCCCGAAAGTTAATGTAGACAAGGAAATCGTAAGATTTATCAACAGCCATAAAGGAAAATCAGGAATTGTTTACTGTTTAAGCCGAAGAAAAGTTGAAGAATTTGCCCAGCTTTTACAGGTCAATGGAATTAATGCGCTGCCTTATCACGCAGGTCTTGACCAAAAAGTAAGAGTTGCGAATCAGGATAAATTCCTGATGGAAGAAGTAGATGTCATCGTTGCAACCATTGCATTCGGGATGGGAATCGACAAGCCCGATGTGCGTTTTGTAATTCATTATGACTTCCCGAAATCTCTGGAAAGTTATTATCAGGAAACCGGGCGCGCAGGTCGGGATGGTGGCGAAGGCTACTGTCTGGCGTTCTACGATCCGAAAGACATTGAAAAATTAGAAAAATTCCTGGCTCAAAAACCTGTTTCCGAGAGAGAAATCGGGTTACAGCTTTTAAATGAAGTGGTTGGTTACGCCGAAACTTCAATGAGCAGAAGACAATATATTTTGTATTATTTTGGTGAAAATTTTGATCCTGAAAAAGGAGATGGAGCAAAAATGTGTGACAACGCATCGAATCCGCCAAAATTAAAAGATGCAACCGATGATCTGCAAAAGGTTCTCGAACTGATCAGAGATACGGGAGAAAAATTTAAATCTAAAGACCTGATTTCTGTGATTGTAGGAAAAGAAAATGCAGTTACGAAATCATATAAACTTGAGCAAAATTCTTATTTCGGATTCGGAAAAGAAGAAAAAGATAATTATTGGAAAACCATTTTAAGACAGGCTACCGTTCAGAATTTCCTGCAAAAGGATATTGAAACGTATGGTGTTTTAAAAATGACTGATAAAGGCCGTGAAGCTTTAGAGAATACATCTAAAGAAAAGTTCATGATCGCGGAGGACAGAGAATTTGATCTATCGCAGACAAAAGCCGAAAGTGATCAGGTTCAAATGCAGTCGGCAGGCGGTTTGGATCAGAATTTATTTACTTTATTAAAAGAATTAAGGAAAAAAGTAGCCAAAAAACACGGAATTCCGCCTTACACGGTGTTCATGGACCCAAGTTTGGAAGACATGACGGTTCAGTATCCTGTTTCCGTGGATGAAATCGCTAAAATTTATGGGGTTGGGGAAGGAAAAGCCAAAAAATATGGTAAAGAATTCGCCGATTTTATCAGTAAATATGTAGAAGACAACAATATCGAACGTACCCAGGACATGGTGTTGAAACAGGTTGCGAATAAATCCAGCCACAAAGTTTTTATCATCCAAAGTACGGACAAAAAAATTGACCTTGAAGATATTGCAAGAGCCAAAAACTTATCAATGAATGAATTGTTGAAGGAAATGGAAAGTATTGTATATCAAGGCACAAAGTTAAATATAGATTATTATATTGAAGATAATTTTGATGAAGATATTGTAGACGGCTTCATGGAGTTCATGACCGAATCTGAAAGCGATAGCATGAAAGTTTTGCTTGATGAATTCGGGGACGAGCTTTCTGATGAAGAAGTGAGAATGCTGAGAATTAAGTTTATAAGCGATGTAGCGAATTAAAATTGAAAAGTATATTTATATACTTTTAACATTATGCTATTTTTAACGATATGTGACTTAGCAATGTTAATTTTTTAATCGAATGGTTTTTACAAGGAAGAAAATAAAATAAATTGAATATGCTGGAGATAAAATTTTAGCATATTTTTACTCTGATGAAAAAGATTTCTGTTATGTTTATTCTGCCGGATTTGGAAACCGGAGGCGCAGAAAGAATCGTTACCACTATTGCGAATCATCTCTCCAGAGATCGGTTTGAGCCTAAGATTTTGCTTTTGCGCAAACAGGGCGGTTACCTTAAACTTCTTAAGGATGATGTCGAAATTATTGACGTGAATACAGAAAGAATCAGACATTCTTTAAAGCCTATTTTAAGGGAAATTTACAGAAGAAAACCCGATATTGTGTTTTCTGGATATGGTGAAGTGAATGCTTATTTATCTTTATTTATCAAGCTTTTTCCGAGAACGAAATTCATTGCAAGAGAAACAAATGTTGTGAGTGAACACGTGACCAGAAAAGAAATCAAGTTTTTCTACAATTTTTACAACAACTATCAGCGAATCATTGCCCAAAGCGATGATATGATGAAAGATCTGACTAAAAATTTTAAAATAAAACCCAACAAAATTATTAAAATTAATAATCCAGTCGATTTTGATTTTATTAATGAAAAGTTGGCGGATGCCAAAAAACCGGAATGTTTTAAATATAATTATAAAAACGTAGTTGCCATCGGGAATTTATCGGGCAGAAAAGGGTTTGATAATTTGCTGAAAGTTTTTTCCAGACTTAAAAATGAAAATATTTTACTTCATATTTTAGGAGACGGAAAAGACAGGGAAATGTTGCATCACATGAAAGAATTTCTGGGTTTGAAACATGTGATTTTTCACGGTAGACAGGACAATCCTTACCAGTTTTTAAAATATGCCGATCTTTTTATTCTTTCCTCAAGATATGAAGGTTTTCCGAATGTTTTACTCGAAGCTGGGGCTTGCGGAACATATTCTTTAGCCAATAACTGCCCAGGTGGAATTAATGAAATTATCCAGAACCAAGTAAACGGCGAAGTTTCCGATATTGATAATCATGAAGATTTTTCACAAAAAATAATGAGCATTCTGCATCAGTCTTATGATAAAGATGCTATTAAAAATTCAATTAAATCCAGATTTTCGAAGAATATTATTTTAAATAAGTATGAGAAGGTTTTGATTGATTTGATGAATAAATAGTTTTTAATAATTAGGAATTAGGAATTAGGAATTAGGAATTAGGAATTAGGAATTAGTTTTTGATAATGCTCTAATTTCTCGTGGAGCGAATTTTTATATTTCCTTACCTTTGTTGTTAATATTAAAGTTCAATATTTCATACATGAAGAAAATTCCGAAATTAGGTTGTACCTGTGAAAAACCTCCTTTTAATTATGCTGATTTCAGAAGCTCTCAATTAGGCATAGATCATACCAACGGAAGAGATGCAGAGGTAAGTATTTTTCAATGCAAACTTTGTCAGAGAATATGGATCAGCTATCTTGTTGAATTCGAGCATTATTCTAAGTCCGGAAGATGGTACAGAGGGATTATTTCAAAAAAAGAACGTTCGGAAATCACCCCTGAAAATGTTGTAGAATATCTGGAAAACATTGAATGGTATTTGTATGGAGGTTCCTATTTTGAAAGTGCCGGAGCATTTGGGCACGGGAAAGCCATTGTGGATTAATTGGCTGGAAGTCAGAGGCGAGAGAGATAATGTAAAGATGTTCGATTTCGAATAAAAAAGAATAATCAGGACACTTTAAACTTCCATCATCTAACTTCTAATTCCCATCTTAAAAATTTGACAAATCTCACTTTCTCACGTGGTAATTAATCAGTAAATTTGTAAGAATTAAAGAGATAATAATAAACAAATTCATAAAATAACATGAGTCAATTCGATGTTACCGTAATCGGTTCTGGTCCTGGTGGTTATGTTGCTGCAATCCGTGCTGCAC
>Ga0307412_10001662_pt1 | contig 12283 bp, 12 predicted proteins | sample DK1Cmetagenome_3_FD_203823 | JGI IMG/M metagenome (GOLD analysis project Ga0307412, IMG submission 203823) | Maize rhizosphere microbial communities from greenhouse at UC Davis, California, United States - DK15-C-1 | ecosystem: Host-associated > Plants > Roots > Rhizosphere > Soil | place: USA...
CATTCGGCTCCAAGCTCGGCACCGAGATATTGCACTGCCGGGTTCTCGAGTCCCGCGGTGAAGTCGAGCAGAACGCTGTAAGGGCCGAAGTCGGGCAGGGCGGCCGGGTCGAGATCCTCGATCGAGGGGAAGTTGCGGTCGGCCAGCAGGCCCGCCCAGTGGTTGTAGGCGCGCACCTGCATGCGGCGCTCATCGCTGCCGATCGCGGCGGGCGGCGGCTCGTGCGCGCCCTGGTCCTCGGCATGGCCGAGACCGCGATCGCCTTCGCCGTAGTCCGGCGAATCGAAAGTGCCGCGCAGTGTATCCATCGCCTCGTCGAAGCCCCCGATGCCTATTCGAGGGATCGTTCTGGCGCGACGTGGTAAAGTTACGGTTAAGTCGCGCCGGCTGGCGGCGTTAGGGTGTCCGACAGGCCGCGGTCGGTCCCGCACAATCGGTCCCAGACGCGGAAGTAGAGACCGTAATTGCAGGCGTAGTGCTCGTGATGGCGCTGGTGGTGGCTGGCGGTGATCAGCCAGCCACCCAGGCGCGAGCGGACGAGGGTGCGGGGAAACATCTCCCATCCCATGTGGTTGGTCACGCCCATCACGGTCATGATCGCCAGCACCAGCCCCAGCACGGCGACGTGGATCGGGATCAGGAATACCAGAGCGGGGATCACCACCGCCCCGGTCAGCGCCTCGACCGGGTGAAAGCTCATCGCCGCCCAAGCAGTCGGCGGGCGGCTGGAATGGTGGACCGCATGGGCGATGCGGAACAGGCGCGGCCGGTGCATCCACCGGTGCGTCCAGTAGAACCAGGTGTCGTGGGCGAAGAGATAGAGAAGCAGCGATAGCGGCAGATACCAGAGCGGATAGGCGCTCCAGTCGGTGTAGATCAGCGTCCAGCCCTGTGCCTGCCAACCCCACGCGACGATCCCCGCGGGAACACCGTAGATCGCAGCGGAAAGCAGCGACCAGCCGATCTCGCGCCCGATCTGCGGCCCGAGGCGGCCATAGAGCCCCGGTCGCACGCGCGCCGTCGCAAGGGCGAACAGCCCGCTCGCGGCGAGGTAGCGCACGGCCACGATCGCGGTCATCGCCAGTGCGGAGAGGATAGTGGCGAGAGTCATCGCGGCGGCATTATGCCGCACCTGCATGCGGCGTTACAGAGCGCAGGCGATGTCTTGATGCCATTCCATATGATCCCTATGCGACCCGTATACGAATCATATATGGAGAACCCGCATGGGTATCGTCAGTATCGAAGACGAACTGCATGAGCAGGTGCGCCGGGCGAGCAAGGTTTCGTTCCGCTCGATCAACGCGCAGGCGGCCTACTGGATCAAGATCGGCATGCTGTGCGAAACCAATCCGGCGCTCAGTTTCACGCAGATCATCGAGCGCGAACGCAGCTCCGCGGGCGTCTCGGCGCCGCCCCTGGCCGAGACGCGGCATGACGAAGCGGCCTGAGGAATTGGCGCTGCTGGCCGAATCCGGCCGGCTTCTTGCATCGGTGTTCGCAATGCTGGACCGGACGCCGCTCGCAGGCATGTCGACGCTCGAAATCGACGGGATGGTCGAGCGCTTCATCGTTGACGATCTCGCGGCGCGGCCCGCGAGCAAGGGGCAGTATGGATACGGCTTCGTGCTGAATTCCTCGGTCAACCACGTGGTCTGCCACGGCGTGCCGTCGGCCGAGGACGTGCTGCGGGACGGAGATATCGTCAATCTCGACATCACGCTCGAGAAGAACGGCTATATCGCCGACTCGAGCAAAACCTACCTCATCGGCGAGGTCGAGCCTGCCGCGAAGCGGCTGGTCCGAACCACCTACGAAGCCATGTGGATGGGCATCCGCGCGGTCCGCCCTGACGCGCGGCTCGGCGACATCGGCTTCGCGATAGAGCGCCACGCCAAGCGCGGCGGCTATTCGGTCGTGCGCGAATATTGCGGCCATGGCATCGGCCGCGAGATGCACGAGGAACCGCAGATCCTGCACTTTGGCAAGCCGGGAACCGGCCTGGTCCTGCGTGAAGGCATGGTCTTCACGATCGAGCCGATGCTCAACCGCGGCCGGAGGGGCGTGAGGACCGAGAAGGACGGGTGGACCGTGGTGACGCGGGACGGCTCGCTGTCGGCGCAGTTCGAGCACACGGTGGCCGTCACCGCGTCGGGCGTTTCGGTGCTGACCTTGCGCCCCGACGAACGCGTCATGGCCGAGAAGATGAGGCTCGCCGCCTGAGGCGCCGGCTCAGGCCACTTCGCGGGCGATGTATTCGGGGTAGAAGCTGGGGGCGCGGTCCGACCAGCCGGGCGCGGTCGCGGCGGCCTCGCTCAGCGACTGGAGCAGGACCTTGCGGCGCGCAGGCTCGATCTGCGGAAGAGCGCTGGCGGCGCAGAAAGCGCTCGGCAGCCACGGCCGTGCCTCGGCGCCGAGCAGCCGCTCGTAGAGAAAGCGGAAGGCCGAGAAGCTCTCGATCCGTTCCTGCGCGAGATCGAAGGCGGCCACGCGCACAAGCTTGCCGATGAAACCTTCGATCCCATCGAGCGCCGTGCCGGCCGGGATTGCCGCCCGCAGCGCCTTGAGGTCCTGATAGGCGACGTACTGGCTGCGGATCGCGGCATTCTCTCCGGCATCGCGCGCCCAGAGCTTGAAAGCGTCCTGCCGGCCCAGCCCGATATCGAGGCTGCGGCGGATGTATCGCTGCTCGGCCGCCGTGAAGCTCGCGAACTCGCGCATCTCGGCGATCGTCAGCGATGCGGTTCCGGTCTTGGCCATGGGCGATTTCCCTGTTGCGCAGGGCATGATCGCCGAACTCGGTTAAATTCGAGTTAGCCGAACCAATCCTCCCCATTTTCGCGAAGCGCAAATGGGGAGGATCAGAAAGATCAAATCAATCCGGCGAGGGGGCTCGACGGGTCGGCATACTTCCGGGTCGCCATGCGTCCCGAGAGGTAGGCGTCGCGTCCTGCTTCGACGGCGAGTTTCATCGCTCGGGCCATGCGGATCGGATCCTTCGCCTCGGCAATGGCGGTGTTCATCAGCACGCCGTCGCAGCCGAGCTCCATCGCGACCGCGGCATCGCTCGCCGTGCCGACCCCGGCATCGACCAGCACCGGCACGCTCGCGCCCTCCACGATCAGGCGGATCGTCACGCGATTCTGGATGCCTAGCCCCGAGCCGATGGGGGCGCCCAGCGGCATGACCGCGACGGCGCCGGCATCCTCGAGCTGCTTGGCCGCGATCGGATCGTCGACGCAGTAGACCATTGGCAGGAAGCCTTCGCTCGCCAGCGTCTCGGTCGCCCGCAGCGTCTCGCGCATGTCGGGATAGAGCGTGCGGGCTTCGCCCAGCACTTCCAGCTTGACCAGGTCCCAGCCGCCCGCCTCGCGCGCCAGGCGCAGGGTGCGGATTGCGTCCTCTGCGGTGAAGCAGCCGGCGGTGTTGGGCAGATACGTGACTTTCTTCGGGTCGATGAAGTCGGTCAACATCGGCGCCTTGGGGTCGCTGACGTTGACGCGGCGCACCGCGACGGTGACGATCTCCGCGCCCGAAGCTTCCAGCGCAGCGGCGTTCTGGGCGAAATCCTTGTACTTGCCCGTCCCGACGATCAGCCGCGACCGGAACGTCCGCCCGGCGACCGTCCAGGTATCGTCGCTTCCCGCCGCATGGTCGCCGCCGCCGACGAAGTGCACGATCTCGAGCACGTCGCCGTCGGCCAATGCAGCGTCCGCGAGCGTCGAGCGCGGGACGATTTCGCCGTTCCGCTCCACCGCCACTTTCTCGGGCGTGAGGTCGAGCTCGCGCACCAGCGCGGCGATGGTCGGGGCGGAGGAACGGCGGGTCTCGCCGTTGACGGTCAGGGTAAGGGGGGCTGCCATGCCCGCGAGATAGCGTTCAATGCGCGTGGCGCAAGTTGAGGAAGTGTCCGATCGAAACCAGCGAGACGCCGATCACCGTCAATACCACCTCGCCCGTGCCGTGCGGCATGGCGAGCGCGCCGCCCATGAAGCTGAGCCCGGTCATCGCGGTCACAAAGGGCGCGGCGCGGCGGTGCGTCAGCGCGCCCCAACCGATCGCGACCGCGGCGATCACGAGCGCTATCGCCAGTCCGACGCGGTGAAAGGCGGGCGCAAGCAGGAACTCGCCGCCTATTCCGAGCGCCGAGACCACGACGATCGAGGCCAGGCAATGCAGCAGGCACAGCCCGGAAAGGACGACGCCTGCACGGTCGAGCCGCGCGCGAATCGAGGAGAGGGGATTACTCATTGGCGAGGCCCATGTATGTGATAATGTATCATTGCGCAAGGCCAAATCGGCAAAGCCCTTGCGATTTGCGGAACGCCGACGCATCAGGCGCCTCCATGGTCTCCTCGACGAACTTCGGCGGGGGCACAGCCGTGCTGACGCCCGCCACCGCCCGCCCCACCGCTCTCGCCCGCTGGCTCTGGGTCGTCGCCTGGATGGTCGTGGCGATGATCGTGGTCGGCGGCATCACCCGGCTGACCGAATCGGGCCTGTCGATCACCGAATGGAAGCCCGTCACGGGCGCGATCCCGCCGCTGACGGACGCGCAGTGGCAGGCCGAGTTCGAAGCCTATCAGCAGATCGGCGAGTACCAGCAGATCACCGGCCCGGCCGGAATGACGCTGGCGGATTACAAGTTCATCTACTTCTGGGAATGGGCCCACCGCCTGCTCGGCCGCCTGATCGGTCTGGCCTTCGCCCTGCCGCTCGCCTGGTACTGGATTCGCGGCGCAATTCCCAAGGGGTACAAGCCGCGGTTGCTCGCGCTGCTCGCACTCGGGGGCCTGCAGGGAGCGTTTGGCTGGTTCATGGTGCGTTCGGGCCTGTCGAGCGAGGTGACCGACGTCAGCCACTTCTGGCTGTCGATCCATCTCCTCACGGCGCTGTTCACTCTTGGCGGCTTGGCATGGACAGCGTTCGATCTCCGGCGGCTCGCGCAGATCCCGGGCGCGCGCCCGGCGCGGTTCGGCGGGCTTGCGCTCATCGTCGCGCTCATCCTGTTCGTGCAGCTCCTGCTCGGCGCCTGGGTCGCGGGCCTCAATGCGGGACTGGCGTCCGATACCTGGCCGCTGATGCAGGGGCGGTTCGTGCCCGAGTTCGACACGTCGCGCGGGCTTTTGTGGGCAATGGCGCACGACCCGTTCCTGATCCACTTCCTCCACCGCTGGTGGGCCTGGGTGGCGGTGGCGGCACTGATCGTGCTCGCGCGCAAGGTCCGCCCGCTCGAGCGCCGCGCCTCGATCGCGATCCACGCGGCCTTCGGCACGCAGATCATCCTCGGCATCGCCACCGTCTGGACCGGCGTATCGCTGTGGGTCGCGACCGCGCACCAGTTCGTCGGCGCGCTGCTGGTGATTGCCGTGACTTGGGGTGCGCACGTCCTGGGGCGGCGGCCGTGAGCGCGCTCGTCTGGTGCCCCTGCCCGGACGAGGACACCGCCAGATCGCTTGCCCGAACGCTGGTCGAGGAGAAGCTCGCGGCCTGCGGAAACGTCATCGGCCCGATACATTCGGTCTTCTGCTGGCAGGGCGAAGTCGACGAAGCTCGCGAGTTCGGGCTCCTGCTGAAGACCGACGCGCGTCTGCTGGAGCAAGCCATCGCCCGGCTCGAGCAAGCGCATCCCTATGACGAGCCCGCCGTGCTCGGCTGGCGCTGCGATGCGGCGGGCGCGGCGACGCAAGCCTGGCTCCGCGCCCTGGTGGGGCAGCGCGGGTGACGCCGCCCTTCGACCGCCGCGGCACGCTTGCCGGGTTGGGAGTCGCGATGGGCGCCGTTCTCAGCGGAACGCGCGTTGGTGCCCAGGTGACCGACGCAGCCGCCTTCAGAGCGCCAGGCGAGCCGATGCAGCTCACGCGGGTACTCGAGCGCGAGTTGGGTGACGGCGCCAAAGTCACCGTCACTCGCACCTGGCGTGTGCGCTTTGTCGCGCATGCGGCCGGATTTACGGTCGAGGGCGAGCAGATCGCCGTCGAAGTCGACGCACCGCCGCGCCTCGCCGCGCTGGCCGAGGTCGAACGGAAGAACCCGCACGCCGGCCCCTTTCCGATCGCGCTGGACCGGGCCGGACTGATCGTCGGCGAAGGAGGAGCGGGCACTGCATCCATCCCGGGCCTCGAGGAAGCGGCGAGAAAGTATCTCGAGAGTGCGACGGCGGAGCGGCAGGCGGACGCGATGCAGTATGTTCGGGCCGTGCAGCAGGCCGGCGCCGCGATGACCAGCCGATGGCCGGAAGATCTGTTCTATCCGGTCGCCCCTCGCCGCGACCAGCGGACACTACCGCTGCCGGGCGGCGGATCGGGCGCGATCGAGGTCAGCTTCCAAGGCACTCTCGCCGCCAGCGGGCGCCATCTCGCTACGGCGGACCGACGGATCGAGACGAGCGTGAACGGCACCACGCGCACGTCGCGGGAAGCATGGCGGCTGGAGCCGATCCTGTAGCACGGTATTATTTTACCTCCTCCAAGAGCCCCGGATTTGCTTGACTTTTGGGCGACCGAGCGACAAATGCGCCGCTCCCGCGCCCGCTCTCATGCGGATTCGCGGCGAGAGACATTTCGAAGGAATTGAAGCCATGAAGGCGCTCCACAAGAGCACCCGGTCGATCAAGCCGGCCGAGGTTGAGAAGAAGTGGCACCTGATCGATGCCGAGGGTCTGGTCGTCGGCCGCCTCGCCACGATCGTCGCCAACATCCTGCGCGGCAAGCACAAGCCGAGCTACACCCCCCACGTCGACTGCGGCGACCACGTTGTCGTGATCAACGCAGACAAGGTGCGGTTCACCGGCAACAAGCTGGGCGACAAGAAGTACTACAAGCACACCGGCTATGCCGGCGGGATCAAGGAAACGACCCCGGCCAAGGTGCTCGAAGGCCGCTTCCCCGAGCGCGTGCTCGAAAAGGCTGTCGAACGCATGATTCCGCGCGGCCCGCTGGGCCGTCAGCAGATGAAGGCGCTGCACCTCTATGCCGGCACCGAGCACCCGCACGACGGGCAGCAGCCCGAAGTGCTCGACGTCGCCTCCATGAACCGCAAGAACAAGGTTACCGCCTGATGGCTGACGACAAGAACACCGTGTCCGATCTGTCGGACCTCAAGAACATCGCCGGCGACGCCCCCGAGGGTGACGCGGTGGTGATCGCCGAAAGCACCGCCCCGCTGCGCGAGCAGGAGCTCGACCAGCAAGGCCGCGCCTATGCCACCGGCCGCCGCAAGGACGCCGTGGCGCGCGTGTGGATCAAGCCGGGCAAGGGCAAGATCACCATCAACGGTCGCGACCAGGAAACCTATTTCGCGCGTCCCACCCTGCGCCTGATCATCAACCAGCCCTTCGCGATCACCGACCGCGCGGAGCAGTTCGATGTCGTTGCCACCGTCAAGGGCGGCGGGCTCTCGGGCCAGGCAGGCGCGGTCAAGCACGGCATTGCGCAGGCGCTTACCAAGTATGAGCCGGCGCTGCGCTCCACGGTCAAGGCCGCGGGCTTCCTCACCCGCGACAGCCGCGTGGTCGAGCGCAAGAAGTACGGCCGCGCCAAGGCCCGCCGCAGCTTCCAGTTCTCGAAGCGCTAAGCTTCCGAATACCGGACAAACGAAGGGGCGGTCCCGCAAGGGGCCGCCCCTTTTTTTGCGCCTGGGCGGCAGGTTGGGAATTGACCGGCACTTTCTCCTGCAAGAGTGTGGGCGAAGGACACCAAGGAGACTGAATGCCGCATCACACGCCGCTCATGGGCACGATCGTCGCAGGGTTCGTCGTTGCATTCCTGATGGGGGCGCTCGCGCACAAGCTGCGCATCTCCCCGGTGGCGGGTTATCTGTTCGCAGGTGTGATCGTCGGTCCCTTCACCCCCGGTTTCGTCGCTGACATCGCGCTCGCCAATGAACTGGCGGAAATCGGGGTCATGCTGCTGATGTTCGGCGTCGGACTGCATTTCTCGCTCCGCGACCTGCTTTCGGTGAAGAACATCGCCGTGCCCGGCGCGGTGATCCAGATCTCGGTGGCGACCGCGTTGGGGCTCGGGCTTGCACTCTATCTCGGATGGTCGGTCGCGGCGGGGCTGGTCTTCGGCCTGGCGCTGTCGGTCGCGAGCACCGTCGTCCTGCTCCGCGCGCTCCAGGCACGCAACCTGATCGACACCGAACGCGGGCGCATCGCCGTCGGCTGGCTAATCGTCGAGGATCTGGCGATGATCCTCGCGCTGGTGCTGCTCCCGGCGATAGCGGGCATGCTCGAAGGCGGCCCGGGCGACGGGGCCGGAAGCCTGTTGACGGCGGCCGCGCTCACCGTGCTCAAGATCGGCGGCTTCCTCGCCTTCATGCTGATCGTGGCCCGCCGCGTGATCCCGGCGGCGTTGCACTGGACTGCGCATACCGGATCGCGCGAACTCTTCCGCCTGGCTGTGCTGTCGATCGCGCTCGGAGTGGCACTGGGCGCCGCTTACGTGTTCGACGTCTCGCTTGCGCTCGGCGCCTTCTTCGCCGGGATGATCCTGGGCGAGACCCAGTTGAGCCGGCGCGCGGCGGAGGAGACGCTGCCCCTGCGCGACGCTTTCGCCGTGCTGTTCTTCGTCTCGGTCGGGATGCTGTTCGATCCCTCTGTGGTCGTGGAGCAGCCGGGGCCGGTCCTCGCGACAGTGGCGATCATCGTCGTCGGAAAGTCGCTCGCCGCCTACGCGATCGTGCGCGCCTTCGGATACGACAACGGCAAGGCGCTGACCGTCGCCGGCAGCCTCGCACAGATCGGCGAGTTCTCGTTCATCCTGGCGGGGCTCGGGATGCAGCTCGGAATCTTGCCGCCCGAAGGCCGCGACCTGATCCTTGCGGGCGCGATCTTCTCCATCCTCGTCAACCCGCTGATCTTCACTCTGCTGTCGGGACGCCTCGGCGACGTAAAACGGCGCGAGGAGGCGCACGCGCAGGAGCGGGAGGCAACGCGGCAACGCGAGCGGCGCGAACACGTGATCCTCGTCGGGCACGGACGCGTGGGACGGCTGATCGCCGAAGGGGCCGCGCACCCGGGGCGGGCAATGGTAGTGATCGAAGAGCAGGCGCACTTCGCGCGCGAGGCGGAGGAGGCCGGGTGCGAGGTCGTGATCGGCAACGCGACCAACCCCCACATTCTCGACGAGGCCGGAATACAGCATGCCTCCAAGCTGATCATCGCGATCCCTGAGGGTTTCGAGGGAGGAGCGATTGCCGAGCACGCCCGGCGGCTCAATCCCGAGATCGTGATCTTCGCGCGCGCTCATTCGGACGAGGAGGTCGGCCATCTCGAACGGCTTGGCGTCGATCACGTGATCATGGGCGAGCGCGAAATCGCGCGCGCGATCCTCGGTCTAGCGGCGATGACCCGCCCCGCCGGCTGACCGCGCCCGACGGCGGCGATCTTCACGCCATCATCGTTCTGTCACGCAACCGCCACACGCGTGTAATGCCTTGTCCCTAGCGGCCCCTCCAACAAGGTTCAGGAGGGCAACGGGAAATGTTCAGCCGCAAGCGCTATCTGCTTTCATCCGCGAGCGCGGTCCTGGCGGCCGCGATCGCGACCCCGGCACTCGCCGGCGATCTCGTCGGCGGCGTCTACGATGCGAGCGAGACGATCGCTCTGCAGGCCGCGCAAGTGCGGCTGGTGGAGCTCGATCGCATCGCAACCACGGAGCGCGACGGCAGCTTCCTCTTCTCCGACGTCCCAGCCGGCGAATACACGCTCGAAGTCAACTATGTCGGCGCCCCGAGCGTCCGCCAGACCGTGAGCGTTCCGGCGAACGGCTACGTCCGCACCGACGTGCTGATCGGCGGCGATGACGCGCGCGAGATCCTGGTGGTCGGCCAGAGCGCCAATCTCGCCAGCGCCCTTTCGCGCAAGCGCGCGAACGACGGCGTGAGCGACGTGCTGACGCGCGACGCGATCGGCCAGTTCCCCGACCAGAACGTAGCGGAATCGCTGCGCCGCCTGCCGGGCGTCAACGTACTCAACGACCAGGGCGAGGGCCGCTTTGTCTCGGTTCGCGGCCTCGACCCCGAGCTCAACGCGACCTCGCTCAACGGCGTACGCCTGCCGGCGCCGGAATCCGACGTGCGCTCGGTCGCGCTCGACGTGATCTCGAGCGACATCATCGAATCGATCGAGATCAAGAAGTCGCTCACGCCCGATATGGACGCGGACACCATCGGCGCCTCGATCGAGATCGAGACGACCAGTGCCTTCGACCGCAAGAAGGATCTGCTCACCGCCAAGATCGAGGGCAGCTACAACGATTACGCGGACAACGTCTCGCCCAAGGGCAGCATCGATTTCGCCACCAAGTTGAGCGACGACTTCGGCGTCTCGGGCGGCGTGTCCTACTACAAGCGCAAGTTCGAGACCGACAATGTCGAGGCCGATGGCTGGGGCGACGACGACGGCCTGATCTTCCCCGAAGAGGTCAATTACCGCGACTACAACGTCGAGCGCGAGCGCATCAGCGCCAATCTCAACTTCGACGCGCGCCTGAGCGATACGACCGAAATCTACCTGCGCGGCATCTACAGTCAGTTCGATGACCAGGAATACCGCCGCGAGACGAGTTTCAAGCTGGAGGACGCCGGCCAGGTTTCGGGCAGCGGAACGAGCGTCGACTTCAGCGACACCGATCCCGAAGAGGAGGGCAACGGCGAAATCTCGATCCAGCGGTCGATCAAGGACCGCTTCGAAACCCAGAAGATCCGCTCGGTCGTGCTCGGCGGCGAAACCGACACCGGCACCTGGAAGGCGAGCTACTCCGCCAGTTGGGCCAAGAGCACCGAGCACGACAACGGCTCGATCGATCCGGCGAACTTCGAGCAGACTTTCGCCGACAACGGGCTGGGCGTAGGGTTCGATTTCTCCGACCCGCGCATTCCGCTCTACACCGTCACCGGCCCCACGGACGACTTCTACGATCCGCAAGCATACACGCTCGACGACATCACCCTGACGGCGCTGTCGGAGTCGGTGGACGAGGAATTCGCTGCCAAGTTCGACATAGGGCGCGAGTTCGCTACGGGTTCGGGCACTTTCACGGTCCAGGCCGGCGCCAAGGGCCGCTGGCGCGACAAGAGCTACAATCTCGAAGCGGAATACTGGGAGAACGAGGCGCTGACCCTCGCCGACGTGCTCGGCGAGCAGAACTACGGGCTCACCGATATCTCGCCGGTGCCGAACTACGGAGGTGCCCGCGACATCTTCTTCGGCAATAGGGACGACTTCGCGCTTAACGAAGTCAGCACGGCGTTCGATTCGAGTGTCGAGGACTACTCGATCACTGAAGACGTCATGGCCGGCTACCTCTCGGGCCGCTGGGACAGTGCCGTGCTGCGCGTGATCGGCGGCGTTCGCTACGAACACACGAAGAACGAAATCGTCGGCAACACTGTGGTCATGGTCGAGGGAGAGGACGAGGACACCGTGACCGTTTCTCCGGTCGCCTACGAGCGGGACTATGACCACTGGCTGCCGAGCCTCACCATCCGCTACCAACCGGCCCCTGACGTCGTGCTGCGCGCCGCCGGCTACCGCAGTCTGGTTCGCCCCAAGCTCTCCAGCCTCCCTCCACGCTTCGTCGTCGAGGAGAACGATGATGGGGAGCGCGAGGGCAAGTTCGGCAATCCCGATCTGCTTCCATACGAGGCGTGGAACCTCGACGCGTCCGCCGAATGGTACTTCTCGGGCAACGGCGCGATCACCGCAGGAGTGTTCTACAAGGACATCAAGAACTTCATCGTCGACACGGTGCGCGAGTGCGAGGGGGATGAAGTCTGCACTTGGGAGGGCATCGGCTATCATGAGGCCGAGATCCCGATCAACGGCGAAAGCGCGGAAGTCTACGGCGTCGAGCTCTCGGTCGCGCAGAAGTTCGACATGCTGCCGGCGCCGCTCGACGGGCTGCTGATGCAGGCGAACTATACTTATACCGATGCGACCGGACTGGTTCCCATCGACGGCGATCCGGCCGACCTGCGCGAGATCACGCTGCCCGCGACATCGAAGCACACGGCCAATATCGCGCTGGGATACGAGAAAGGCCCGATCAGCCTGCGCGTCGCGGGCACCTACCGCGACTCCTATCTCGACGAACTCGGCGACACGGCCGGGGAAGATCGGCTGGTCGACGACCACTTCCAGCTCGATCTCAGCGCCAAGTACCGCGTCAGCGACAACGTCCAGCTCTTCTACGAATGGGTGAACGTCAACAACGCCAAGTACTTCGCCTACAACAACTACGGCGGGCGCAGGAATCTCTACCAGTACGAAGAATATAGC
>Ga0307412_10001663_pt1 | contig 12276 bp, 33 predicted proteins | sample DK1Cmetagenome_3_FD_203823 | JGI IMG/M metagenome (GOLD analysis project Ga0307412, IMG submission 203823) | Maize rhizosphere microbial communities from greenhouse at UC Davis, California, United States - DK15-C-1 | ecosystem: Host-associated > Plants > Roots > Rhizosphere > Soil | place: USA...
GACCCGGCGACAGCTTCACACCGTTCCCCGAAGTCACCGGATACCGGGTCACCTTCAACGGCATCATCACCATCGACGACATCCCGCACGTCGTCCTCACCGACCCGTGGCGCACCCTCACGCGCCCCCTGACCGACATCCCCCACGACACCGACGGGCCCCGCCCCTACGGCAACCCCGTGGCCTACACCCTCTTCACCCGAACCGACACCCCGGAGCACTGACCATGACCACGAACATCACCGAGCACACGACCAGCACGGACGGCACGGTCTACCTGCACACCCACAAAGCCGACACCGCCGAACAGATTGCCGAAGCACTGCGCCCGTACATCGGCCGTCTGGCTTCGTTCTACCCGCCCAACATGTACGGCCACATCAACCCCCACCAGTCGACGCGCGGCTACATCCGGGCCATCGACGGCGCCAAGGTCACGGTGTACGTGCCCCGCACCGACTACACCGGCACCGTGGACGCCTTCGAAGCGTTCGGCTCGTACTGCACCACCATCCACCCCAAGCGTGAGGACGACCCAGCCGCCACCGGACGCTGCGACAAGCACCCCCAGACCTGCGACACCCGCCCCGCAACCGACCCCGGTTGCGACTATCACGCCTGAGAGGCACCACGATGGACATGTCCCGTGCGACCGATGCCGCCCTCTTCCACGGCGCCGCCCTGCGCGAGCGCCCGTACGCTTTCGGCCCCGTCCCGGAACCGGAACTGCGCCAACTCGCGGAAGCCGCCGCGCAGATGCTCAACCCCCGGATGATTCTGGAGTCGGGGGAGAGCATCGAGACCATGCACCGGGCCCTGGAGATCAGTTTCGCCGCCATGTGGGCGGCCGGATTCAAGACGGCGGCTCAAGCCCTCGGCCCGACCGACTGAAAGGATCACCGCCATGTGGGAACTGAAGACCGCCCGTGACCTCACTCCGAACAGCGTCTTCGTGGTCAAGGGCGATTACCTGGCCTCCGCGCGCACGATCATGGATGAGCCCGCCAAGAGCGAGAACGCCGTGACGTTCCGCGCACATTCGCAGTGGTCGTACGTGCCGGGTGATGAGCCCCATGCGCTCGCCCCGGACCAGCCCGTCTACATCCTCACCTGCACGTGCAACGGGATGTCGTTCATCTGCAACCGGTGGACATACACCGGCCAGTGTTCTTGCGTGCACATCCCGCTTCCCAAGGAAGGCTGATCATGCCTGACATCAGACTCGGCAACACCGTCACGACCAGCGAGGGCACCAAGGGGGTCGTGACGGACATCGACCGCGCGTACGAGTCGGCGCTGGTCCAGTTGACCGACGGCCCGCAACTCGATGATCTCGACCGCTCGCACGGCCGTTGGTACGGCTATGACGAGATCATCGCCATCACCGGACACGACCCCGCCGCGCTGGTCTGGCGCGGCTCGCGCATGACACCGGTAGGAGAATGATCATGACCGCCGAACCCTCCACCCTGACCCACCTGGACAACCCCGCCCGCCACTTCAGTGTCTCCAGCGAGAACGGCTTCGTCACTGAGATCGAAGTCACCTACCGGGGCGGGGGCTGGTGGCGCGCCCAGCTGAACACCGGCGCCCCCAGGACCGAGGAACACTGCACGTCCCGTTCCCTGCGCACCGCCCAGAAATGGGCCGCGACCACCATGGAAGAGCACGCCGACACGGCGCGGGCCACCTGTGAGCGCGAGACCTGCAAGACCGACGGCATGGACGACCCCCAGGGATCCGGCAACTTCGCCTGCGGAGTGCTCTCCCCGCACGGGATCTCCGTGCAGGTCACGGACGGGGACGGCAACGACCTCACCCAGGACTACCTGAACAACGGGATGTGATCATGCACGTGCCCTCGACCGACGGCACCGCCCCCGATGCCGAATACATCCGTCTCAACGGTCCCGGCCCCCTGCACGTCTGGCGCCGCAGCGACGGGTACGTGGGCTGGACGCGCGGCACGAAACCGCCCGCCCCCTACGGCACGACCACCTACGACGTGCTGATGGTCACCTACGACGAGCACGCCGCACGCGCCCGTCTCGACGCCGAGAGGGACGCCCCGTGAAACACACCTACCTCTACCCCCTGCCCGCCCCCGCCCGCTTCCTGTGGCGCCTGGCCCGCGCGGACGCCCCGGACCTGTTCGGCTACCCCGACGACAATCACGCGGCGGGGTGGCTGACGTCGGTTCGGCTCGACGGCGAGTTCGCCCGCGCCCATTCGGCCATCATGCGCCTGATCAAGGATGCTCCCCGCGTCTGTATCGGTGAGGGGTATGTGATCCCCGGATCACTCACCGAAGACGACGGCAAGCACCACGCCGTGCAACCGTCCACGGTCCGCCTCACCCATCTCTTCTGGGACGCCCCGGAACTGACCCTCCCCCTGGTCAAGGAGGTGATGTCGGAGTTCCGGGCGCCCGTTCCCGGACGCGACCCGCACACGGATGCGGGCGACTTCCTGCGGGCCCACATGGGTCAGCACGTCATCCCCGTATGGATGTGACCCCCTCAACCGGAAGGATCACCATGCTTCCCACCACCCACGACTGCCCCAACGGCAACATCATCTGTTTCCGGGACGCCCCGTGCCCCGAGTGCACCGACGACGAGATCCGCGCAGAGGAATCCATCGCGCATCACGTGCGCACCTGCACGGCGGACGGCTTCTGCTACATCTGCCAATGCCTGTGACCCTGCCCGGCTGAACGGGGCCCGCAACCCTCCGGGGGTGCGGGCGCCCGTTGTCCGTACAGAGTGAGAGGACGCCTTCACCATGACCGACCCCCGCCACATCTTCACCGCCGTCACGGACCGCGAGATCCCGCTGGTCTTCGTCTACGACCCCGCCACGTCCACGGTCACCTACTACGACCGCCGCTACGCCGGAGAGGAGGGGTTCACCGAGCACGGCCAGGCGTGCGGCCCCGCCTTCCCCCTCGACGCGTTCGATCCGAACGCCGATCACGGCATCATCGGCTGGCACGAGGTCGACGACTGGAACCTCGACGCCCGCACCGTCCGGCTGGTCGGTGCGTGGCTGTACGTCAACGGCTGGATCACCACGGCCCCGACCGCCCGCACCACTGACAAGGAATCCTGACCATGATCGCGCCCCGCACTTCGCACACAAACATGCTGTCGCGCCCCGATTTCATCATCCCCGGCCGGACCGACACCCCGGACGCACGTTGGTGTGTCGTCTGTAGGTGCTGGGACCTGGGGCTGGTCGAGACGGCCGACGGTTCCGCGTACACCCACCCCGACCACAAGGAGTCCTGATCATGCCCGCTCGCACACTCAAGCCCGGCGCCCGGATCGACGCCGACGACATCCGGCCCTACACCCACCGGCCGGTCATCGAGCGCACCGGCAACAGCGCCGCCATGACCCGCCTACTGGTCACCGAGGCCGAGCCGCACCGGTGGGCGCTGGTCCAGAACCAGGTGGGCGGCTGGCACTGCATCGCTGTCGGCGAAGCCATGCCCGGCTGGTCCGTCGAGACCCTGACCGAGGACATCACCAACCGTTACGGCGACGGCTTCGCCCGTCTCCCGCGCGATCAGCACGCGCTGACCAAGCCGACGTCGGACGACATTCACATCCTGCGAGACCCGGACACCGGCCGCACCACCTACTGCGGCGGCAACGCACCCAGCCCGTACGTCTACGTGCGCGGCCGGTACATGCAGCACTGCCTCAAGTGCAACACCGTATACCGGGCCGAGCACACCGGCCGCTGCCCCGTCGAAGCCTGACGCGTCGCTGCGCGCACGGGCGCCCACAGCCTCTCCGGTTGTGGGCGCCCGTGTCCGTTACGGCTGAAAGGATGACAAGCATGACCACCACCGACCCCGCGCCCGACACCCCCGAGTGCCTCGACCGCCACGACCAGGCGAACGACCCCTGCACCGGCGCCACAGAGTACCGCTTCCCGCTGTCCGGCACCGGCAAGCCCTACCCCCGTTGCGAGGGGCACTGGGAGAAGCGGCTGGAGAAGCAGGAAGAGATCAACCGCCGGTACGCGCCCTTCTCCGACGTCCCCCCGGCAGACTTCGACCCGCTGTACGCGGGTGAGCGCTGGAACGACGACTACTGATCACCACCGAAAGGACCACCATGCAGTTTCAGCTCGCTTCCAATGTCGGCGAACAGTTCGCCGACGCGACCGCCGCCTACATCCGTTCCCGCGCCGACATCTACCAGCCCAAAGGGGAGAGTGAGGCGTGGACGGCGTTGTGGACGGCCTTCCGCGACGCGGCCGACGGCACGCTTGACGTCCCGGACAACGCCGCCGACATCATGTTCTACGTGTGGGGGACACGCGACGTCTGGCCCGACGACGAGACCCGCAAGGCCGTCATGGCGCAGCTGCGCCCGCAGTGGAAGGCGCAGATGCGCGCCCGGACGGCCCCCCGCCCCTGACCGGTGCCGTTACGGGCGCCCGCGTCCCCTCACCGGGCCGTGGGCGTCCGTACCCGCATCAACAGGAGGATCACCATGCCCAACACCGAACACGTCACCCGCGAAGTCTTCGAATGGCTCCGCTCGTTCGATGCCAACTACACCGAGCTGCCCGCCGATGACCTCGACGAGTTCCGACGCGCCGTGACAGAGCTGTACGACGCCGACAACGGCTTCACGCCGGAGACCGGTGAGCTGATGGACACCGATTTCGCGAAGCTGCGCGCGATGGTCCTCGCCGACCGCCGCTGATTCCCGTACCGACAAGGAAGGCTCACTGCCATGCCCGCTCACAACGCCCCCGCGATCAAGCTGATCACGGACCGCTACTCCGAGCACGTCCGGATGTTCAACCACACGCCCGGACTCACTCAGGCCGACTCCGACGCGCACTTCGATCTCTTGCAGGAACTCACCGCGCTGGCCACGGCCGCACTCACCCGTGCTCCCCAGGTGAAGCCGACCGGCAACCGCGTGGCGCTGCTCCCGGCGACGGATCTCGGCAATGTCCGTATCGCCATGCGCCGCGCCTTCACCGACGCCGAACGTGCCCGGTACGACGAGATCCAAGAGGAGCTGCACGCCCTCACCGACAAGTACGAGGACTGATCACCAATGCCCCGTCTCTCCGACAACCAGCCGCACAGCGTCTACCGGATCAACGCACGCGCCGCCCGCTTCGGACGCATCCTCGCCGGTTCCGGTATCCGTATTCCCCGTGACGTCACCGTGGTCGCGGTCGACGTCATGGCCTCTTCCCCGTCCGTGGCCGCCGACTGGGTACTGAGTTACCCCCACCTGGCCGGACTGCCCGCCAACGCCGACGTCACCGAGATCACGCACGCTTACAAGCTGCGCCGCCAGCCGAAGGTGTGGCTTCGCAGGTCCGGCACGCGTGGCTACCGGTTCAACGTCCGCCGCCGTGAAACCGCCCCTCTCGCCGAGACCACGCACGAGGACTGACCCATGGACCCCACGCTCCGTGAGAATTTCGCTGTCATCAACACCACGGCTGCCTTCTTCGTCGCCCTCCTCGCGGTCGCCGGGGGAATCGCCCTGGGTCTCCTGGTCACGCTCGAACTGTTGCTGTTGCTCATCAGCACGTACCTCGCCGTGTGGTGTGTGCTCCACCTCACCACGCGTGCCTTGCGCCGCCCCGCGCCCGCCCCCGTACCCGACGACACGGAAGGCAACGACTGATGGCGATACCCCCCGGCTACACCGTCACCCGAGACGGCCGGATCAGAGGACGCTCGGGGCGTTGGCTCAAGCCCAGCCTGGTTCAGGGCCAGCCCAGTGTGTGTTTTCAGGTCGAGGGCAAACAGCGACGGGTCTACGTGGCCCGTGTGGTGTGCGAAGCATTCCACGGTCCGCCGCCCACGCCCGATCACGTGGCCAAGCACATCGACGGCGACCCTCTGAACAACCACGCCGACAATCTGGTCTGGTCCACTCGTGCCGAGATCGCCGAAGCGCAGACCGGCAGAGAGAACGTGTGGTGCCAGGGCGAGGGTCACCACAATGCGAAACTCACCTGGAAAGCGGTCTACGAGATCCGCGACAGATACGCGCGGGGGACCGCCACGCCCAGGGATCTGTCACGCGAGTACGGCGTGGTCGAAGGACACATCGTGACCATTCTCCGCAACAACGCCTGGCACGATCCGCACTACACACCCCCCGTCGCCTTGCCGACGGCACCTCCCCGCCGCCCCCGCCCCCGTGCCCGCCCCCACCCCGGACAGTGACACCGACTGATGGACATCATCTGCTCGAACCAGAGCTGTAAGAAGATCCTCTCCCACCCCACCACCGCCGTGACCGTCATCAACGCGACCGCGCGGAAGCTGGGTTGGGAACAGGCGCAGGAAAGAACGGGCCACAAGGTCTGGACGTGCGACACGTGCACGGCCGAACGCAAGGCGAACCAGCGCCCGCCCCGGCCCCGCCGCCGTCCGGTGCTCGCCCCGGAGACACCCCAGCCCCTCGACCTCACGCCCCCGATGCGCCGTGTCCTCGCGGTGCTGGCCGAGGCCGGGGAACCGCTGTGGGGGCTGGAGATCGCCCGCCGGTGCGGTATCGCGTTCGGCACGGTCTACGCCCTGGTCCGCAGGCTCGAAGCGCACGGATGGGTGACCGTCCAGACCGACATGCCGGGGTACGCCCACCGTGGCCCGGCCCGTCACCTGTACCAACTGACGCCCGCCGCCCTGGCGTTGGCGCTCGACCTCCCGGAAGACGAGGACGGATCGTGATACTCCCCGGTTACACCGTCACTCGCGATGGTCGGATCAAGAGCCCTTCAGGTAAGTGGGTCACTATCAGCACGGGCACGGGCGGCAATCTGCGGTTCACCCGCAGAGATGACGGCGTGTCCCGCACGGTGAACGTGGGCCGCCTTGTGTGCGAGACGTTCCACGGCCCGGCGCCGTCACGCTCACACGTCGTGATCTACATCGACGGCGACCGGAGCAACGTCCACGCCGACAATCTGCGCTGGGGGACCAGAGCAGAGGCCGCGCAGGTGCATGGCCACCGTGAACACCCCACCCAACAAGGCGAGTTGCACCATGAGGCCGTCCTCACCTGGTCCAAGGTCCACAGCATCCGCCAGGAGTACGCGGCGGGCGGCGTCTCCCAGCGTGCCCTGGCACGTAAGTACGGCGTCTCCTCCGTGTCGATCCATCACATTCTGCACAACAACAACTGGGTTGATCCCGGTTACACCCCGCCCATGCCCCGCCGTCCCCGGAAGGCCACCCCGTCATGACCGACGAGACCCGCTACACCGTGAACCTGACCTTCCCCAACCACTGGCTGAACGCATTGATCGAGCTGACACCCGCCGAGATCCCGCACAAGGGCGAGCTGATCGGCTGGACCACGGAGCCGGTGCGGGAGTCCCCGTTCGCCGAACTCCGCCCGCAGTTCCTGAAGTTCCGCGTCGTCGAATCAATGTGGTGCCTGAACGGCACCACCAACACCGACCGTGAGGTCTACCTCACGCTGGAGGAGATCTGATCATGAGCCAGGCATTCTGGGCCGCCATCGCGGCGCAGCTCGACGAACTCCGCACCGCCACGTCCGCTGACGACGTGTTCCGCATCCTCAGCCCCGAGCGCAACCCCTACCGCCTCGAAGACCCGAACTGGGACGGCATGGACGAAGCCGCCGAGGGGTTCTACGCCGGTTCCGGCGGTGGTGACACCGTGGACGACGCTTTGGACGACGCCGGATGGGAGTACCTCTGGTCTCGCGCCAACTACTGGTGGGCCATGCGTGCCCCGAACGGCGACGTCATCACCTACTGCGAGGGCGACATCTACCGGGGCGACAAGCGCTGACCGCCGGTGCCGGTCTGCGGGCAGTCACCTGCCCGCACTCCTGTCCCTACGATCAGACAAGGATCACCATCATGACCATCAGCTACGCCGTCGAGCCCTACGAGATCACCACCCTGACCTGGCCCATGTGGGAGGCGTGCGGCATCGAGTGCCCCGCCATGATCGGCGCCGACTGCCCCGGCAAGGAGGGCGACGGCCTGAAGTGCCCCGGCTGGTCTGCGAAGTACTCCAGCGCCGCCGCCGAGGTCGCCCACGGCTGGACGATGACCTCGGACCAGTCGGAGGAGTGCGGGACCACGGAGTTCGGCGGCAACTGGTACGCCCTGTTCCGCAACCCCGACAAGGGCACGTTCGACGGTCCGATGGGCGCGGGGCTCATCCTCACCGTGACCGATCAGGGGTTCGTCTCCTTGATCCGCTACACCGACGGCTACGAGTGCGACCAGGCATGGAAGGCCCTCGAAGCCGAGACCCACGAGTGCCCGCACGAGTCGCCCATCTGCACCCCGGACGCCCTGTGCGACGCCTGCGAGGAGGACTTCTGATCATGGCCATCACCGACCTGATCAGCATCAACATCACCGGACACGGCAGGTTCACGGTCGAGGTCAACGACTTCGACCGGATGATGGTCCGCCACCTGCCCGCGTCCGCCTACGGCCTGCGCCAGAAGATCAACGAGCGTAGTGACTACCCCGCCGGTCACTACGACGACGTCCACACGGTCACGGAACTGCTCATGATCCTCGCCAAGTACGAGGGGTTCGGCCGGTGAACGCCCGCATGGACCTGCCTGACGGCTGGACCTACGCGGAAGGCTCCGAGTTCACCCCGTACGGCTGGATGCAGATCCCCACCATCACGCACACCTGCGGCCAGCCGTACAAGCGCGGGGTGCAGGACATCAAGAGCTGGCCCGGTGTCTGCCGTGAGCTGCATCTGGAGATCCGTAACCACACCTGCCCGGAAGGGACATCGTGAACGCCCGCCGCCGCCTTCAGCGCGAGATCATCCGGCAGCGCCGCCAGTACTGGTGGCCGGTGGTCTCCACGCGCATCGTCACCCCGAACGGGACCCGTGTCCGCGTGACCCTGATGCCAATGTCGTGCGCGCTTCACGCGATGCACGCCGACTACAAGATGTCCGGCGCGGCCATCTACGGGCCGTGGCCACCCACCCCCGAACTCCTCCGCGAACTCGGCCGCTGGGCCTGAGAGGAACTGATCATGCGAAGCGCCTACGTCGGTCCGCCGTGGCCCGATGGCACCCCCGAGCCCGAACCCACATCGCACTTCTACTGTGCCAACGACGAATGCCCCTACTCGTTCGGCAACGGACACGGGCCGGTGCCGAACACCCGCAAGTACAAGGTCCCCGGCGGCTACGTCTGTGAGCTGTGCGCGGAACAGCATGACGCCGGTTATCCCGAGGAGAGCTGACCATGGAGATCATCGACCCGTACGGATTCGTCGTACACCGCAGCGACAACGACTTGCAGGAAGACCGTGATCTCGTGCACGAGCACTGCGGCACGGTCATCACCCGCATCGAGCCCGGCGACAACTTCGGTTCCTACATCGGGCTCATGAACGACCACTCGTGTCCAGCCGACGAAGGCCGTCCGTGCGGATGCGGCGGTACCGGCGATCACGGCGTCGACCACGGCGACTACCCCACCGACGATGACTGACGCTGTGCCCCGCGAAAGGACCGTCATGGACGGATACGAGTACACCCACATCACCTGGCGCGCGGTCAACGATGACGGCGGCGTGACCACCTACGTCAACACCATCCACGACCGCGAACGCGCCGCCGACGAGATCAAGGAACTCGCCATGATGACGCACGTGTTTGCACTCCGTGCCATTCAGTACCCCATGGCCGACAGCCACGATGAACACGCCGTGCGCATTGGCCCGCCGACCACCGACTGACGCTGTGCCCCGCGTCCCGAGCACATCCATGGGGTGTGCTCCCCCCGGTGCACAGAACAGAAAGGATCACCAATGAGCATCAACTTCACCGACCGAGTCCGCCGGGGCATCGCCCGCCTGGAAGAGTACGAGCCGGGGTCCACGAACCGGATCGACCTGGGCGCCGTCGACACCTACAGCCTCGGCCGCTGCCCGCTGGCGCAGGCCATCGGCGGCGGCGAGTTCGGCCGGGGTCGGCAGCGGCTCGGCATCCCCTGGGACGACGACGTATGCGGCGAGCTGGGCTTCGCCCTCATGGACAGCGAAGCGGACCGCGCGGAGTGGCAGGAACTGTACGCACAGCTGGATGCGGCGTGGAGGACCGAGCTGGCCGCTTTCCGTGCCGCCACCCCCGCCTGAACCGCCGACCGTGGCAGGGCAGATACCCGAAGGTGTCTGCCCACTTCGGTTTACGGACAGAGAGGATCACCACCATGTACCACTACAAGATCGTCAAGGGTTCGTCGGGCTCTTTCCTGTGCCCGCCCGGACACCCCAACCACTCCTGGTCGCTGGAGGGCTACGAATCCACCCGGCACCGCACCCCCACGGTCACCAGCTCCATCGACGGCGCGCTTGCCGACGACTTCAACGGCTCCGACGCGATCAGGGAGCGCGTGCGGAAGATGTTCGACGAGGCGGACCTGATCTCCTCCGAGATGTGGATCAGGGAGGTGTATGGCTACTTCCGCGACAGCTACTCCCCCGACGGCGAGACCCGCGACGTCTCAAAGGCCATCACCCACAACCCCGCCGCCATCGCCGCCGCAGCCGCCCGCAAGGCGCTGGCCGAGGCGTTCGAGGTGCCGGGCACGCGGTACACGACGGAGATCAAGCCGCTGCCCTGGATCAAGGAAGACGGCCGGGGCGAGGGTGACGCCAACAGCTACCGCGACGGCTCCAAGAAGCCGATGCGCGCCGCCCGCCGGGGCTACGAGGTGACGGCCAAGGCTGATGGCTCTCGGGTGTACGTGTACGCCCTCGCCGACGACGGCACCCGGTACGGCGCCCTGCCCATCCTCCAGCACTACGCCGACGCGCTGACCGAGGCGGGGTTCACCAACGTCGAGATCCAGGCCCCGCAGAACCACCCCACCGGCCTCGTGCCAGAGCGCGTCACGGCCGACAACCCGGTCCCGGTCGAGCGCATCGACCCCGCGCGGCACCTGGCCGTGATGTGCATCCGCAAGTACTTCCCTGACCACACCCCGCGCCTGGAGCTGATCGAGAACCCCGGCAAGGGCTACGGCTCCTACCCGTGCGTCAAGTGCGGCGAAAGGGTCCAGTACGAAGCGAAGTTCGACAAGCTGACTGTCGTCTCGACCCACATGGACGGCCGGGGCATGACGCGTTGGACGTACGTCACCGAGTGCCCCAAGGGCGGCGACCACATCACCACCGAGGAGAACTGACCATGGCTGCCACGTGTGACGGTTGCGGACGTCCCGCCGGGCCAGGCGCCCGCAGCCACCGACACCGTCTCATCTGTCCTGTCTGTCTTCAGGTCGCTTTCAATCTCGGTCTCATCAAGAACCGCTGCCCGGAGGGGCATGAGTTCACCAAGGACAACACGCTCGTCAGCAAGCCGGGTTACTGGCAGTGCCGCACATGCCACCGTGACCAAACGCGGGACCGTGCAGCAGCAAGGCGGGCACGCGAAGTAAAAGCACAGCAACCCATCACCACTGAGGAAAACTGATCATGACCACCATCGAGATCCCCGCCGACGTCCGCGACAACTCCGAGAAGGTCACCGACTACGCATTCATGCAGCATCGCTCCCCGAACCGAGGGGATGTCGGGCCGGAGGGCCGTGACTACGAACTCACGGTATCCCGCGAGTACTTGAGCCATCGTCACGACATCTACTCGTGGTCGGATGTCAACCCCAGTGGCCAGCGCTGCCGCTTCGACATGATCGTCACGCGGGCCACCGGTGTCGTCTCCTACCTCTTCCACACCGAGTACTTCACCCGCGTCCCCTGCATCACCCACCCCGACAGCTACGCCCGGTACTACGCCTCCGTCACCGACCAGGACGGCGTCACCACGATCGCCTCTCCCTACTGCGGGTGGTGCATGACCGGCGTGCGGAACTCTGCCCGCGCGGCCGGGATGACCGTCAACGAATCCGAGCCGCTGCTCATCGGCCAGCACGACTGAAAGGAACCGACCATGACCGACACCCCTGACGCACTGGCCGCCGCTCTGCGCCGCATTGCGGACGACCCCGACTTGATGCTCGCGGCGCACCTGGCCGTCGAAGACCACCTCATCGAGCTGTGCAACTCCTGCATGTTCATCGGCGGCCCGACCGGGCTGCCCGCGAACGGCTTCGTTGTGCGCGACGAGGACGGCTCCGCCTCCGAGATCATCCGCCTCGGCACCCGGCCCGGCATCCAGCTGGCGTTGCAGGCCATCGCCGACAAGATCGAGAGCGAGACGCCATGAGCTACGTCCTGACCGTCATCCACCCGCCCGTGA
>Ga0307412_10001666_pt1 | contig 12271 bp, 9 predicted proteins | sample DK1Cmetagenome_3_FD_203823 | JGI IMG/M metagenome (GOLD analysis project Ga0307412, IMG submission 203823) | Maize rhizosphere microbial communities from greenhouse at UC Davis, California, United States - DK15-C-1 | ecosystem: Host-associated > Plants > Roots > Rhizosphere > Soil | place: USA...
GACGCGCTCGATGCCCTTGAGCATGCACGCGCCGACGGCCGCGAGCAGCAACTCGGCGGGGTTGAACGCGTCCGTGCGGCCCGCCGGATCGGTGTCGAGCGCGATGGTAGCTCCGGGGCACCGCGCACAGGCCGCGACGGCGGCGGCTGGTCCCGTCCGTCGTGTGGTGACTGTGTACTCGAGCATGTTCCTCCTCCGCGTGTGCGGGAGCGTGGCGTCGTCGTCGACACTCTGGCCTCGAGTCGCGTCACCGCCCATCAGGCACCGCCGGACAGCAGTCGGCGGCACGGCGGCTAGGTGACCACGACGACGACGCCGGGTCAGGTGGCGCCTGATGGTTGGACCCAAAGGGCGAGCCTACGTTGGCACGTGAAGGATGCGCCGCAGCCGGGCGACCACGTGGTGGGGGCGGCGGGGCAAGTGCTCGCCGGGGCCGCGCTGTGATCGTCGTCTCTAGCCGTGACCGAGCAGGCCAGCGTCGATGGCGAAGCGCACGTACTCCGTGCGATGCGCCAGCCCCAGCTTGTCCTCGATCCGCTGCTTGTAGGTGTCGACGGTCTTCGCCGTGATTCCGAGCCGCTCGCCGATCTCCGGCCCGTTGAACCCCTCCGCCACCATGCGAAGCACCGAGCGCTCGCGGTCACTGAGCATCTCATACCGGGCCGCCGGAGAGCGCGGGGGGGCCGGCGCCGGGACGAGCGAGGAGGCGAGGAGGCGCGCGACCGAGGGGCGGACGTAGACCTCGCCGGCAGCGACGACTCGGATGGCGTCGACCAGCTCGCGGTCCGCCGCGTCCTTGGCGAGGTAGCCTCGTGCCCCGTCGCGGAGCAGCGGCAGGAGCCGCTCCTGTTCGGTGTGCATCGTCAGGATCAGCACGCGCGCCGCTGGCGCCTGTTCGGCCAGCGCGCGCGTCGCCGCGGCGCCGCCGGCGCCGGGCATGTCCAGGTCCATGACGACGACGTTCGCGCCGGTACGCCGCGCGACCTCCACCGCCTCCTCGCCGGACGACGCCTCGCCGACGACGCTGATGTCGGGCGCGCTCCGCAAGAGGGCCTTGAGGCCCGCGCGGAGGATCGCGTGATCGTCGGCGAGCACGATGTGGATCATGTCGCCGCTCGTCGCGACGCCGCGCCGCGCGTACGGCCTGGCCGCGAGCGCGGTGCCGATCTCGGCCAGGGTCTCTGTCGAAGCCGCGGTTTCGGCCCCGAACGATGGGTTGTATGGGGTTGCCATGCGTCCTCCTCGTGAGAGCGCGGAGCGGCGCACCCGACGCGGCGACACTGTCGCCCGGGCACCGATACGTCCGCTCGTGCGCCTGTCCTAGCGTACCGGACTGGCCGAGGGGCGGCATCGGGAGGCAATCCCACGACTCGTCGGGGATACCCTGATTTTGTATAACGCCGTGCGACCGCCTACTCCGAGCAGCCGCGGCGCAGCGCGACGAACGTCTCCTCCTCCTGCGACCAGGTTCGAATGGGCCTGCGCCATTCGAACGTGACCCTCGCTCGGACTCGGCTTCGCCTCTCGGTACAGGCCCCGGAGTCCGCGGCGTCAGACCCCTCCGACGCGGTCGCGCCCCCCGGCTGGACGGGAGCCGGCGCCGCCACGCGCACTGCGGCCGACGCCACCGAGTACGTCGGATGGGTCGGCAAGGCGCTAGTCTTACTTTCCATCGTCCTCCTCCCTGCGCCGACGACTCACGCACGGCGAGGCGGCGGCACTCCGAGTCGTTACGGTACCTCGTGCGTGTGCACGCTGGCTGGTCACTCGAGGAAGGTGAGCAGCGTCTGCCCGCGTCCCCGGGCGACGCGAAGGGCCCGCTCGTGTCCGTCGGGCGTCGCGTAGAAGGCGACGTCGTCCGGACGGGAGACGGTCCGCGTGAGGTGGTGCGTGCGGTCGTTCGGGTCGCCGACCATGATCTCGATGCGCCGATCGTGGCGGTCGTAAATCACGCCGAGCAGGGCAAAGCCGGACTCCTGAACCTGCGCGCCGATGTCGGGGTCGTCCACCTCGAGGCGGACGCGGCGGCCGGCGTTGCGCTTCGAGAACGCGTCCAGCGCACCCTCCCAGTCCTCGGTCCTCTTCAACCGGGCGGTGCCGCGCAGGCGCAATTCGAGACGCGCCCCCTCGGTCGGGGGCGGGGCCGGCGCGACCAGCACGGTGCGCGTGGACGCCCAGAGCGCGTCGAGCGCGACGCTGCCGAGGAAGAACCGCTCGAAGATCCCCGGCCCACGCGTCCCGACGGCGATCATGTCCGCATCCACGTCCCCGGCGACTCCGAGCAGCTGCCCGACGACGTTTCCACACCGCGATCGGGTCTCCACGGTGATGCCGGCCCGTACGTAGGGGCGCAGCTCGTCGCGGAGGTGCCGCATGAGCCGCGCGCTCTCCAGCTCCTCCTCCTGCCGCCAGCGCGAGACCAGGGCGTCGAAGCTAGTGTCGCGGAAGACGAGGGTCGGGGGGACGGTCGGCAGCTCGAGCACCGCGCAGACGTGCACTAGCACGAGGCGTCCCTCGTCGCCGAGCATGAGGAGCGCGGCCCGCGCCGCGCGAACGCTCGCCGCGCTGAAGTCCATGCCGACGACGACCGTCTTCGGCAGGTCGCGGAAGTCGGGGCGGACCACCAGCACGGGACGGTCCGCGTGGCGGATGACGCGCCGCGCCCGCTCGCCACCGAAGTCTCGCGATCCGGGCGCATGTCGTCCGGCGCCGACGATGATCATGCTGGAGTCGTGATTGAGGGCGACCAACGCGATCGTTCGGGCCGGCTCCCCGTAGGCGATCGAAATGGGCCACCGCTCCGCGCCGTCACCGATGGCGGCCAGTCGCTGCTCGATCGCTGCCCGGAGGGCCCTCCGGCGCCCCTCCTCGACGTCGGGTGGGAGGATCGGGACCTCCGGGGCCATGACGTAGCTCGGGAAGGGCTCGAGCACGCCCACGACCTCGACGGTCGTGCCGAGGCGCGCCGCGACCGCCTTCGCGGCTCTGAAGGTGGCATCGGTCGCGCTGCGGCCATCGGTGGCGAGGAGCACGGGGCCGCGCACGGCTGGATCGTAGCTCTGCGCCAGCGGGTCGGCCGCGGCCGGCGGATCGAGCCGGGGAGATGGACTGGTGGGAAGAGTGGTGGGCATGGTCGGATCCTCGGTGTCAGAGTGTCTCCACACACAGCGAAACGAGCACTCAGCCGCAGCTACACCCTCAAGCTCGTGCGCGCCGCCCGCCACGCAGTCAGGCGGGCGGCGCGCCGCCGTCGGGAATATCCGGACGGCCTGTTCGCCGCCGAGCGAGCCGCGCGATCCGGTGGTCAGTCGACCAGCTCGTCCTCGGGTGGCTTGACGACGAGCACCGGGCACTCGGCGCCGCGCAGCACGTCCGCGGCGACGCCGCCGACGACGAGCCGCGTGAGCACGCCCGCGCTGTGGCCCCCCACCACGATCAGGTCGCAGTCGTGTCGCTCGGCAGCCGCCAGGATCTCCTCCCCCGCCTCGCCGAACGCGATCTCGCTCGCCACGCGGTCCGCCGACGCCCCCGGTCCGATGAGCCCCTCGACCCACCGGTCCGCGTCATGCCGAACGACGTTCCTCGTCTCCTCGTCCTCATCGCTCCCGCCTACCGCGGCGCCGGCGCGGGCGAGGACGCCGCGGAGCACCGCGGAGGTGACGACGTGGAGCGCGGTGACGCGCACCGCGTCGCGCACGGCGAAGTGGCGCGCCCACGCCGCCACCGTCGGCGCGACGTCGGAGTCGTCCACCGCCGCGACCACATGGCGCAGCTTCGCGTCGTGCAGCCCCGTCGCGAGGAGAACCGGAACTTCCGAGGTGCGCACCAACATCTCCGCAGTGCTGCCGAGGCGGCCCCACACACCGGGGCGCACGCCGTGTCGACCTACCACCACGGCGTCCGCGTCGTAGGCAGCCGCGACCTCACCGAGCACGTGCCACGGCCGTCCGATTCGCGTCTCGAGCCAGACGCGCTCGGCGTCGATCGACGAGCTCAGCTCGTACAGGCGGGCTTCGGCCCCCGCCTGCGCCGTCGCGATCAGCGTGGCGGGCGGCGGAGGGAACCGCCCCGTCAGAAAGTGCGGGGATTGCGGCACCGTGAGGGCGTGCACGAGCACGACCTCCGCCCCCGGCGCGAAGCGGCGCACGCCCCATTGCGCCGCGGCGATGGACGCGTCGCTGAAGTCGGTGCCGATCACGATGCGGTCGAGTTTCATCGGAGGACCCTCCGGGATCGAAAGTACGGCGAGCCTCCTCGGACGGGGCGAGGCTCTGCCCGTGTCAGACGGGACGCTCCCGATCGCCCTGCGCCCGTGCGCGGTTCGTGGAGACGCCGAGCAGGTGGTAGAGCGGGCAGTAGCCGACGGCTCCGGTGACGAGCGGGACCAGGCCGAGGTAGCCCCACGCGGTCCGGGGGCCGACGAACACCAGTGCGAGCAGCAGCAGCCCGACGATCACCCGAACCACGCGTTCGATGCTGTTGACGTTGTTCGGCACAATGCCTCCTGGGAGCCGAGCGGCTCGCGCGTTCGGGTGGGAGTTCGTCGCCGCCGCACGGCGATTGGCGTGGCGCCCGGAAGCGAGCAGGACGTCGATCGGTCGATCGGCGGCGACTGCTCGAAGCTAGAAGCGCCCGTGGGCGCGGCCATCAGGCGATCGCCGACACGCCGCGTCGGCGGGGCTGCGGCGCGAGCGGCTCCCGGACCGGCGCCCTGAGGTGCGACTGCGGATCGGTCCCAACCCTCCGGGCCGCGGCGTTGAGGAGGGCGCGCACCTCCGCGTCGGTGGTCTGCGAGAAGTCGACGTAGCACTCCCCGACGCCGCGGAATTGCGGGGGGGCCAGCACGCACACGCAGTCGTCGGCGTGCCGCCGCATCGCCTCGCACGCCTCCGGGGCACCCACGGGAACGGCGACGACGATCACCGCGGGATTCGCTCGGCGCAGTGCGCTGACGGCGGCGAACATGCTGGCTCCGGTGGCCAGGCCGTCGTCGACCAGGAGCACCGTCCGCCCCCCGACCTCCGGCGTGGGGCGCATGTCCCGGTACGCGTCCTCGCGGCGCTCGAGCTCGCGGTGCTGCTCCGAGGTCACGCGCGCGATCGCCGCGTCCGGGACGTTCCACGACCTGATGACCCTCGTGTCGAGGACCCTCACGCCCCCCGTCGCGATCGCACCCATCGCCAGCTCCTCGTGGCCGGGCACGCCGAGCTTGCGAACGACGAACACGTCGAGCGGTAGCTGCAGCGCACGCGCGACCTCGCTCGCCACTGGTACCCCGCCGCGTGCGAGGCCGAGCACCAGCACGTCCGGCCGACCGGCGTACTCCCGCAGATGCATGGCGAGCCGCCGGCCGGCCTCGCGGCGGTCCCGAAACTGTCTCTGCATTGACGTGCCTCCCCCTGGGCGCGCGACGCCTGCGCTGTGGGCGACGAGTCGCGTGCGCTACTGCGGCGAGCGTCGTCACGTGGACGTTGCACAGGTTGCGCACTCGAGGCCGGTCCCGCTATCAGGCGAACCGCGACGGGACGAATGGCGAGGTGCGGCCGGCGCCATGTTCCTGCCCGCGGGCGCCGAGCGCCGGTGCGCCCACGGCGCGCCGCTGACGTAGTCGCGCGATGCCGCTCCGAGCGCGTCGGAGCCACGAGGTGATCGTGAGCGCCGCCGTCGCCGATGACTCGAGCGCCGCCGCATCGGCCGGGTGTGGCGAATCCGTCTTGGCGTGTGCGCGCGTCATTGCTGCCTTCGGGGGTTCGCGGCGGGCGGCTGCATCGCCGTCGTGGCGCCGTCTGGCGATCGGTTCAGCGCTCGTACGGCGCTCGCGTCTCCTGCTCCGACTATGCGGACGGCGCCGGCGAGCGTCTGTCAGTCAATACCTGATGGGACCGAGCCGTCGGGCGAGCGGCTCGCCCGCAGCGCATTCAGGATCACGGCGAGGTCGATCCCCTCCTGGAGGAGGGCGCCGGCCGCCGGCCCGATCATCCCCGCTGCCGCGCCGACCATCGCGACCGCGCTCAGCCCGAGGCCGACCCGGATGCCCTGGCGCGCGATGCGCATCGTCCGCCGGCTGATGCGGATGGCCTCGGTCACGCGCGCCAGGTCGTCGGCGAGGATGACCACGTCGGCCGCCTCCGCCGTGATCCCCCCGCCGTGGCCGGCGAGCGCGACTCCCACCGTGGCCGCACTGATGGCCGGCGCGTCGTTGGTGCCGTCGCCCACCATGAGCACGGACTCGCCGGCGGCGACGAGCCGGCGGACGGCCTCCACCTTGTCTCCGGGCAGGAGGTCGCCGGCGACTTCGTCGATGCCCACCGCCGCCGCGACAGCGCGCGCGTTCCGCATGTTGTCGCCCGAGAGCAAGATCGTTCGGCCGACACCCAGGCCGCCGAGGTCGGCCAGGACGTCGTGCACGCCCGGCCGAATGGCGTCGTCGTACTCGACGACACCGGCCACGCGGCCGCCGACGGCTACGTAGGCGCGCAGCGCCGGGGCATCCCCGCTCTCGTGACCGAGCGCTGCGAACTCCGGCTCGAGGTCGGGGTGCTGCTCGAGCACGAACGAGCGCGCACCGACGACCACGCGGCGCCCGTCGACGTTGCCCGCGACCCCGCGACCCGCCGCTTCGACGACGTCGCGGGCGTGGGGCAGCCGGATGCCACGTTCCTCCGCGGCCTCGACCAGCGTACGCGCGAGGAGGTGGCCGGACGACTGCTCCACCGCGCCTGCCAGGCGCAGTATCTCGCGCTCGGTGGTGCCGGGCGCGGCCAGCACGCCACTGACGCGTGGCCGGCCGATCGTGACCGTGCCGGTCTTGTCGAACACCGCGACGCTTACGTCGCCGAGTTGCTCGAGCGCCGTCCCGTGCCGCACGATCACGTGTCGGCGCGCCGCGCGGTTGATCCCGCCCAGGATCGCCACGGGCGTGGCGAGGATGAGCGGACAGGGGGTCGCGACGGCGAGCACGGCGAGCACGCGGAGCGGGTCTCGCGACACGATGTACGCGACGACGCACATCGCGAGCGTCACCGGCGTGAACCAGACGGCGTAGCGATCGGCGACGCGCTGCAGCGGCGCCTTGCTCGCCTGCGCCGAGCGCACGAGCGCGACGATCCGCGCGTACTGGCTTTCCCGCGCCGGCGCCAGCGCGCGCGCCGTGAGCGCGCCCTCGACGTTCGCGCTCCCGCTCATCAGCCGCGTCCCCGGAGCGGCGGAGACGGGGAGTGGCTCGCCGGTGAGCCGTGCCGTGTCCACGTGCGAGCGGCCGGCGACGACGACGACGTCGCAGGGGACGAGCTCGCCCGGGCGTACGAGCAGGAGGTCGCCGACCGCGACGTCCTCCGCGCGCACGTCCTCGGTGCGCCGGGCGCGGAGCACGTGCGCTCGCCGCGGCGCCGCCTCCTCGAGGCTCCGCACGGCGTCGCTCGCCCGCCCCTCGGCGTACCGCTCGAGCGCCTCGCCACCGGTCTGCATGAGAACGACGAGGAGGCCGACGAACGGCTGCTCGAGCGCGATCGCGGTCAGAATGGCGAGCGTCGCGACGAGGTCCGCCGCGAGCCGTCCCGCGAGCACCCCGCGCGCCGTCCGCCAGACGACCGGGGCGCCAGTCAGCGCGAGGCCGACGAGCCACAGCGTCGCCGAGTGCGAGGTGGCGGCCGGGAAGAGCCGCGCCACGCCGCCGAGGGCGAGGAACGCGAGGGCGACCGCCGGGAGCACGGTGCTGCGCGACCGGAAAGCCTCCGCGAGCCACGCCCGCTGGTGGGACCGGGCATTCGTCTCCGGCGTGGCCGCATCGACACCACCCCCCACGTCGGGCGGCGGCGGAGGGAGCATGGCGTGGCCGGGCGACTTCGTGACACCGACCGTAGTCATCGCAGCTCGCGGCGTGAGGAACGGCGGCGGCGCCGGGCGGCCGCCCCATGGCATGCCGGCGTCTCCCGCACGAGAGACCCCACCGGCCTGAGGTGCAAGATCGCGCCGGCGCCCTGCCTCCGCCGTCGGAGACTCGCCCCGTTCGAAGTCAGGGTCTCGCCGACACGCGAGGCGTCACGCCCGATTGCGACGGCTCGGCCCTTCGCGCGGCGCGTCGGGGATCCCCGGACGGGACGGCGCCGGTCGCCCGACTGTGAAGGGCCGAGCCGACGATGACGTTTCGCCAGACGCTGTTCCCGCTGGCGGGAGGTGGCTCATGAAACGCGCTTCGCTCGGATTGCTCCTCGTGCTCCATGGCCTCGCGCACGCGGGCGCCGGCATGTGGGTCGCGCAGCGCACGCCCGCGGGGCTGCTCTCCGCGCTCTGGACCACCGCGATGGTCGGCTTCGTCGGCGCGGGCTTCGGCGTGCTCGGCGTGCCCGTGCTGCGCACGCACTGGCGCCGGCTGACGGTCGCGGCCGCGGTCTGCTCGGTCGTCCTGCTCGCCTCCGGGCGCCACGCCGTCTTCGCCCTCGGCGTCACGCTGGACGCCGTCCTCCTGGCGCTCGCGCTGCGATGGGGCGACTCGCTCGCCGGGCGCGAGACGGCGAGCCGACGACCGCACCCTGCGGTCGCCCGCCTGGCGCACGTCGCGGCGGGGGCGTTCCTGGTCTACCTCGCTGCCGTACTCCTGCTCCGCCCATGGCACATCCGCTGGGGATCCACCGAAGCGGAGCGCCGCGCCGCGCTCGTCGGCGACGAGCGCGTGCCGCAAGCGCACTACCTGATGGACCACGCCGTCACGATCCGCGCGCCCGCCGACTCGGTGTGGCCGTGGCTCGTACAGATCGGCCAGGACCGCGGCGGCTTCTACAGCTACGCGTGGCTGGAGCGCGCCGTCGGAGCGGACGTCCACAACGCGGACCGCATCGTCCCGGAGTGGCAGCAGCGTCGAGTCGGCGATCTGGTGCGCGGCGTCCCCGCCGACTACCTCGGCGGCGCCTTCGGCCGCGACCTGGGCTGGCGCGTGGTGGCGCTCGAGCCCGGGCGGGCGCTCGTCCTCCAGAACTGGGGGGCGTTCGTCCTGCATCCGGTGGGTGACAGCGCGACCCGGCTGCACATCAGGTTGCGGGGTGAGGGGCGGCCCAGCCTCGCTGGCGTCGCGCTGGCTCCCGCCGGCCTCCTCGTCTTCGAGCCCGCGCACTTCATCATGGAGCGCGGGATGATGCTCGGCATCAAGCGGCGGGCAGAGCATCGCGTCCGCCCCGAGCGGTCGCGGAGCGGGGCCACCGCGCGAGAACCGGTGGGTGAGTCGGCATGACCATCGTGCGGCACGCGCCCACGGCGACGCTCGGCGCACCCCTTCGGCCGCCGTCCGAGCGGCTCCACCTCGGCGCGGCCGATTCCGACGGGCGTAGGCCGGCCACGATCTTCGAGATCCGCGGCCTGAGCAAGGTCTATCGGATGGGCGAGGTGGAAGTCCACGCGCTCCGCTCGGTCGACCTCGACCTCTACGTCGGCGAGCTCGTCGTGCTGCTCGGCGCCTCGGGGAGCGGGAAGTCCACGCTGCTCAACATCCTCGGCGGACTCGACGTGCCGACCGGCGGGACGGTGCGCTTCCGCGGCCGCGACCTCACGCACGCCGGGGAGAAGGAGCTCACGCAGTTCCGCCGCGAGAGCGTCGGCTTCGTCTTCCAGTTCTACAACCTGATCCCGAGCCTCACGGCGCTCGAGAACGTCGCCCTCGTCACCGAGATCAGCCGCGACCCCATGCGCCCCGAGGACGCCCTCGCGCTCGTTGGGCTCGCCGAGCGCGCCGGCCACTTCCCAGCCCAGCTCTCGGGGGGCGAGCAGCAGCGCGTCGCCATCGCCCGCGCGATCGCCAAGCGGCCCGAGGTCCTGCTCTGCGACGAGCCGACGGGGGCGCTCGACTACGAGACCGGGAAGCTCGTGCTGAACGCCATCGAGCGCGTCAACCGCGAGCTGGGTACCACAACGGCGCTCATCACGCACAACGCCGTCATCGCCGCGATCGCCGACCGGGTCATCCGCATCTCGAGCGGCCACGTCGTCGAGGACCGCCGCAACGCCGAGCGCAAGTCGCCGGAGGAGCTCGCCTGGTGAGGATGCTCGACCGCAAACTCGTGCGCGACCTGCGCCGCATGCGCGGGCAGATCCTCTCGATCGGGGCAGTCGTCGCCGGAGGCGTGTCCGCGGTCGTCGCGATGGGCAGCACCATCCAGTCGCTCGGCAACGCGCGCGACGCCTACTACGAGCACGCCCACTTCGCCCACGTCTTCGCTTCGCTCAAGCGGGCGCCGGAGTCGCTGGCCGACCGCATCCGGGCCATCCCCGGCGTGGCCGCGGTCGAGACGCGGGTCGCGCTCGGCGCGCTGCTCGACGTCCCGGGCCTTCCCGAGCCGGCGACCGCCTACGTCGTCTCCGCGCCGGCGGCGCACGAGCACGCGATCGGGGCGCTCCACGTGCGGCGCGGCCGCCACCTCGACCCGGCCGGCGACGACGAGGTGCTCGTCAACGAGCACTTCTTCGAGGCGAACCGGCTCGCCATCGGCGACACGCTGGGCGCGGTGATCAACGGGCGGTGGGAGCGGCTGCGCGTCGTCGGCGTCGCGCTCTCGCCGGAGTTCGTCCACAACGTCGCGCCCGGCTTCGGCCAGTTCAGCGACGCCCGCCACTTCGCGATCCTCTGGATGAACCGCGACGCGCTCGGACCGCTGTACGGCATGGACGGCGCGTTCAACGACGTCGCCCTCACCTTGGCGCCCGGCGGGAGCGAGGAGGGAGTCATCGCGGCGCTCGACGCGCTGCTCGAGCCGTACGGGGGCGGGCACGCCTACGGGCGCGACGACCAGCCGTCGAACGTCGTCGTCACGGGCGAGATGCAGCAGCTGCGTGCCTTCGGCGTCGTCATGCCGGCGGTGTTCCTGTTCGTCGCCGCCTTCCTGATCAACATCGTCCTCTCGCGCCTCATCGCCACCCAGCGCGAGGAGGTCGCCACCCTCAAGGCGTTCGGCTACTCCGACCGGGCCCTCGCCGGCCACTTCCTCGGCTACGCCCTCGCCGCCGTCCTGGCCGGCGCGCTGATGGGGATCCCCTTCGGGGTCTGGCTCGGTACGAGGTTCACGGGGCTCTACGCTCCGTACTTCCGCTTCCCCGAGCTGGAGCACCACACGAGCCTGCCGCTCGTCCTCGTGGCGATCGCCGTGAGCGGGGGCGCGGCGGTGCTCGGCGCGCTCGGCGCCGTGCGTGCCGCCGTGGCGCTCCCCCCGGCGGAAGGAATGCGCCCTCCGTCCCCGCCGGTCTTCCGGGCGCTGCTGCTCGAGCGGCTGGGATACGTCGCGCTGCTGCCGCCGGCGGTGCGCATGATCCTCCGCAACATCGAGCGCCGGCCACTCCGCTCGCTCGCCTCGGTGATCGGCGTCGCGCTGTCGGCCGCCGTCGTCGTCGGCGGGGTCTTCGCTTTCGACGCGGCGCGCTACATCGGGCGCCTGCAGTACGGCGTCGTCGAGCGGGAGGACGTCACCGTGAGCTTCACGCAGCCCCGGTCGGCGCGCGTCCGGCACGAGCTCGCGAGCCTCCACGGCGTGCGGCGCGTCGAGCCCTTCCGGAGCGTCCCCGTCCGTCTCCGCCACGGCCACCGCTCGCGGCAGCTGGCCGTCACCGGTCTGGAGCCCGGGGGCGAGCTGCGCCGGATCGTCGACCTCGACGGCCGCGTATACGGCGTCCCCCCCGCGGGGCTCGTCCTGACGACGACCCTCGGCCGCACGCTCCACGTGTCGCGGGGAGACACCGTGACGCTCGAGCTCGTGGAGCGCGGCGGCGCCGAGCGGCGCGTCCCGGTGGTGGCACTGGTCGACGAGATGCTGGGCGTGGCCGCCTACATGGACCTCGCCGAGTTGAACCGCCTCGTCGGCGAGGGGCCGACGGTCTCGGGCGCGTACCTGCGCGTCGACTCGGCCGCGGAAGCGGATGTCCTCGCGGCGCTCGGCCGCCTGCCGAGCGTCACCGGCGCGACCACGCGGCGCGCGATGCTGGCGAGCTTCGAGGCACAGATCAGCGAGAGCATCACGACGACCACGGTCATCGTCACGCTGCTCGCCTGCGTGATCGCCGTCGGCGTGCTCTACAACGGCGCCCGCATCGCGCTCTCCGAGCGCGGGCGCGAGCTGGCCAGCCTCCGCGTCCTCGGCTTCACCCGGCGCGAGGTCGCGGCGCTGCTGCTCGGCGAGCAGGCGGCGATCAACCTGGCGGGGACGCCGCTCGGGCTCCTGCTCGGCCTCGGCCTCGCCTTCCTGATCGCGCTCGGCTTCGACTCGGAGCTCTACCGCTTCCCGGTGATCGTGAC
>Ga0307412_10001668_pt1 | contig 12269 bp, 17 predicted proteins | sample DK1Cmetagenome_3_FD_203823 | JGI IMG/M metagenome (GOLD analysis project Ga0307412, IMG submission 203823) | Maize rhizosphere microbial communities from greenhouse at UC Davis, California, United States - DK15-C-1 | ecosystem: Host-associated > Plants > Roots > Rhizosphere > Soil | place: USA...
TCAGTTCAGCAACGCCCTGACGACCAGACCGATGGCCGCCACCGAACCGACGCCTGCCAGATATAGCCCGACGAACCAGGCGGTTCTGAGGAGAGAGCCGTTCATCAATGATAGCCTTCCGCGGGGTCGATCTTGCCCCTGAACACCCAGTAGGCATAGCCGGTGTAGGCGAGGATGGTCGGCACGAGGACCGCCGCCCCGACGAGCAGGAACTTGAGCGAACTTTCCGGGGCTGCGGCATCCTTTATCGTCAGGACGCCGGGGATGATGTAGGGGTAGAAGCTGATACCCAGCCCCGCGAAGCTGAGGACAAAGAGACCGAGAGCTGCCAGAAAGGGCTGCACGTGCCTGTCATGCGTTAGGCCGTGCCATAGGGCTAGGGCGCAGACGGCCAGGAGCAGTGGTACGAAGGAAGAGAAAAAGGCAGTCGGCCAGCTGAACCAGCGGTCGAAGTACATCTCGTTGATGAACGGCGTCCAAAGTGACACCACTGCGATCAGGGCCAGGAGCACGAGGCTCAATGGCCTTGCGAGCTTTGCGGAGCGGGCCTGAACTGCTCCACTGGTCTTGAGATTGAGCCACGTCACGCCTAGAAGCGCGTAGCCGACGAGCACGGAGACGCCCGTCAGGATGGAGAACGGCGTGAGCCAGTCCCACCAGCCGCCCGCATACTGCCGTCCCTGTACCGTGATGCCCTGGACGAGGGCTCCAAGCGCAACGCCCTGCATCATCGAGGCAACCGATGAACCGATCCAGAAGCCGAAGTCCCATAGGTGGGATTCGTGATGTGTGCGCCAGCGGAACTCGAAGGCGACGCCACGGAAGATCAGACTGACGAGCATCAGGACGATCGGCATGTAAAGCGCGGGAAGGATGATCGCGTAGGCCAGCGGGAAGACCGCCATCAACCCGCCTCCGCCAAGCACAAGCCAGGTCTCGTTCCCGTCCCACACCGGAGCGACGCTGTTCGTCATCACGTCGCGGTCGCGGCGGTCGCGGAAGAACGGGAACACGATGCCGATTCCCAGGTCGAAGCCGTCAAGGACGACATAGGCGAGGACTGCGAAGGCGATAATACCCGCCCAGACGAAGGAGAGCTCAATGTCCATGATGTCCTCCTTGAGGGTGATCCTGAGCAGGTCCGGGCGTGATCCCCGCCGTTCTGATAGGGCCGGCGTCGAGCTCATGGTCCTCAAGCGGCGTCGGCGGTCGCCGCATCAGCTTTATAAGGTAGTAGACGCCCGCACCGAACACGACCAAGTAGACGGCGATGAAGATGAGGAGCGACGTGCCGACCGCGGGAGCGGAAACAGGAGACAGGCTATGCGCCGTCCTAAGCTGCCCGTAAACAGTCCAGGGCTGGCGGCCGACTTCTGTTGTGTACCAGCCCGCCAGCACCGCCACGAAACCCGAGCCTCCCATCGCCACGGCAGCCCTGTGGAGCCAGATCGTCTCGTATAGGGTGCCCCTCCAGCGCGCCCATAAGGACCAAAGGCCGATACCGAGCATCAGCAGCCCCAGACCGACCATGATCCGGAAGGTGAAGAACGGCATGAGCGCCGGGGGACGGTCGTCGCGCGGCCATTCCTTCAGTCCTTTGATCTCCCCGTTGAGTTCGTGCTTCAGGATCAACGACCCCAGCTTCGGAATTTCCACCGCGTATCTGGTGGTTTCGGCTTCGTCGTCGGGTATGCCGAAGAGCAGGAGCGGCGCGCCCTCCTTATGCGTCTCGTAGTGGCCCTCCATCGCCGCAATCTTGGCCGGCTGATGTTCCAACGTGTTCAGGCCGTGTAAGTCGCCCACCAATATCTGGATCGGCGTGACAATAGCGGCCATCCACATGGCCATGGAGAACATGATCCGCGCCTGGCGGTTCTCGCGGTCCTTTAGGAGATGCCAAGCTCCGACGGCGCCGACCGCGAAAGCCGTCGTCAGGAAGGCTGCCAACACGGTGTGGGTCATCCTGTATGGGAAGGACGGGTTGAAGACGATCTTCCACCAGTCCTGCGGTACGAAGACGCCGTTAGTGTCGATGCTGAACCCTGCGGGAGTATGCATCCAGCTGTTTGCGGAAGTGATCCACGTCGCCGAGATCAAGGTCCCGATCGCAACCATCGCGACCGCGAGCATGTGAGCGGCGTCTCCGACGCGCTTGCGCCCGAACAAGGCGATGCCGAGGAACCCGGCCTCCAGGAAAAAGGCAGTCAGTACCTCGTAGCCCATCAGCGGCCCGACGATTGGTCCGGCCTTATCGGAAAAGGCCGACCAGTTGGTGCCGAACTGGTAGCTCATGACGATCCCCGAGACGACGCCCATGGCGAAGGTGACCGCAAAGATCGTCTTCCAGTATTCGAAGAGCTTGAGGTAGGCAGGGTCACGTTTCCAGAGCCAAAGCGCGTTCAGCACGGCCAGGTAGCTCGCCGTGCCAATGGAAAACGCAGGAAAGAGGAAGTGGAAGGAGACGGTGAACGCGAACTGGATGCGGGCCAGGATCTGCGCTTCGAGTCCGAGGAGTGTCATCATTGCCCTCCCAGATAGGAGTTGTGTCGCCTCGCCAAAAAAGCTGTCATTGCTTATCCTTGTCAGCCGGTATGGGAGAAGGACGCCGGAAGTCCCAGTCGATTTTCCCTTCTTCGGCCTTGTAGAAGAATTGACTGTTCACAAGCCATCCCTTCAACGGCCTCAGCGGCAGCAGACAGGCCATAAGAACCAGGGGGAGGGAGGTTAGAAGGTGCACCCATATCGGAGGTGAATACGCGACCTCGATATAGCAGGCTACCGCGACCGCTGGGATGCACGTGAAGCAGATCACGAAGAAAGCGGGACCATCGGCGGGATCGGCGAAGGAATAGTCGAGACCGCAAACCTCGCAACGCGTCCTCAACGACAGGAAGCCGTCGAAGAGATGGCCTTGGCCGCACCGCGGACACAAACCCCTGATGCCCGTCTGGATTGGGGGCAGTGGTGGCCACTCGGTCGTCATCGTCTTGTCCTTTCGAAGCCCGGTCATGTGTGCCCAGGCATGCAATCGACCTGTGGAGGAACAATGCAGATGCCGCATGATCTGGCGCAGGGCCGATTTGTTCTCCTACGAATTATCATCGAACCTGCTTTCCGCGGCGAAGTTCCCTTTCGCCGTCGGGCTCATTGCTGCCACGGTCACGCCGCCAGACGCGCGCCTATCCAGCCAAGCTTCGGACCGACTTCCAGCAACGCTGCGCTCCTCGACATGGTGCCATCCTGATGTTCGTATGATCTTCATACACGTTGCGATGGATTGGAAACTTGGAACCGGAGCTCAGCTCCAAGGATGGCCCGATCCATCTCTTGATTGTCGACGCTCTGGCAGCCGACATCGCTGAAGGGAGATCATCGAGGACGCCCGCCTTTCCACCGACAGGAGCCTAGCGGAAACTCTTGATATCGACTTCACCGCGGTGAGCCGGGCATACACGGAAGAGGTAAAGTTGTGGCTGATCGAAGTTAGGGCCGCGCGGGGGACTTTGAAGCCACGGTGGAGCGTTCCGTCTCAGTGCAGTCTTCCGGCGTTTGTGGGCATGAGAATGAAAATGCGGCCTCGTTTTGGAACAGCGATCTTTTGCGCAGGATGTGGGAGACTGCATGAGAATCGAGGACCTTGGCCGTGAGTTTTTGATGCGCTCTCAGAAGCCGAGACGTATCATAGAGGATCGAACAATCGCAAGGTCGCTGCTGTCGCAGAGGCTCCCAGATGTCGCTACCGATTGCGTCCTTGTCACACAGGGCGCGCTTCATTCGTTGCTAGCGTTGACCGAGCTCGGAGATACGGTTTTAGCGAAGCACGGCTAAGTTCCGGGTTTGCCGGCCTCCTCAATATGGTCGATGAAGGCCGCGGGCGAAATTTTTGGTCGGCTTGGGTGAAACAGATTGAAGCCCGACAATTCGGTGACCCAGTCGTCAAGGACCTGCACTAGCTTGCCGTCTTCGAGATCGGCGGCCACCTGGGAGCGGAGCAGAGGGCCGCCACCTAGCCCGCATTTCACCGCCTTTCTGATCGCCTCGCCGTAATCATGGTCGCTTTTAACCTGCAGGGGTTGCACGCCGAACTTTGCGCTAGCCAAGGGCGGTCTTCGTTGTGTTGAAATGGTTGTCATACAAGCGGCCGCCGGAGGTATCGGGCTCGCAGCGGTGCAAATCGCTCATTTTCGTCACGGGGTGTATACCTGGTTGCGGTCTCTCCGTGGATCTCGGGGCCGCCGTGCAATCAGACCACACGTTGTCTGCCGTTCATATCCGCCCGACAATCGACGACCTTCTGATCGCTCTTGGAAAGGGTGAGATTCGGGCCGTGATCAAAACGATGTCGCCCCTTTTTGCACGCGCTAGATGCGCACGATCTTGCGGAGAAAGCGAAGCAACTTGTCGGGTTATCATGACCCCTTAGATGAAAGTAAATGCAGGCAATGAGACTAAGGTCCAGAGTGGGGGCCCGCAGAAGGGTGAGAGTTCACCCGTGGCCGACAGCCGGATGATCTTGTGAATACTTCCTCATCGCAAGCAGGATCGGCATGAGCTCATGACCCGCACGGGTCAGGCGATATTCAACATGTGGAGGCTGCTGATGGAAGTCTTGCCGCTCGACGAGACCGTCGGCTTCCAAATCCCGCAGGTGCTGTGTGAGTACCTTCTGTGAGATGCCATACATGTCTCGCAGAAATTGGGAACTACGCATCGACGGGCTAGCGAACAGGCGAAAAAGGATCTGCAGCTTCCACCTTCCTGTCAACATAGCCAGAAGGCGACCGACATGAGCAACGGAACCATCTGGTCCTAGACAAGCGGAGCGTTCGTCCACGGGCACTTTTAAGTGCGTAATTGCCTCAGTCATCACCTTCCTTTTTTGTCTTGTCAGATTGAATGTTGGAGCGATTACTATGGATTTGAAATTGGACGGGAAGATCGCACTGGTCACAGGCAGCAGCAAGGGGATCGGCGAAGGAATTGCTCGTGGCTTAGCACGCGAAGGTGTAGTCGTCATCGTCCACGGCCGCGACAAAGCAAAGGCAGAAGAGGTCGCGAACGACATTTGCCATGAGGGCGGGCGCTCGTATGTCGTCACAGGTGACTTGACCTGTGAAGACGAAGTCCAGCATCTGGTTGAAAAAGCGCAGGCCTTCGTCAGCCCGATCGATATCCTCGTTAACAATGCCGGAGGGTCGGGGCAGCATGAGGACTGGGCGACGACGCAGTCGCGTACCTGGATAGATGGGTATGAACGAAACGTCGTTGCCGCGGTGAGGGTTACCTCCCGCGTGCTACCAGCGATGCGCGTCGCGCGGTGGGGACGTGTGATCAATATCTCCAGCCTTGCAGCTATGATGGCTCCGGCAGCAAGGCCAGACTATGGGGCAGCGAAAGCGGCGATGCTAGCGATGACAGCATCGCTAGCAAAAGACGTCGCGGCAGATGGGATTACTGCGAATAGCGTATCTCCGGGAACGATCCACAGCACCAGCCTGGAAGCGGCCTTTCGGAAGGTTGCTGTTCGGAAGGGGATTGCGCAAGACGCTCCTTGGCCAGAGGTTGAACAGGGGGTGCTTTCTCACTTTGCCGAGGTCCCGGTACGCAGAGTCGGGACGCTTGAGGAAGTTGCCGACGCTGTTGCCTTTCTTGCCAGTCCACGCGCAGCTTATATCACCGGTACGAACCTAAGGCTCGACGGTGGGCTTTGGCCAGGGCTGTAAAGCAGGCTGATTTGTGAGGTCGTCCGAATTGGGCCCATGCCGAGGATCGCCAATCCTGAGCATTGAATTTGTCGGCCGACATGATGACGTGTCTGGTGTCTTACCTGCCAACGGTCGACGGCCCGAATGGTTGACACCTTGTCGCGGATTGAGCCCGGACGTCCAGCAGAGATGATGTCGTCGAACCGTAACTGACACGGGGTATGGCCTCGTCCTGCCGGCGGGTGCGAGCATACGTTAATTCTCCGGTGCGATCGGATATGAGGACAGCGCTCGCACTGCACTATGGTGATTCCGCATGATTTTATCCCTCGAGATTAAGCGGTGTTCACTTTCGAATTAAGCCGAAGCTTCCAACACCAGATAAACTTACCTATCACCGACGCGGCGGGCGGCTTTTAGGTGGAGGGGATTTCAGCTCGATCTAGGGCGGCCCATTAACGCCTTGCTATAGATGGCTACTTGGATCCCGATGAGGCGCCGCATATCCTCCACATCCTGAGCTGCATACCGCAAACCTCGCATGCCATAAGTCAGCGTCAAGGCATAGTCCTCGGGATCAACGGATATCGGCCAGCCTTGTATGTTTTCCTTGAGGATTTCGACGACCAGAGCCTGGAAGCGTCGATAAACCTGGCGGACGGCGGGAAATCGCAGATCGAAAAGATCCGCCGCATCTGGAAAGGCCGCTGCGAGTTCGACCCCATGCATGCCCCAGTCTGTGCAGGCATAAAGCAGCTTCTCGTCGAGCGGTGCGATCTTCGCAACGGCAGTTCTAATCGATGTCAGGGCCCGCGCGTCCATATTCTCGATGACGCGGGTGAAGATCGCTTCCTTATCCTGAAACTGAAGGTAAAGAGCCGGCCGCGACATCCTTGCTGCCTTGGCTATATCACCCATGGTCGTACGGGCGAAACCATAGCGAACGAACACTGGTTCGGCGGCACGGAGGACATGATCTTCTTTCTCGGCTTGAGCATCCATGGCTTAACTTGACATTCTGACAGAAAATGTCAATTACTGACACATTGACGTAAAATGTCAGAAGGATAGATCATGCAGGATATCGAATTACCCGAGCATGTTTTCAACGAGGCGGTGGCGCAAGTCGGTGATGGCCCCGTGGTCATGGTGAATCTTCTGACTTTCAGGGAAAGCCCGCTCTACCCGAACGATTTTACCGACAGAAAGCCCTCTTCACGCGCCGCGTACTACGAGGGCTACGCAGGAGCGTTCGCGCAGATCGCCGCTCGGTCGGGGATAACTTACGAGCTCGTTCATGCTGGCCGACAGCTGCTAACGCTGGTGCCGCGCGAACCACAAAGCTGGGACGACATCGTCATCGTGCGCTACCAAAGCCTATCGGATCTGCGAAGGATCACCGAAACTGAGGATTATGCGCGCCACGCCTTGCCACATCGTCTCGCCGGCATCGCGGGCTGGCAGTTCATCGCAACCCGTCCGTAATGTGCAGCCGCGTGCAGGCTGGCTCAAGCGAGAGCTTTTGCGCTATTGGTGGCTCCCGGCCCGCGGACGACATGCGATCGGGAACCGGGCACGAGATGAAAGGCTGCACATGGATTGGAACGACCTTCGTTATTTTCTGGCCGTTGCCCGTACCAGGAGCCTGACCCAAACCGCGGCGGAACTCAAGGTCAGCCAATCTACAGTCAGCCGGCGCGTCTTAGAGCTTGAGGACGATCTCGGCGTTGCGCTGTTTCAGCGCCACCAGACCGGCTATTTTCTGACGGATGAGGGGCGGGAGGTACTGCGCAATGCTGAGCGGGTTGAAGATAGCATTCTTGCCCTGGAGAGAGGCGCGGCGGGCCTCGATAAGGATCCAAGCGGCGTCGTGCGACTTGCGACATCGGAAAACCTGGCGACCGATCTGATAATTCCCGCACTCCAGGCCTTCCGCGAGCGCTATCCCGGCATTTGTCTCGAGATCATCACCAGCACGGTTGCCGCCGAGCTCGGTAGGCGCGAGGCCGATATCGCGCTGCGCGTCGTTCGGCCGGCACGGGGCAATCTGACGGTGAGGAGTGTCGGGCATATGACCTATTCGGTCTATGGCAGCCGGGACTATCTTAACCGCAATCCATTTATCCAGGGAGAGCCGCTGGGCGGCCGGCATTTCATCACCTGGGACGACAGCCATACCTTCATGCCGGCGGCGGCCTGGCTGAAGCGGGAGCACCCCGGTTGCAAGATCGCCCTCGTCACCAGCAGTCTTCCCTCCCAGATCGCTGCCGTGCGGGCCGGTCTGGGCCTGGCCGTCATTCCTGACTTCCTCGCTGTCGGGGACGATCTCGTTCCCGTCGTTTCGTCCGACCAAATGTTCAGCAACAAGGTCTGGCTGGTCACCCATGCCGATCTCGTGGCCTCGGCCCGCGTGAGAGCCGTCGGGGATTTTCTTGCCGATTGGGTAATGCGCACGAATCTCGATCTCTCCAGACCCGCCCCACTGGCTGACAGCCAGCCATGACGGCGGCGGGCCCGGGTCGAGTGCGTCCAGTCAGCTGGAAGGCTTTCCAGAGCCCTTAGGAATACTTGATGAAGTCATATGCGCTGACCTTCGCGTCGCGCGCCCAGCAGATCTCCGCGAAGTCGCCTTCGAAGGTCTTGCCTGTGCTGAAGATGCGATGGCGGAAAATGGCCCGTCACGAGAGCCGTGTCGCCATTTTGGGCGCGGTTCGTCCCGGCAAAGGCGCCTCGACCTTTGGCTGATCGCGCATGTCGGCCTTGACGCAAATGCCCCGCGGCCTCCGGCCTCTATATCCGCCAGCATCCGGTCGGCGGCATCAACGCTATCGGCGTAGTTGACCACCAACGAGCCGCCCTCGGCGGCAGAGCGTCTCGCAATCGCTGCGCCGAGGCCCTTGTAGGCGCCGGTGAGAACGACGACCTTACCGTTCAAGTGGCCTGGCATGATCCTTATCCTTTTGACGTGATCGTGGCGTTGGAGGCCTATCCCGTTAGTCGATCAGGAGCTCTTGGACGTCTTGCCGGCCCAGAGATCAACGGCGCCCATGCGGTCGGCACTCTGGGTGGCCAGCATCCAGCCCGGATATTCCGGCGGCAACTCGCTGACGGCATCGAGCTTGGCGATCTCGTCCTCGCTGAGGGAAATATCCACGGCGCGGATATTGTCTTCGAGTTGGCTCAGCCGCTTCGCGCCGACGATGATAGAGGTTACGACGGGCTTGGAAAGAAGCCAGGCGAGCGCGATGCGCGCCGGGCTGCAGCCATGGGCCTCAGCCATCGGCTTCAGCACGTCGATTACGTCCCAGGCGCGCTCCTTGTCAACGATAGGAAAATCAAAGGAAGAGCGGCGCGAGTCCTGGGGCGACTGGTTTTCCCGACTGAACTTGCCCGACAGAAGGCCGCCGGCAAGGGGACTCCAGACGAGGAGGCCCATCTTCTCTGCTTCAAGAAGCGGCCGCAATTCGCGCTCCAGATCCCGTCCGGCGACTGAGTAATAAGCCTGCAGCGTCGTAAACCGCTCCAGATTGAGGCGGGCGGAGAGACCCAGCGCGGTTGCAATTCGCCAAGCCTGCCAATTGGACACGCCGAGATAGCGGACCTTGCCTTGGCGTACCAGATCGTCCAGCGCCCGCAGGGTTTCTTCGACCGGCGTCAGGATATCGTTGGCATGAACTTGGTAGAGATCGATGTGATCGGTCTGGAGCCGCGTGAGGCTAGCTTCCACGGCATCCATGATATGCCCGCGCGATACGCCGACATCGTTTCGACCCGGTCCCATGCGGCTATAGACCTTGCTGGCAAGCACGATCTCAGTCCTGGGGATGCCGAGATTCTTGAAGGACTGGCCGAGTGTGTACTCACTGGCGCCGGCTGAATAAACATCGGCAGTGTCGAAGAAGTTGATGCCAGCATCGATGCTAGCCTTGACCAGTTCGTCAGCGTCGCTCTGGCCGACGTCACCAATATGTTCGTAAACGCCGGTGCCGTCACTGAAGGTCATCGTTCCCAGGCAAAGCTGCGAAACCAGAAGACCAGTGTTGCCGAGTTGCTTATACTTCATTTTTCTCTCCTCGAGAGGCGTGATGTCATTCGGACCGAAAGGCCCGAGGGGCAGCCCCATGACCGCGCTCGCCAAGGCACGCTTTGCCCGGATCGTGTTGCCGCGGCTCGACGAGGGATATCGCCTCGCGCATTGGCTGACCGGAAGTCCGACGGACGCAGAGGATGTGATGCAGGAGGCGTGTCTACGTGCCTACCGAGCGATCGAGTCCCTCGTGGAAAGCAATGCTCGCGCCTGGTTCCTGACGATTGTTCGAAACACCTCCTATTCCTGGCTCGAGCGGCACCGGCCCTCTAAACTGACATCGATCGAGGATCTTTCCGAAGATACTCGCTGGGAGATCGAGAACGGAGCCTCGGCTGCGGCCAATGAGACGCCTGAGGATATACTGATTGCCAAACACCAGGCGACCGCACTACAGCAGGCGATAGAGATGCTTCCCGTCCATTTAAAGGAAACACTGATCCTGCGCGAATATCACGATCTGAGCTATCGGGAGATTGCCGAGGTCAGCGCCATCCCGATCGGCACCGTCATGTCGCGGTTGGCGAAGGCCCGCCATATCCTGGCCATGCTGGTGCGGGAGGAGCGCCCATGACCATCGACCGGGACACGATGCTGCTGCTCAATGCCTATCACGATGGAGAGCTGTCGCCTTCGGAAACGCTGGCGATGGATGCCCGGCTGGCACGTGAGCCGGAGCTCGCCCTGCGTCTCGATGCATTGCGATCGATCTCGGCGGCCACCAGGAAGGTCCTTCCCGGGGAAGCGGCGCCCGACCGCCTTCGTGCTTCTGTGTTGGCCTCGATCGGACAGGATATGCGTCTGAACGATGAGGACCTCGAAGTGTCGCCACCCACGCCATGGCAAGCCATTGCCGCGTCGGTTATGATCGGCCTCCTCGGCGGTGCGGCAATTGGAGGCTATGCGGTCCATTCGCTCCAGCAGCGGCAGGCGGCGGGTCAGCTGGAAAGCGAGATCGTCACCGCGCATCTGAGGGCGCTCATCGCGCCCCAGCCTTTCGATATCGCCTCATCGGACAATCACGTTGTCAAGCCTTGGTTCAACGGGCGCACGACGATCGCGCCGATCACCCCTGATCTTGCGTCCGAAGGCTTTGCCCTCATTGGCGGGCGTGTCGACCTGATCGGCGGCAAGCCGGTTCCCGTCATGACTTACCGGCGAAACCGACACACCATCAGCGTGACGGCGCTCGAGCGGGTAGGCGACGACGCCGGTCCGGTCCCATCCATCAACGGCACGAATGTCGTCAAATGGACTGGCGGCGGCCTCACCTACATCGCGGCCTCGGATGTTAACCCGGTTGATCTCGCGGCCTTCGCAAAGCTGTTCAGGGAACAACTGCCGAAACCGAGATAGCTTTCTGCTAAAATTTATTCCCGCTGACCGCGAATAAAATCCCTTGCTGCCCGGTTCTACAATCGGTGAACGCGCTGGAGGGAACAATGTCGGCAGTGGAAGCATCGCTTTTGGCGGGTGTGGGGGTGGGGCTCTCGATCGCGATCCCATTCGGCCCTACGAGCCTCTACCTGATCGAAAGAACCCTGTCCGACGGAGTGCGAACGGGAATCGCAACCGGGCTCGGCGTCGCGACGGTGCATGTGCTTTACAGCATGGGCGCGGTCTTCTTTGGCGTGGCTTTGGTCGCCGACACTGGCCATGCCGCGCTTCTGACACTAATGTCCGGCCTCGTGCTTGCCTATTTCTCGGTCCGGGTCTGGAACATGGAATTTTCGGGCAGGCGCAATAGGCCGTCACCGCTCGGGCTGACCAGGACATATTTCGGGGCGGTCGGCTTTGGTTTTCTCAATCCCCTGACGCCTGCTCTTTGCGGAGCAGCTGTCATCGCTGCGAACAGTGGCCTCGGTACGCCGGGCAGCCTGCTGATACCTGGCATCTTTGCCGGATCGGTCGGCTGGTGGATCACGCTCAGTGTCACGGTCTCGCTGTTCAGGAAGCGGCTCGACGCGCGCTGGCTGGCCTTGTTAAACCGGACCGCCGGCCTGTTCCTCGCAGCCTTCGCGCTCGCCATGGTCTTCCGCAGCGTGAATGGATTGGCCCTGGCGGCAATGTGACCATTTCCAGACGGCCAAGATTTTCGTCTTAGTGATTCTTGTGAGGTTTTTGTGATCTTCCCTATTGTCCTGGAAATTCGTCTCGCTCGGAGATCCATCAAAGCGTTGTCCCGCCACGATCGAAGTCTTCTGATCTGCCGGATCATTGATAGCCTGGAAGGCGTCTTAGAAGTTTCAGCATTTCGACGGCGGCTTACCGATCCGGGCGGTCTTGAGCGGGTGATCTTCAGCACCGATAATGCGATTTCCCAGATCGCCGTCGCTGACGATGCCGACTTCCTCGCGATCATTGGGGAGTTTGAGACGTTGCTCGTGAAACTGTCGGAGACGCTTAGGCTGCGTTCGACGAACCTCCGTCAGCAATTGCATTGACCCGGACCGACTTCCGGCCCGCGTGAGACAGCG
>Ga0307412_10001669_pt1 | contig 12268 bp, 9 predicted proteins | sample DK1Cmetagenome_3_FD_203823 | JGI IMG/M metagenome (GOLD analysis project Ga0307412, IMG submission 203823) | Maize rhizosphere microbial communities from greenhouse at UC Davis, California, United States - DK15-C-1 | ecosystem: Host-associated > Plants > Roots > Rhizosphere > Soil | place: USA...
AGCAGATGCGACTTTCCCGACCCCGAATTGCCTTGCACCAGCAACCGGGTGGCCAGCAGTTCCTCTATGTCCATGAGCACAGGTTGCCCCGCGCCGTCGGTCCCCATTTCGATTCTGACAGTCACGGACCGTCTTTGGACGATGGGGCGGGGCGGGGGCAAGGGGTTATGCGGAAAGTCTGGTCCCCGGTGTCAGAACGTCTTGATCAGCGCGAGAGAGAACTGTCCATAATCATAGATGCCGGTCGGAAGCGGCGTGTTGCTGTACTGTGCGCTGCCCTTCACAGACCAGCCATGATTGGCGGGACTCGAAACCTCCACTGCGGCAAAGCGCGACGATTGCCAATCGCTGTTGACGTCACGCTGGCCACCATAGCCTCCGGCGATCATATATCGCCATCCGCCCGAATAACGGCGCATCTGGAGAACGGGGAGGACCTGCACATACCAGCTGGGGGAATAATAATCATATTCGCGCGGATGCGTGCTGTGATAATAGCGTCCGCGCAGCTGAAAACTCAAACCCCATTCCGGCTTGATGGAATGCGTATAGGTGCCTCGGGCATGCAGGCGCACATTCTTGCCCGTAAATTCCTGTACCCCGCCGACCAGCGTAAAATTGTTTCTGTCATTGACGGGCAGGTCAACCGCTCCGCCGACGAAGGTGTAATAAATGCCCTTGTCCACACCCAGCGGCGTTTCGACAATGTCGCGTTCGACAAAATATTCCTGCCGCACGGTGGCATTATTATGCAGGGTCGCCGCGCCCAGAATGGTGTGCCCATCGGTCCCGATCCGGGTATTCCAATTCCAGTCCTTGCCCTTGTCGGCATAACGGATAAAGCCTCGTTCGTGCTTTCGGACCTTCTGCCCCAGGGGCTTGTACCAGGCCTGTTCAAAGCGAACGCCCCAATATTGCTCCTCGCCGCGATAATTCCCATCCAGATTGATCCCCGCCCGATAAACATCGGTGTGATCCGCGTCGGTCGATATGAAGATGTCCGTGCCGACGGCATGCTGAAGGCCGTTTCCGGTCTCGGTTGCGGCAATATCCTGGGCCATGGCGGGGACACCGGACAGGGCAATCAGGCTCGCAAGAATTGAAATGGCAACCCTTTTCATTTCGTGTCCCAAGCCTTCCTCATGCCCATTAATTCAACAACATATCCCCATACGCACACTGGCTGCATGAGCAGGCTGTAAGCAAGAGAATAGAACAGAAAACCGCCTATGTTCCGGCGCACTTTGAGATCTTGTCGGTAAAAAACGTCCTTTTGAATCCGGAATATGACGGTATTCCAAAGAGCGGAGAGCGGCAGAACCGCGAGCGTCAGTGGTCCGGCGATGTAGAAATAGCCAAACATCGCCAGGATCAGCCCCGGAATGAAGACAAAGGTATAGACAAGGTCGAGTGGCAGGAAGAGGACGTTCCACCAGATGAACAGTGTCATCATCCGCTTTTTGAAAAGAAGCGGCCAGTATAGTTTGAACGCTTCCATCAAGCCACGCGACCAGCGCTTTCTTTGCAGCGCGAACTGGCGCATCTTCTCCGGAACATTGGTGAAGGCAAGAGCATTGGCCGCATAACCGATGCGATAGCCACGAGCCAGAAGAGCCCATGAGACAACAATGTCCTCACCGACGGATTCCGGCCATCCGCCCACTTCTTCGAGCGATTGGCGCCGGTAGAGCGAAAAGGCGCCCTGAGCGACCAGCGTGCCATGGTACATGCCCTGCATACGCTTTACCGCAGCGATGCCGTGAAAATAGTCCCATTCCTGCGCACGGGTGAGCAGGTTGATCCGCGAATTGCGAACCATCACGGCGCCGGCAATGGCTTCCGTGCCCGCGGGATCGGACAGCATCCGGCGGACAATATTGGTCAGCCCATCGGTACGGACCCAGCAGTCGCCGTCCACCGTCGCGATCAGATCATGGCTCGCCGCGCGCAGCCCATCGTTCAGGACAGCGGATTTGCCGCGATTGCGCTTAAAATCGAGCAGCCGAATTGAAATGTTGGCCGGTACCGGCAATGTCTTCAATGTTTTCCGCACAACCGACGCGGTTTTGTCCGTCGAACCGTCGTTCAGGACGAGAATCTCCAGCGCTCCCGGATAATCCTGACGCGTAAGGCTGGTTAGGGTGTCCTTGATGGCGGATGCTTCATTATAGGCAGCGACAAGGACCGTGAGGCTGGGATAGTGCTCGATCCGCTTGAAGGGCGGTTTTCTGTCAAACAGCAGCGTCGAAATCAGAAACGCATTCATGAAGCCGGGGACATAGGCGATGAAGCCGATCGCAATGATAGCGAATGCCCACCCCGTCACAGCCGCCAGTTCATGCAGCCACCGGACGGACAGGCCGACGCTCAAGCCAGTCCATGTGATGGCTATAAGCAGGGAAAGCGTGAACTTCGTCGTCACCGAAAGATAAAATCTGCGCGACTCGGTATCGGCTAAATCGTGTGGTTCATTGGAATATTCTTGCGGCGTCGGGTTTGATGGATAGCCCTCGAATTCAGACACGGTGGCCCGATCCGACAAATTGTAATTTTCAATTCGAGGGAGGTCTTCCATCCCTGCAATAATGCTATATTTTGCCTAATAATGGCTTAATGAACAGGAGGTTATGGATAATATCATGGGAAGATCTAGACTATCCAATCCGCATGGAGGCGTTACAACAGGTCGGCATAGATTTGATGTCGTTACGGATTGATAATGGTTTTCGGTCGTAAGGTATGACCATGTGAATTATATGATAGAATTTTGCAGATAGGCGACTGCTATATATAAAGATCGAACTTGCTATATTCGCACGTTTATTCGGTATAACTTTAGATATAACTCTTTGCGTCCAAGACGAACAGGCTGAGCCCAAATCACCAAACGCTGATAGATCACCCGGTCTGCCGCGCCATAATCCCCGCCACATCGGCCGATCCCGGCAATATGCCGAAGTTGCGGCCGCCGTCGGGGCCTAAGCGGGTGGCGCAGAAGGTATCGGCGACGGCGGGCGGGGCGTGACGGGTGAGCAGGGCGGCTTGCAGGATGAGGGCCAGTTGCTCGGCGACATAGCGCGCTTCGCTTTCGTGGTGACGCCGGGCGCGGAGGCGATCGAGCAGGGACTTTGCGGCGCGGTTGAGGTGGGTGTTGCCGCCTTTGGCCAGGGTAACTTCTTCCGCATAAACGGTGAGCGCTTCGGGCTCCCGGTTCAGCGTACGCAAGATGTCGAGGGCGATGACATTGCCGGAGCCTTCCCAGATGCCGTTCAGCGGTGCTTCCCGGTAGAGGCGGGGCAGGGGGGATTCCTCGACATATCCGCCGCCGCCCAGGCATTCCATGCATTCATGGACGAAAGCGGGGCAGCGTTTGGTGAGCCAATATTTGGCGATGGCGACGGCCAGGCGGGCGAAGGCGCGGCCGGGGGGATCGGCGGCGTCGAAGGCGCGGGCGACGCGCATGACCAGAGCGGCGGCGGCTTCATATTCCAGCGCCAGGTCGGCAATGACCGCGCGCATGGCGGGCTGGTCGATCAGCAGTCGGCCAAAGGCCATCCGGCCGCTGACATGATGCACCGCCTGCGCGAGCGCCATGCGCATGATCCCCAGCGTGTTGGCGATGGTGCCAAGCCGCGTATGGTGCACCATTTCGATGATGGTGCCGATGCCCTCGCCTTCTTCTCCGATGCGCTGCGCCCAGGCGTCGTGATATTCGATTTCGGCTGATGCGTTTGAACGGTTCCCCAGCTTGTCCTTGAGGCGCATGAGGTGGATCGCGTTGCGCTGCCCCTCCTGCGTGATACGGGGGATGAGGAAGCAGGTCAGTCCCCTGCCGGTCTGGGCGAGGGTCAGGAACGCATCGCTCATGGGGGCGGAGCAGAACCATTTATGGCCGGTCAGGCGATAGGTGCCGCGACCCAGCGGCGCGGCGCGGGTGGTGTTGGCGCGCACGTCGCTGCCGCCCTGCTTTTCGGTCATCGCCATGCCGATCGTGACGCCCGCCTTTTCAGCGAGGGGTTTGAGCGCCGGATCGTAGCGGCCGCCGATCAGCTTTTCGAGCCAGGGGGATGCGATGTCGGGCTGCGTCCTGAGTACCGGGACGCTGGCATAGGTCATGTTGACCGGGCACATGACGCCGGCCTCGGCCTGGGTGAAAAGCGCCAGCAAGGCGGCGTGGGCGACGTGGCCACCGGTGGTTTGCGTCCAGGCGATGTCGTGGATGCGGTGTGCCATCGCCAGCGTCATCAGCTCATGCCAGGCGGGGTGAAAGCGCACCTCGTCGATGCGGCGGCCTTGGCGGTCGAAAGCGGCCAGTTCGGGCGGATAGCGGTTGGCTTGTGTGCCAAGGTCTAGGACATGTTCGGTCCCCGCCACCTCGCCCAGCCGGTGAAGGGGTGCATCGATCCACGGCCCGCCTTCACGAAGCGCGGCCTCCCTCAACGCGGTGTCGGTGGCGTACAGATTCCGGCCGACAAAGGGGCCGGGCTGGTTCGTCACCTCATGGGTCGGCAAATGGGCAGACGGAGCGAAAGGAGGCATCAGGGCACTTTCAGGCTAACGCCGGAATGGCCAGTCTATACCGTTTCGTCAGCCTCGGCCATGTCCTGGAGCTGAGCGCGGTCGAGTATTTCGATACTGCGCCGATCGGGCAGGGCGATGATCCCGTCCCGCTTCAAGGCCGAAAACTGACGGCTCACCGTCTCTATGGTGAGGCCCAGCACATTGGCAATCTGTTGCCGGTCAAGGGGGAGGGTGAAGTGGTCGAGCGGCAGGCAATCCTGCCCCTTGCCCTGCGCCAGCTTGCGCGATGTTTCGAGCAGAAAGGTCGCAATCCGCTCCCGCGCGCTTTTCCGGCCGAGCAGCAGCATCCATCTGCGCGTCCGGTCCAGCTCGTCGAGCGTGTGCTGCAGCAGCCGGTGTTCCATGCCGGGATGCGCATGGGCAAATCGGTCAAAGGTGGCGCGGGAAAAGACGCAAAGCCGGGCGTCCGTCAGCGCGACGGCGCTATAGGGGCTTTCGCTGCCAAAGGGGCGCCCGATGAAGTCGGAGGGATAGATGATGCCCACAATCTGCTCCCGCCCGTCGCTGGTGGAGGTGGACAGCATCATCGCGCCATCGACCACATTGGCGACCAGCATCGAATCCCCGCCCTCCCACATCAAGGCCTGCCCCTTTGGTAGGGACATCTGGCGGCCAAGGCGGATGAACTGCTCCCGCTCGTCCCGATCGAGCGTCGCGCAGATCGCAAGGGCGCGGACTGCGCATTCGTCGCAGGGCGCCGTCGATGCCGCCTTTTGCGAATCGGCCCGGTACGAAGCGGTGGAGCGATTTCCTTGCGCTGGATCAAAATGCTGCGTTTCCATAGCCGCTGAATGACGTTGCGGGGCCGTTTCACCTATCCGTAATTGTCCTTATCCGGCGGTCCTGCTTTACAGTTGGGCCGGGGAAGCGGATAGTTGAGCGGCCAGATGTGGGGCCGACCGCAGAAAGAAGGACCCGAAAGAACGGCCATGTCCGCGCCCGACCTGTCATTGCTGACGAAACGCCGCTTCGGGCCTGTGTTCGTGGTCATGTTTCTGGGTGCCTTCAACGACAATCTGTTGAAGTTCGCGCTGCTGTTCCTCGCCAATTTCAGCCTTTACGCCGATGAGCCGGGGAAGGGCGGAATGTTGGCGACGGTGGCGACGGGCGTGTTCATCCTGCCCTATTTCCTGTTTTCTGCGGTAGCGGGGCAATGCGCCGACGCGCTGGACAAAACAAAGCTGATGCGCGCGGTGAAGGCTGCCGAAGTCTTCATCATGGGGCTGGGCCTTGCCGGGTTCTGGATGGAGTCGGTTCCGCTGCTGCTGGCCGCGCTGTTCCTTCTTGGCGTGCACTCCGCCTTTTTTGGTCCGATCAAATATGCGATCCTGCCCCAGCATCTGCGCGCTCGCGAAATCATGGGCGGCACCGGCTTGATCGAGGCAGGGACGTTTCTGGCGATATTGGGCGGGCAGTTGCTGGCGGGCGTGGTTCCCCCACTGGCGGCGGGGCTTGTGGCTTCTGCGCTTGCCGTCACCGGGTTCCTGGCGAGCCTGGCCGTGCCTCCCGCACCTGCATTGGCGAAAAATCTTCGGATCGGCCGGAACATCTTTCTCAGCACCTGGCAGATATTGAAGGCGGCGCGGCATGGGCCAGGCGTATGGTCCGCCATATTGGGCATCAGCTGGTTCTTTTCGGTAGGGGCGGTGCTGCTGGCGGAACTGGCTCCGTTGGTGAACGGCACGCTGGGCGCGAGTCAGCAGGTCGCGACATTGTTCCTGCTCATCTTTTCGGTGGGCGTGGCCTTGGGGTCGTTGCTGGTGAACAGGTTGCTGGGCGGAGAGGTGTCGGCGCGCTATGTGCCCGCTGCGGCGCTGGCGCTGGCGGCCTTCCTTATCGACCTGTCCCTTGCCGCCAGACTATTCGTCATCGCGGTGCCAAATGCCTCCATTACCGGTTTCCTGGCGAGCGATGGAAGCTGGCGCATCGTGATCGACCTTGCCGGGATTGCCCTGGCGGGGGGCATGTTCATCGTGCCGCTCTACGCGATCCTGCAGACCCATAGCCCGCCGATGGAACGATCACGCACCATCGCTGCGAACAATATCGTCAATGCGGCCATCGTCGTGCTGACCACCGTGGTCATCACGGTGATGCTCGCGCTGGGAAGCAGCGTGGCAGGCGTGATCGGCGCGTTGGGCTTCGCCACGCTATGCGTCGCCGGCCTGTTTTTCTGGTTTCTGTATGGCGGGCGTTACCGCATGATCAAAAGGGCAAGGCCGGACACAAATCCCGCCAGCGACAGATAGCCGACGCACATGGACAGTGCGTCCTCCAGCTTTGCGCCTGATTGACGGCCGGTTCTGGGGAACGGGACGACATCCGCCGGTTCGAGCCGCGTCCTGATATCATGAGTGTCCGAACTGGGAAGCGTCGCCATGATCTTGTTCCGATCCGCTGGTTGATGCGTCCGGCCATGATGCGGCGTGTTGGTAAATATCGGGTGAAGGAACGGTCGCCGGTGCGATGAAATGAAGGTCCGTTTTGGAGTATCTATCGCGCGGCGAGTTCTTCCAGCAGTTTTTCGCGCGGCCCGAAGGATCTGATGCGCCCGGCGTCCAGGTGCAGTACGAGATCGGCCACGGCCAGGATCGATCGCCGGTGCGCCGCGAGCAGGACGATGCCGCCGCGCGCCTTGACAGCTTCGACGGCGGCGGCGAGCGCCGCCTCTCCGTCGGGGTCGAGATTGGAATTCGGTTCATCGAGCAGCAGGAGGAATGGGTCGCTATAAAGGGCGCGGGCCAATGCGATGCGCTGCCTCTGTCCCGCCGACAGGAAGCCGCCATTGGAACCGACGGGAGTTCCGTATCCCTGCGGCAAGCGCTTCACCAGATCATGGATGCCGGCCATGCGGGCCGCCGCGATGATGCCGGAGGTCTCGGCACCTGGAGAGAAACGGGCGATATTGTCCGCGATGCTGCCGTCGATCAATTCGGCGTTCTGGGGCAGGTAGCCGATGGCCTTGCCGCGTTTTGCCGGGGCATATTGATCGAGCGCCGCGCCATCCAGGCGGACATGGCCGTGGCTGGCGGTCCAGATGCCCGCCAGAGTCTTGAGCAGCGTCGATTTGCCTGATCCGCTGGGGCCGATGACGCCCAGAACTTGCCCCGCCTCCAGCCGGAAGCTGATACCCGCAAGGGTCGGTTCGGTCGCGCCCGGCGGGATTACGGCAAGATGTTCAACCCGCAGCTCCTGCCGGGGTGGCGGGAGGTCGATCGGCAATGGGACCTGTGCCGGTTCCTTCAGATAATCCTCCAGTCGCCGCCAGCTCTGCCGGGCAGCCGTCAGGCCGCGCCAGTTGCCGATGGCCTGTTCGACCGGGGCGAGGGCGCGGGAGGCGAGAATGGAGCTGGCGAAAATGACGCCGCCGGTTGCTGCCCCATCAATGACCAGCAGCGCGCCGACGGTCAGCACCAGCGACTGGAGAAGCATGCGCAGAACCTTGCTGGCACTGCTCATTGTCGCGGCGGTGTCGGCCATGGCCTGCTGCGCCGCGAGGAAGTCACGGCTATGCGCGGTCCAGTGGCGTTGCAGATGCGGCACCATCGCCATCGCCTGCAGCACTTCGGCATGGCGGCGGCTGGCCTCCGCGACGGCAAGCCGCTGATTGGCCTTCTGCGTCAGCAATTCTGTGGGTGCGCGCGTCAGCCGGTCCGTGGCGAAAGTGAGGGCGAGCAATGTCAGTCCTCCCAGGAGGACGGTCAGCCCCAATGCCCAGTGCAGCAGCGTCAGGACCGCGATGAAAAAGACCATCCAGGGCAGGTCGGCTATGGCGAGCGGACCGCCGGTTGCCAGAAAATTCCGGACCTGATCGAGATCGCGGATGGGTTGCAGGCTTTCCCCCTGACTGGAGCGGCCGATGGCGAGCGTTGGGACGAGGGCGAAGATCTGATCGCCCAGTTCGTGATCGATGGTGGCGCTGACCCGGCTGAGCAAGCGGGTGCGGACAATGTCCATTGCCGCCTGAAACAGATAGACGAGCAGGACAATGAGCAGCAGCCCCCAGAGCGTCGGCAGGCTGCCGGATGGGAGAACGACATCATAGACCAGCATCATGTAGATCGCGCCACCCAGCAGCAGGATATTGAGCGCGGCGCTGAGCAGGAAAATGCCGGCAAAGGCGGATCGGGACTTTCCAAGGACGGCGGCGATACGGGATCGCGGTTGGGTGCGCATGATGTATCGTCCGTACCCATATGTGAGTTCGCTCAGTCTAAGGCCGCAACCCCTCACACCCCACCGCAATTTGATCCGTTCCGGCTTGCAGCTTTATTTGCACCGCCTTTTTGCGTAGGCGATGGTTGGGCAAACCGTTTCGGGGAGTGCATTGAATTTGGCTGCTGAACCAGGGCCGCCCCGGCGCGGGACCAAGGCCTTTCTTGCCGCGTCAGGCGTCGCGCAGATATGTGCGCTGGCGCGCTATACGGTGCTGGCGCGGTTGCTGGGTCCAGAGCAGTTGGGGCTGGCGGCGATCCTGATCCTGACGGCGCAATTCTTTGAATCGGTGACCGACAGCGGCAGCGACCGTTTTCTGGTGCAGGACCGGGGGGGGGACGATCCGGCGCTGCTGCGCCTGACGCATCTGGTATCGCTGGGGCGCGGACTGTTGATCGCGGGCACGCTTATCCTTCTGGCTGGACCATTGGCCAGCCTTTCAGGCGCGCCGCAGCTGGCGCCGGAAATCGCGATACTGGCGGTCGCGCCGCTGATCATGGGTCTTGTCCATTGGGATTATCGCCGCCAGCAGCGTGAAAGCGACTTTCGGGGCGAGGGGCGGATCGTGGCGGGGGCGGAGGTTGCCAGCCTGATCGTCACGACCATTGCCGCATGGCTGCTCAGGGACTTCACCGCCATCCTCTACGGCTTGATCACGCGGGCGCTGGTGACGGTGCTCATCTCGCACTGGGTGGCGCAGCGGCGCTATGGCGCCGGCTATGCCCGCGAATATGCGCCCCGTCTGGCGCGTTTCGGCTGGCCGCTGATGATCAACGGCCTCCTCATCTTCATGGGCGGACAGGGGGATCGCATCCTCATTTCCAATCAGCTGGGCGTTGCCGAGCTGGGCCATTATTCGGCCGTCATCCTGCTGATCTTCTATCCCTCCGGCGTGTTGATGCGGTTCATGACGACAACCTTCCTGCCGCGCATAGCGGCAAGGCAGGCGGGCGATGCGGCGTGGGAGCGGGCGTGCGCCGCGCTGGCCAGCCAGACGATGCTGATCGGGCTGGCGATGGCGTTCGGTTTCGTCCTGGTTGCGCCTTTTGCTGTGCCGATCCTCTACGGGCCGCAATTCGGCGTGGGCTGGCTGACTATTGCCCTGATCGCCATTCTGCAAAGCGCGCGCTTCATCCGCATGTGGCCGGTGACGCTGGCGATGGGATTGGGGAAGAGTCATGTCGTGATGGTCAATAATGCGGTGCGGATGCTCGCTTTTCCTTTGGCCATCGCCGGGATGGCCGTGCTGGGCGGGATCGAGGGTATTTTGGGGGGCTTCATTCTTGCCGAACTGCTGGCGTTTCTTGTCGGCCTTGTCATGACGAACCGGCTTTTGCAGCACGGGGTGCTGGCAGGCGGCGGACGATTTATCCAATTTATGTCGGGATCGGCGCTGCTGCTTCTCTTCGTGCTTTGCTATGAGCAGGGATGGTGGTCCGGTCTGGCCGGGACGGGCATGTTGCTGTTGCTCTGGGTCGCCTGGGTTGTGCGAGCGGAGTGGCAGGCGATGCGCGATATGCTGGCGTTGGTCGATCGGGCGACCGGTTATCGGCTGGTGCCGGGGTGGATGGTGGGCAGGTCTTAGGTGTTTGGTCCGGCCGTCCCCTTATGGGCCGCCGATAAACTCTCCCGCCAGGACAAAAAACTTGCGCGGTTCCGCTTGGCTGAATAGTCGGGCTTTATGCGTAATCCCATTGCCTATACCGTCAGTATCGCGATCGCACTATGTGCGATATTGGGGCATGAGGCTGGTGGAGCGGGGCATTTTGTTCTGCCTTTTCTGGGCTTTGTGTTCATGCCCATCGCTGATCGTTGGGCCGGGCAATCCCGCTGGCCGTCGCCGACGGCGCTCAAGAATATCCGCCCCGCCAAGGAAAAGGCGTTCGACGCGGCGCTCATCAGCGCAGCCTTTGCGACCCTCGCCATGGTGGCATGGGGGGTGTGGACGGCCGGGACGGAAGAGCTGGCCTGGTGGGAATTTACCGGCCTTGCCATCTCCATCGGCATGTTCACCGGCTATGTCGGCATCGTGGTGGCGCATGAGCTGATCCACCGTTCGTCCCGCGCGCAGCGGGCGCTTGGCTGGGTCTTGATGTCGGCCGCCATCTACCCGCATTTCTGCATCGAGCACATTTATGGGCATCATCCCCGTTTCGCGACGCCGGAGGACCATGCCACCGCGCGCAGGGGCGAGAATCTCTACGCCTTCATTCCGCGCTCCATTGTCCGGGGTTTGATCAGTTCGCTCAAGATCAAGCCGGTGCCGGTCCTGATCGCTTATGCCTTGGTTGGCGCGGCGCTTGCCCTTATCTATTTCGGGCTTGGCCCCGAGGCGCTTAAGCTGATGCTCATTCAGGCGGCGATTGCGGTGGTCCTGCTCGAAGGCATCAACTATCTGGAACATTATGGCCTGCTGCGCGCCAAGCGTCCCAACGGCCATTATGAGCCGGCCGGACCGGGGCATAGCTGGGACACCAGCTATTATATGACGAACACCAATATCTTCAATCTGGGTCGCCATACGGATCACCATAGCCACGCCCGTCGCCCCTTTTACCGGCTGCGCCATATCGACGATGCGCCGCAGCTTCCCTTTGGCTATGCAACGATGTTCCTGATCGCGCTGCTGCCGCCGCTCTGGTTCCGGATCATGGACCGGCGGCTGGATGACTGGAAGGCGCAGTCGCTTGAACGGCGCTCCGCTTCCCAGGAAGCGACCGCATGAGCGCGTTCAAGCGGAAGATATTTTATCTGAGCGGTTACGATCCGAGGGGCGCGCGCTTCTATCAACAGCTTTATGCGGAACAGGCCGCGCTCTATGCCGAACGTTCCGGCCGGAGCATTGAGGTCGGTGAGCGCGCGCGCGCCGGGCGGGGCAATAGTTGCTGGACAATCGAGGACCAGAGTTCGGGCGCGTCAAGCGAGATGGTGTTTCTGGGCTGGGATGACGTCATTCGCGAGCATTGGGTGCGCAATCCGGTGCGGCTGCTCTGGGGTGCGGTCAAGGCGACGCTGGAATTCACCTGGGCGATGGACTGGCGGCACGGGCGCACATTCCCCCGTGGATCGCTCATCGCCTTTTACTATCCCTCGCTTTCGACCGTTGCGCTTCCGCTATTGCTGGTGGCGCTGCTGTGGCTGATTGCGGGGCCGGTGGTGGCGCTGCTTCTCGGCCTTGGCATCAGCGCCATTGTCGTGCGGAAGATCCAGAGCCTGTGGATGCTGCGCTTCATCATCTTCAACAACCGGCTTTCCAGCAATGAACCCGATCCGAAGATCGAGGCGCGGCTGGACGAGATGGCCGAGACAATCGACGCGGCGCTTGCCGAGGACTGGGATGAGGTGCTGTTCGTCACGCACAGCAACGGGTCCGTGCTGGCGGTGCCGATCATGGCTCGGCTGCTGGCCAGGCACAGGGGAAGCATGCCGGGCAACTTTGCCTTGATGACGCTGGGTTCCTGCATTCCGCTGG
>Ga0307412_10001671_pt1 | contig 12253 bp, 9 predicted proteins | sample DK1Cmetagenome_3_FD_203823 | JGI IMG/M metagenome (GOLD analysis project Ga0307412, IMG submission 203823) | Maize rhizosphere microbial communities from greenhouse at UC Davis, California, United States - DK15-C-1 | ecosystem: Host-associated > Plants > Roots > Rhizosphere > Soil | place: USA...
ACAACGCTGGTCACACGGTTTATGTGGGTGAAGAGAAATTTGTTTTACACCTTCTTCCTTCAGGAGTTCTACAGTGCAAAGGGAAGTGTATCATTGCGAACGGAGTAGTGGTAAATCCTAAATCTTTCATTAGAGAAGTAGGTCAGATCGAAAGTAAAGGCCTTAGAACAGACCACATCTTTATCAGCAGAAGAGCGCATGTGATTATGCCTTACCACATTCTTTTGGATACTTACCGTGAAGAAGAACATGGAGGAACACAGATCGGGACGACCAAAAAAGGAATCGGACCATGCTATGAAGATAAGATTGCAAGAATCGGTATCAGAATGGTAGACCTTTTGAATCCTGAAATTTTAAGAGATAAAATTGAGAAAAACTTAAAAGTTAAAAACTCTCTTTTCGAAAAATATTACGGAAAACCGACATTAGACGTTGAAGAAATTTACAACGAATTTTTAGAGATCGGAAAACAGCTTCAACACAGAATCGTTGATACAGAAGTTGAATTGAACGAAGCCATCAGAGATGGTAAAAACGTTCTTTTCGAAGGAGCTCAGGCGTTGATGTTAGATATCGACTTCGGAACATATCCTTACGTAACTTCATCTTCTCCATCTACAGGTGGAGTTTGTACAGGAGCTGGTGTTCCGCCAACTTCACTTCAAAACCTGATTGGTGTTGCCAAAGCATATTGTACAAGAGTAGGAAACGGACCGTTCCCTTCTGAATTGGACAACGAGTTAGGGGAAAGCATCAGACAAATCGGTGGTGAATTCGGAGCGACAACAGGAAGACCAAGAAGAACAGGCTGGTTAGACCTTGTTTCTTTAAAGCACGCTTGTATGATCAACGGTATCAATAACTTAGTAATTACGAAATTAGACGTTCTTACAGGAATTGAAAACCTTAAAATCGTTACGCATTACAAAACTGAAGACGGAAAAATCATCGATTATTTCACTTCTTCAACAGAAAAATTATACAACTATGAGCCGATCTATCAGGATCTGCCGGGTTGGAACGAAGATCTTACCAAAGTAAGAAGCTACGACGAGCTTCCGGACAACGCTCAGAAATACATCGAGTTCATCGAAAAATATTTAGGAATCAACGTTTACTTAGTTTCCGTAGGCCCGGAAAGAAGTCAAAATATTATCAGAAAAGAATTATTCTAAGGAATATTTTCAAATAAATTAAAAGAGACTGTCAAATTTTGATAGTCTCTTTTTTTGGTCAACGCAAAGGGAACTTTAAAAAAACAATGCGTCAAAATATAAATTGGTTATTAGTTTTTAGAATATTTAGCATAAGCTTTTGCTAGCTTTTCATCATATTTATTCAGCTTGTAGCCTCCTCCATTATAACCTTTTGCGAAATTTGCCCAGCTTTTATTTCTCAAATGAATTAAAAGTCCGTTTTTCTCAAGGAATTTTCCGAAGGCTCTTAAATGTTCCCCTTCATTAATTTCCATTTTTGAAACGAAATCGGCTGTATCATTATATCCAAGATTTTTCGCATGAAATCCCATGATCTGAAAACTTCCCCACGAAGCAGAAGACAACGCCGCATCTTTGAATTTCGGATCGTTTCCTAAAGTCATAGCTTCATTCAGTCTGTCATATTCTTTTACGCCGCCTTGATAGTAGATTTTTGTCCATTTTGGATATAAAACGTCCTTGTGATTGGCGTTGTAATAAACATTTGGATCGATTCCTCTTTTCTTTAATTCATTCCAGAAAATGTGTCCTTCAAAAAGAATTTTCGGTTTATTATTAATTAAAAATCCTTTTCCGCTGCTTTCGATTTCGTTGACGGCTTTTACGGCGGCCAATTCAAGATCATATTGATCAGCAAAAGTGATTAAGTCACTTTCTTTTAAGAATTTATCTGCTGTATTTGTAGGAGCAGGAACCGAATTTTTCTGAAGCAGAACGGTCCACGTTTTCATGCCGACGATTCCGTCTACGACTAAAGAGTTTTTTCGTTGAAAATCTTTCACGGCTGCATCAACTTCCAGAGAAAAAGAATCTGAAATTTTGATGTTATATCCTTGTTTATAAAGAAGTTCACAAAGTGTAGTGACTTCCGGTGATTTTGTGTAGTATTTTAAAAGTTTCATGGCTGTTGGTTTTTAGGTATAAATAAATGATTTTAAATAAAAGTCTGTCATCTGACGTTTGATATCTAGCATTTAATTAACAGGTATTCTCGGCATTCTCTCACAAATCATTCCGATCAGAAAGAAAGATTTAAATTTTACTTCTTCTCTCTGTAATCTGTATTCCAGGTTTAATGGATTTGTAGTGGTTACGCTAAAATTTTGCTGTAAAATCGCATAATCATCTATTCTGAGTTCGATGCTGTATTCTCCGATCGGGATCATTTGGGTGATCATTCCGATTTCGTTGGTTTCTATCTCATAAAATCTGTTGTTATTCGTTCCTTTAATGGAAAGTGAGCATTTATAAACAGGATCATTATTTATTTTATCGAAAACTTTAAACTGTACCATCGCTGCAGTTGGCTGTACCTGAACCGGAACTTTTATCGGAACAAAAATTCCAGGAATTCTGATAGGCCCTGTTACAACGGGAGTGACAGGTTTTACGGGTGCTGGTTGTGGCTGAACAGGCATTGCAGGTCTTACATTTCTTACATTGTTTAAAGCGCTCATATTAACTTTATTAAAAGCAACATTCGGATTTACCTTTACAGCTTCCGGAACGGGTTGAGCGGTGGGTTTTGTGGTAAATTCTGCAGGAGAAGCTTTTATGGTTTCGGCGACGGCAGTTTTTCGGGTTAATGTGCTTAATTGATCAGATTTTATGGTTCTGACATTGGTTACGGCTTTCAGGAATTTTTGATTGTTACTTTTATTCACAAAAAGTTGCTGTTTTAAGATCAACGGACCGAAATAAATCAATTGATTAGGATTATTTACCGTATCATTCGTAATGGATGGATCTAAAATTATTTTTAAATTTTTAACCAGCATCATCGTTTTTGTGATCGCGGGAAGTTTAAAATCTGTTGAAATGGTTTGTCCGTCGGATATTTTTTTAGGCTCATTCCATTCGAAAAGATTGGACAGCATGAAGTTTTTATTGAACCAGTTTCTTTTTAAATGTACAAACGAATAATCCAGTTCCACAGCCTGAATCACGCTTTCATCATAATCTATCGAAAGAATTTCAGAAGGCAGATTTTCATTGCTGTTTTTAGCGGTTTGATGTAACGTTTCAAGCTCTGCTTTTTCGATTCTTATGTTATTCCAGCCCGATTCGTTTTCCATAAAATCGTACGGAATAAAATTAATATCATGAATGGAAGAATTGCTGATAACATCTGTTTTTTCGGCAGCATTAAAAGTGTTTTTTGCGTTTTGAGCCATTGCGAGATAAAGATCGGCCTCAGAAGCTTTATTGATTTTAGTTAATTCTTTTTCAATCAGATCTTTAGAACCTTTTACTTTCCATTCGGAAAAAGCGAGTTCTTTGATATTGTTGAGATTGACTAATTTATCGTTCCAGTTATTTTTTTCATCGTCAGTGTCCAGAGCGTCGAATAATTCGAGGTGAGAAGTGATGTTGTTGATCGCTTCTTCGTGAAGGATTCTGTATTTTTTATAAGCCTTAAATTCTTTGGTTTCCGCGTTTTTTGAATCGTAAAGGACAGTGCTTTGACTGGCGACAATTTTTTCTAAATTTTCCTCAAGATCTTTTAAATTATTCTTATCTAAAATATCTCTGTAAATATCAAACAAAGAATTATTAGGATTCAAATCCCAAAAATTAGGTGAAATCGGCACAGAGTTGAGTTCATAAGCCACATTCTGTTTTTTAATAATGGAAAGCGTCTTTTTTTGATCGTCATTCAGCAGGCTTTGAGGTTTCAATAATTCAAGTTCTTCATTTTCATACATTCTTAAAGAAGGGCAAATCATTGGCAAGTCATTCTCCATCGAGCTTTGCGACATATAAACGTCTCTGAGTTTCTGGTAAACGGCAACAAAGTATTTCATGGCAATTGGTTTTTGGTTAATAGTTTTTGATTGAAATCTTTGAGGTCTTAGTTAAGTAGAACGCCTTTGTGAACTTAAAAACAGTTAGTTTGTTAAAGAAACCTTAGCGATCTTTGCGTTTAAAAAAATCAAATAATCAAGAAAATCAATCAATTTTTATAAATAACCGACAGAAAAAAACTTCTGCCGGTTACTCTTTATGAGAAGGATATTATGATTTACCGTCTGTCCAAACCTTGATATCCGGATTTGGATTTGGAGATTTTGGAACTACATGACATTTATATCCGATAATATAAATACCGTTTGAATGTAGGTTTTTACCCTTCCAGCTTGCATCGGTCTGTGAGTTTTGGTTTTCGTAATTATGGCTTCCACCGAATACGAATGGTCCGATTCCCACTGCCGCTCCACTGCTGATTTTTGTGCTTGCCGCTTTGTAAGCCGTGCTGTTTTCACTAAAATCTAACATCACGTCTCTTGCAATGATCAATTCTGTAACAATCATCGGCATTAATCCTTTTCCTTTACCGTCACTGATGATGTCTCCGTTTAATGACTGAGGAGAAGTTTCATGAAGTTTCCAGTATTTTGATTCTACAAATTCTTCGCTGAACCATCCTCTTTCCACTCTTACTTTTCCAAGTTTAAATGAAATTTTAAGATTGCTGAAATCTGTATTCATCGATGTTCTTGACGTATTACCGCTGTTTCTCGCACCAATGCTGAATAATCCTAAGCTGAAACCTGCACCCGCGCTCCAGTTGTGAATTGATTTTGAATAATCGCTGTGTGCACTTCCTTCGTACATAGAAATTGTCGGCCAGTTTTTAGATTCTTTCAATGCGTTTGCAGAAATTGGGATCGATGGTGAATAATTAATATAATCGATCACTCTTGTTCTCTGGCTGTTTCTGAATTCTGACTGAAGACGTTTTTTGATGACCAACATGTGTTTTTCTTCAATTTCGCTCAGATAATTCTGAATTCTTTCCACCGCTTCTTTGTACCCTAGAGATTGCCATGCCTTTAACGCTGCATCTTCTCTTTTTTTCATGTTTTTACCGTCGATGGATAAAGTTGCCATAGCATCTGGATCCCCGTTGTCGGCGTCGATTCTTATTGAATTGTTAGCATCAACGATATCATAGTATTTCATTTGATACTCGATATATTTTGAATACATCGGGGCAACGAAAGTTTGGTGTAATTCAGGCTTGTTTAAATCATCAACAGGAGCATTTTTATCAAAATCAGGGTTTTTTACCACTTTGATTTTGAAAAGCTTGTCTCTTAATTTTTCAAGATTTTTTTCAACTTTCGGATCCAGAGGTGTATCTACAACTACAGACCATTGCATCAAATCTTCGTACACTTTGGAAACTCTTTTTGAAGAATCATTAAAGATGGTCATCATTCTTCCGTTTCCGCTTTTTGTAAGTGGCGGTAATTGGGATGGGATAGCGTCTACCATTGCAGAAAACTGTTCCATTTGAAGATACTTACGGAATTTGCTTTCTTTCATAGCATTTTGGAATTCCTCTAAATTGGTTTTAGGATTTCCGTTGGCATCTAAAATTGGTTTTCCTGTTCCGTCCAATAATGGTTTTGGAGCCGGAGCATTTCCGAAAAGACCGTTTAATGCATAATCGAAGGTGTCTTCCGTCAGTGTAATCCCGATCGGGTCGAAAGCGATGAAGTCATTAGGACCGATAGAATCCGGATCTCCACCGTTGGTTACAGAATCATAAACTTGTTTTAAAAGCATACTCATTAATGAGTTTGATCTTGCTTCTTGAGTTAGTGTTGGCATAATTATAAGTTTTTAAATTTTTTTCTTTGCTTACTCTTTTCGGTTTTCAGCGTTCCCCGATTTTGTATGGTACAAATATCTATCAGGTACATAAGAAATTCCTCAGTGATTTTCCGATTTTGAGATGTGGTTTTTACTGTTTTTTACTTTTATGTTGAATTTTAATAATTAAAACAAGGTTATCATTGAAAATCAGAAATCGTATTTACCTTAATTAGAGGGTGTTATTATTGTAAGCATAGTTAATTTTAAACATTATTATAAAAATTTTTAAAATGTTGCTGTTTTAACAATTATTTGGCAAAACTTTTGATATTGATTCAATGCTTATCGATAAGAACTAATAAAACTAATAATCATCATTTATTAACAGTTTAAATATTTTATAGTGATGAAACACTTACACCAAAATGACGAATTTCGCTTCAACGAAGTTCTTTTTGAGCACCGCAACAAAGAATACGGGGCTTACGTTTTACGAAACGAATCAGACAGAATACTTACAAAATCCCTTTTTATAGGAGTGAGCTTGTTGGCTGCAATTTCAATTACGCCGTTGATAATAAATGCGTTTAATTCAACAGAAGATATTACTGATGGAACGGTATATGTATTGCCGCCGCCAGTTGATGTATCTACACCAGATGATCCGCCTGCAACGGTTTTGCCTCCTAGAGCAACTCCACCACCAAGTGTGAGACAATTTGATTCTACGGTTCCGACACCGTCAAGTACAGCTCCAGATGTTAAAACAACTGAAGAAATTCCAGATGATGCGGTTGCTGGTTTTAAAAATGATTTTAAAGCTGAACCTGCTAAACCAGACACTTATACTCCGGTAGCCCCAACTATTAATCCTGGAAGTGTACCATCTGTAAAGCCACAACCAACTGTTGATACAGATCCTAATGCGATTGTTACGGGACCGGAACTTAGCGTAGAAGCAAGTTTCGACGGAGGTATCAACGCCTTCAGAGATAAAGTAATGAATAAATTTGATACTTCAGGTTTTGAAGATTCTGGCGATCTTATGAAAACTACTGTTACTTTTATTGTAGAAACAAATGGAACCATTTCCGCAATCAAAGCCGATGGTAAAGATGTTTCCTTTAATAGTGAAGCCGTTAGAGTAATCAAGCTGATCAAAGGAACTTGGAAACCCGGTAAAAACAAACAAGGACAAGCCGTAAGAAGTTACTTCAAATTTCCGATCTCGATGAAGTTTGATAATTAATATAAACAATCTTGAACAGTTATCCACAAAAAGCTATTTTTTGTGGATAATTTTTTTTATGCTTAAAATCCTTATTAACAATATTTTAACTCAATTTTAGTTTTAGTCATTCATTGAGAGCAAAGAAAAAAGCGTATTTTTGGTGCTTAAAGTTCTAATAATGGCAAAAATCATAGGAATCGCTAATCAAAAAGGCGGTGTAGGTAAAACTACAACGGCTGTAAATCTTGCAGCGGCATTAGGTGTATTGGAGAAGAAAATATTAATCATTGATGCTGATCCTCAGGCAAATGCAACGTCTGGTCTAGGGGTAGATGATGTGCAGTATTCTACTTACAATTTATTAGAGCACAGCATGGATACCAAAAGCTGTATCAAAAAAACAGCAACACCCAATCTGGATATCGTACCTTCTCACATCGACTTGGTAGCGGCGGAAATCGAATTGGTAGACAAAGAAGACCGAATATATGCTTAAAAAAGCATTGCAAAGCGTAAGAGATGATTACGATTATATTATCATCGACTGTGCGCCGAGTTTAGGTTTGATTACCGTTAATGCTCTTACCGCAGCAGATTCTGTAATTATTCCGATCCAGTGTGAGTATTTTGCATTGGAAGGTCTTGGAAAGTTATTAAATACAATTAAAAACGTTCAGAAAATCCATAATAAAGATTTAGATATCGAAGGTTTGCTGCTTACGATGTACGACAGCAGATTGAGATTGTCTAATCAGGTGGTAGAAGAGGTAAATGCCCACTTCCCTGAAATGGTTTTCGAAACAATCATCAGCAGAAACGTAAGGTTAAGTGAAGCGCCAAGTTTCGGTGAAAGTATCTTAAACTACGATGCAGAAAGTAAAGGAGCGATCCAGTACATCCAATTGGCAGAAGAAGTTTTGCTGAACAACGAAAAATTAGTTAAGAATTAAATATAGAAAATGGTCAATAAGTGAATGATGAATAGTCAATAAGTGCATTGTTATTAAATCATTTATGGCTGATCAATTATCAATTATAATATGAAGGACAAAAAAAGAGCGATGGGACGTGGTTTGGGCGCAATTCTTAGTGCGGAATCCAAAGCAACGATCAATTCTGCTACTGATGAAGGAGCAGATAAATTTGTGGGAAATATCGTAGAAGTTGCGATCGAAGATATTTACCCGAACCCCACCCAGCCAAGAACTTATTTTGACGAAAAAGCATTAAACGAACTAGCGCAATCCATCGAAAATCTTGGTGTAATTCAACCTATTACGTTAAGAAAAGATGGTGAAAAGTTTGAAATCATATCCGGAGAAAGACGTTTCAGAGCAAGTAAAATTGCTGGTTTAACATCAATTCCGGCGTATATCCGTCTGGTTAATGATCAGGAGCTTCTTGAGATGGCTCTTGTGGAAAATATCCAGAGAGAAGATCTTGACGCGATCGAAATTGCATTAACCTATCAAAGATTAATGGAAGAAATCGGTCTTACTCAGGAAAATCTGAGCCAGAGAGTAGGAAAGGACAGAAGTACGATCACCAACTCTATCAGGTTGTTAAGATTAAATCCGGATATTCAGAATGCCATCAGAAGCGGTGAGATTTCTGCAGGCCATGGTAGAGCGATCATCAGCCTTGAAAATGAAGAGCATCAGCAGATTTTATTTGATTTAATTATTAAAGAAAAACTGAATGTCCGCCAAACTGAGCAGGCTGCCACAGCACTGAAAAATCCAAAATCACCGGCTGCAAAAAAAGCAAAAGCTGAGCTTTCTAATAATTATAAGAGAGCGCAGAAAACGATTGCAGATATTTTAGAAGTAAAAGTGGAGATCAAAGCCTCCCCAAATGGTAAAAAAGGTAAAATTGTTCTGGACTTCAAAAACGAAGATGAGCTGGAATATATTTTATCTCATATTAAATAAATGAAGAAAATATTTTTCACCTTTTTCTTGTGTCTGTTTGCTGTAGTATATTCACAGGTAAATCCTAATGATACAATTCGGGTAGAAAACCATCCGAAGGACAGTATTTCTGTGGCAAAACCTGAAAAATCTGAATCGAGGGTCGTTGCAGATCTTGAAAGTGCAAACGGACCAACAAAGAAAACTTTAAAGCTTAATCCTACAAAAGCAGGATTATATTCTGCTGTTTTGCCCGGATTAGGTCAGTTTTACAATAAAAAATATTGGAAAATCCCGATCGTTTGGGGTGCTGTAGGAGCCGGAGTAGGTATCGCAATATGGAATGACAGACAGTACAGAACATACCGCGAATATTATATCTCCAAGTTAAACGGAACTCCCAATGAATTTGTTGACAGCCATCCTTGGCTTGATAAAGTTGCATTGGGAAATGCACAGGATAGATCGAAAAGACAGAGAGATTACGCGATTGCAATCACAGGTTTAATTTATATTTTAAACATTGTAGACGCAGTTGTAGATGCGCATTTATACGAAAGTCGCCATGATCCGGATCTGACTTTCAATCCTGCGGTTATTCAGGATCAATACGGGATTAACCCTCCGAAAACGGGGATAAGTTTAAGTTATAGATTTTAAAATAATCTTATTTTAACCATTAAGATTTTTATTAAGGAGTTAAGAATATTAAGTTTAGCGTTGCTTTAAGCCTTAAAAATCAATTTGATTTTCTTAATTCAACTTACCTTCTTAAATGTTCTTAATATTTCAAATAAAAATGCAGAATTTTTGCGTTAAATTATAAAATTAAATAAAAAAGTACATGAAAATAGCATTAGTTGGATACGGGAAAATGGGTAAGATCATTGATGAAATTGCGGCCAAAAGAGGTCATGAAGTCGTTGCCCGCCTGAAAGAAACTCCAACTGCTGAAAATCTTAATAATCCGGACGTTGTTATCGAGTTTTCTTTGCCTGAAGTGGCTTTCGATAATATTAAAGCTTGTCTGGAAAATAAAATTCCCGTGATCTGCGGAACAACGGGCTGGCTGGAAAAAAAAGAAGAAATTGAAAATCTTGCTGTTGAAAACGGAACAGCATTTTTATATGGCTCAAATTTTAGTTTAGGCGTCAATTTATTTTTTGCTTTAAACGAAAAATTGGCTGATTTAATGAAAAATGTAGATGAATATTCTTGTCAGTTGGAAGAAATTCATCACGTTCACAAAAAAGATGCCCCTAGCGGAACCGCAATTTCTATTGCTGAAGGTATCTTTAAAAATAATCCTAAATTTGACGCATGGAAGCTCGAAGAAACTCAAGGAAATCAATTGGGTATTTTCGCGATCCGTGAAGATGAGGTTCCCGGAACACACAGCGTTTTCTACAGAAGCGAAGTGGATGAAATTGAAATCAAACACACTGCCTTCAACAGAAACGGTTTTGCATTGGGTGCTGTAGTCGCTGCAGAATGGATTAAGGACAAAAAAGGAAATTTCGCTATGAAAGACGTTTTAGGGCTGTAACGTTGTAACAAAATCCCTAAATTGCAAACAAATTAGAAGTGAATGGTAAATAGTCAATTGTTAATAGAATAATTGATGATCATTGATCACTCACCATTTATCATTTATAGTATAGATTAGGCACAAAAATTTATGAATTATTTTTTAACTTATACAGTCTACGTTCTCATTTTATCAGTATTGATGGGACTCTCCACGTGGAAGCTGTTCAAGAAAATGGGGTATAGTCCGTTATTCGCATTTATACCTTTTTACAATTACTTTATTATTTTAAAGGAAACAAAACATCCGAAATGGTGGGCTATTTTATCGTATTTACCGATTGTAGGTCCGATTATGATGTCTGTTTTTCACCTTTATTTGATGAAAAAATTTGGGAAAAATCTTTTTCAGAACAGACTTTTGACAGTTATTCTTCCATTTATTTATATGGCGACTGTTAATTATTCTAAAGATGCAGAAATAGAAGACGAAAGTGCAAATGATTTATATTTGACAGATGAGGAGAAAATTGCAAAGACCAAAAAGAAAGACTCTTTTGCGGGTTCTATTACTTTTGCAGTTGTTTTTGCGACGATTATTCACGTTTTTGTAACGCAGCCTTTCGGGATTCCTACAGGATCGATGGAAAGAACGTTGCTTGTGGGTGATTTCCTTTTCGTTAACAAATGGAGCTACGGTTACAGGCTTCCGATGCGCCCTTTGGCAATTCCTTTCCTACAGGGAACTATTTTTGATTCCGGTGAAAAAGGTAATCCTAAAGATGATCCTAAGTCTTATGTAGACGGCGTAAAATTGCCTTACGAAAGAATTTTACAATTCAATAAACCTCAGAAAAACGATATCGTTGTTTTCAATTATCCTCAGGATTCGGTGCATACGGCTACTGACAGAAAAGATCCTTACGTTAAAAGATGTGTAGCTACAGCTGGAGATACTTTCGAAATGAGAGCCGGAAGACTTTTCGTAAATGGTAAGCCGGAGACGGTTTTAGGAGATCAGGAGGTTCAGCACAGATATGTTGTGACGACGGGAAGTCAACTGGATATTCCTGCTTTATATAAAATTTATGGTTTCCTTCCTGTTCAGGAACAGCAAATGGATAACGGCTTTTTGTATGTTTTTCAGGGACTTACCGATAAAACTGCTGCTGATATAAAGCAACTTCCTCAGGTAGTGAGTATGAAAGAAGATATTCTGGAAAAAGGCTCTTCGGCGGTGTCATATAGAAATCAGGAATTAAAGAAAAGTATTGATACAACTCAATCTATTTTCCCGATCAACAAACCTTGGAATCAGGATTGGTACGGTCCGCTTAAAATTCCTAAAAAAGGTGATGTAGTAGCCATTAACCAAGAAACTTTACCTGAATATCAATGGATTATTTCTGAGTATGAACACAACAATTTAGAAAAGAAAAACGGAAAAATTTTTATCAACGGTAAAGAAGCAACGCAATATACAATCAAACAAGATTATTATATGATGGTGGGAGACAACAGAGATGCTTCGTTAGACGCGAGATTCTTTGGTTTCGTTCCTGAAGAAAATATTGTGGGAAGACCAATGTTTACTTGGATGAGTGTACAAGGGGTTTTCTCGGATGCGAGTTCTACTTATCAGGCTTCAAAAAAGGTTCGTTGGGATAGAATGTTTAAAGCAACAAATACAGGAGAAGCCAACAAAACTTCTTACTGGTGGATTGCAGCGATGATTCTTATTTTATTCTTCGGATGGGAGTATT
>Ga0307412_10001673_pt1 | contig 12247 bp, 11 predicted proteins | sample DK1Cmetagenome_3_FD_203823 | JGI IMG/M metagenome (GOLD analysis project Ga0307412, IMG submission 203823) | Maize rhizosphere microbial communities from greenhouse at UC Davis, California, United States - DK15-C-1 | ecosystem: Host-associated > Plants > Roots > Rhizosphere > Soil | place: USA...
TCTCGCGTTTGTTACCGAGGATCGCAAGCTGACGGGCCTCAATCTCGTCGACAGCGTCAGGGGCAACATCGCGCTCGCCAGCCTGCCCGAATTCAGCCCGGGCTTCGTCATGCGTCGCGGCCAGGAGCAGGCTGCCAGCCAAAAGATGATCGAACGGTTCGGGATCAAAACCGCGCGCGACACCATGTCAGTGTCGGGATTGTCCGGCGGCAACCAGCAGAAGGTCGTTCTAGGCAAGTGGTTCCTGCGTAATCCGAAGGTGCTGCTTTTGGACGAACCGACGCGCGGCGTCGATGTCGGCGCCAAACGCGAGATCTATCGCGTCATCTGCGAATTCGCGGCCGCGGGAGGCACGGTGGTGATGATTTCATCAGAGATAGACGAGGTGCTCGGCATGTCCGACCGCATCCTCGTCATGCGCAACGGCCGCTCTGCGGGAATCTACCCGCGGTCCGAGACCGACGCGCAGGCGCTGGTGCATCTGTCGACGTGATCGGCACATCGCGAATTTTTCAATACGGATCGGCATGGGAAGAGGTCAGAAACAGTGTCCCTTACAGATAACAAACCAACGACGGGCTGGTTCAACTCGGATCGCCGCAGGCTACTCATCCAGGAATACGGTATCTTTCTGGCCTTCCTGCTTCTGTCTGTGATCTTGTCGTTGTCCAACGAGTACTTCCTTACGGCCGGCAACATCTCGAACGTGCTGTTGCAGACGTCGATCAACGGTGTTCTCGCAATCGGCATGACTTTCGTCATCCTGACGCGCGGCATCGATCTGTCGGTCGGATCGGTCGTGGCGCTCGCCGGCATCGTCAGTGCCAGTTTCGTCACGACCTCGGCAACAGCCGGTATTGCGGGTGCGCCTTATCCTGCAGCCGTCGCTTTGCTGGTCGGTATCGGCGTGGGCCTGGCCTGTGGCGCCATCGTAGGCTTCATCGTTTCCCGCTTCGCCGTCCCCGCCTTCGTTGCCACGCTCGGCATGCTGTCGGCAGCACGCGGCATGACCCTCATCTACGGCGGTGGAAAGCCTGTGCCGGCGCTGATCCCGGAATTCCGCTGGATTGGCACCGGAAACATTCTCGGCGTGCCGATGCCGGTGGTCATCCTTGCCGCCGTTTTCATTGTGTCCTGGTGGGTACTGACGCGCACGCGCTTTGGCCGTTACATCTATGCCGTTGGCGGTAATCCGCATGCAGCGATCACCTCGGGCATCAACGTTACCCGCATCCGTTTCGCTGTCTACGGCATCTCCGGCTCGCTTGCAGGTCTCGCTGGCATGATACTCTCTGCCCGCACGGGATCGGCGCTGCCGCAGGCTGGCATCGCCTACGAACTTGATGCCATCGCAGCTGTCGTCATCGGTGGCACAAGCCTCTCGGGCGGTGTCGGCAGGGTGACTGGAACGCTGATCGGCGCGCTCATCATCGGCGTGATGAACAACGGCCTCGATCTGATGGGTATCCAATCCTACTACCAGCAAGTGCTCAAGGGCGCGCTCATCGTCGGCGCCGTCATGCTGGACCAGAAGCGAAATCAAGGTCTCTGACCTGATAATTCGGATCGTATCCGCGATCCGTTTGCAAACCGCGCGTCATACCGGCGACCGGACATCTCTATGGAGGAGAAACAGATGAAGAAGTTGATGCTCGCACTTATCGCCAGTGCAGCGATCCTGACTGCGCCAGCCATGGCGCAGGAAAAGAAGCTGAAGATCGGCGCCACAACTTACGGCCTGAATGCCGAGTTCATGCAGATCTGGTCGGCCGCCTTGAAGCAGCATCCGGCAGTGAAGAGCGGTCAGGTGGAACTGACGGTTTTCGACGGTCGCTATGACGCACTGGTCCAGCAGGAGCAGTTCAACACGATGATCACCCAGAAGTTCGACGCTATCATCTTCGTGCCGATGGATATCGAAGCTGGTGCTGCCGCCGTTCAGGCCGCCCATGATGCCGGTATCCCGGTCGTCGGCTCCAACGCTCGCGTCAACTCCGACCTCCTGACCTCCTATGTCGGCTCGAACGACGTCGAAGCAGGCGAACTCGAAGCCAAGGCCGTTCTCGACAAGATGGGTTGCAAGGGCAACCTGGTCATCCTCGAAGGCCCGATCGGACAATCCGGCCAGATCCAGCGCCTCGAAGGCAACGAAAAGGCGCTTAAGGCGTGCCCTGACGTCAAGGTTCTCGAAAAGCAGACCGCCAACTGGTCGCGCGCCGAAGCCCAGACTTTGATGGAAAACTGGCTCACATCGCATCCGGGCCAGATCAACGGTGTCATCGGCCAGAACGACGAAATGGCGCTCGGCGCGATCGAGGCGATCAAGGCTGCAAACCTGAAGGTTGAAGACTTCGCAATCGCCGGCGTCGACGGCGTCACCGATGCCATCAATGCCGTCAAGCGGGGCGAAATGGCATCGATCCTGCAGGATGCAAACGCACAGGCACAGGGCGCGCTCGACGTCGCCATCAAGGCTGCGAACAAGGATGCCAAGCCTCAATCGGCGATCTGGACCCAGTATCCGGAAATGAAGTGGGAAGACGGCGCCTCCAAGGACTACCTCGTTCCCTGGACGCCGGTCACCAAGGAAAACGCCGACAAACTGCTCGAATCCCGCAAGTAACGAACGCAAAGCCAGGGCGGGCAACAGCCGCCCTGGCCTCCAAATCGCAAGGGCTTGAAGAGATGACAGACACTGCACCCCAAATTGACCTCAACTTCCCCCTGACAGGCAAGATCGCCGTCGTGACTGGCGCCGCGTCTGGGATCGGCTCGGCAATCTCCGACGCGCTGACGGCAAAAGGCGCCACGGTGGCCGTACTCGATATCAATGCCGATATCGCCGCTGCCAAGGCGGCCGCGCTCGGTGGCGGTGCCAAATCGTTCGTCTGTGACGTCTCCCAGCCAGACTCGGTCAATCGCGCCATATCCGATGTTGTCGCAGCATTCGACCGCATCGACATTGCCGTCAACAGCGCCGGCGTCGTCTTCCTGGCGCCAGCTGAAGATCTGTCGCTCGACTATTGGGACAAGACGATCAACATTAATCTCAAGGGCAGTTTTCTCGTCACCCAAGCCGTCGGCCGGGCCATGATCGCTGCAGGACAGGGCGGCAAGATCATCAATCTTGCGTCTCAGGCGGGCACCGTCGCAATCGAGGAGCATGTCGCATATTGCGCCTCGAAGTTCGGCGTCATCGGCATGTCGAAGACCTTCGCTGCCGAATGGGGCAAATACGGCATCACAGTCAACACCATCTCGCCCACCGTGGTCCTGACAGAGCTCGGCAAGAAGGCCTGGGCTGGCGAAAAGGGAGAGGCCGCCAAGAAACGCATTCCCACCGGTCGTTTCGCCTTTCCTGAAGAGATCGCTGCCGCTGCCGTCTTCTTGGTTTCGGATGGTGCCAACATGATCAACGGCGCCGATCTCCTGATTGATGGCGGCTACACAATTCTCTGAGCCGAAGCGCCAGGACATTTCAAGGAGACCTCATGCAACGCTTCGTCAATAATCCCGACCTCGTCGTCGAGGATACAGTCAAGGGCTTCATCAAAGCCCATTCCGATATCGTGCGACTTGCCGAGAACCCTCGCGTGGTTGTCGCCAAGAATGCACCGGTGAGCGGCAAAGTCGGCGTTATCACCGGCGGCGGCTCCGGCCACGAGCCCGGCTTCATGGGCTACACCGGCAAGAACATGCTGGATGCCGTCGCCGTTGGCGAACTATTTTCCTCGCCAACTGCCAAGAGCTTTCATGACGCCATCCGTGCGGCTGACGGCGGGGCGGGCGTGGTCTGCCTCTACGGCAATTACGCCGGCGACAACATGAACGTGAAAATGGCGACCAAGCTCGCTACCAAGGACGGGATCGAGGTCGCAACCGTCGTTGCCAATGACGACGTCTGCTCGGCACCGCTGTCGGAGCGAGAAAAACGTCGCGGTGTCGCCGGCGAGATCTTCATGTGGAAGATCGGGAGCGCCAAAGCCACGCAGGGCGGCAGTCTGGAAGAGGTTCGAGCGGCCGCGCAAAAAGCGATAGACAACTGCCGCTCAATCGGCGTCGGCCTTGGACCTTGCACCCTTCCGGCTGTCGGCCATCCTAACTTCCAGATCGAGCCAGGCACGATGGAAGTTGGTATTGGCCATCACGGGGAGCCCGGTGTCCGCGTCGAGCCGCTCAAGCAGGCGGCAGATGTCGCCAGGGACATGTGCAAGATCGTTCTGGATGATCACAATCTTCCTGCGGGAACCGAGGTTGCCGTTCTGGTCTCGGGACTGGGTGCAACACCACTCAACGAACTTTACATCCTCAACGATACAATCGAGAGCGAGATCACCGGCCGCGGCCTCGTCGTCTACAAGACCTATGTGGGAAACTACTTCACATCACTTGAAATGGTCGGCGCCACATTGACGGTCTTTGCGCTCGATGCCGAAACCAAGCCACTGCTCGACCTCGAAACGTCCTGCACAATCTTGCTCTGAGGAACGCTGACATGCAAACTTTCAAGAACGCCTCGGCGGGCGCCATCGTCTTTTCGCTGGCAGAGCGCATCATCGAAAATCGGGCCTATCTCAGCGAGATCGACGGCAAGATCGGTGATGGTGACCACGGGGTCAACATGGCCAAGGGTTTTGGAATGGCAGCCGAACGCCTAAAGGGGCAGGATGCATCCCTCAGTGTAGCCTTCGAGACCCTCGGAACGTTGCTGATGACAGAGATCGGCGGTTCGATGGGTCCGCTTTATGGTGTCATGTTCACCGAGTTCGGCGAGACGCTCGAAGGCAAGGACGCTGTAGACGCTAGGCTGTTCAGCCAGATGCTCCACGCAGGGCTGGATGGTATCCAGTCGATCGGGTCGGCCGAGGTCGGCGACAAGACGCTGATTGACGCCTTCGTTCCCGCAGTGAATGCCTTCGACGAGGCCACGGCTTCCGGGAAGACCTTTGCACAGGCCCTGACCGCGCTGGCTGACGCCGCCGAAAAGGGGCGCGATTCGACAATCGATCTGGTTGCACGGATTGGGCGCGCTAGCCGTCTTGGCGAACGCTCGCTCGGCATTTTGGATGCCGGCGCCACTTCGTGTGCTCTCATTTTGAGAGAGATCTCGACCGGCGTTTCCTCCCGGTTGGAAGGTGTTTGATCTGCCTTGTTGTCTCCTAAGACGGCGCGGCCTGTCTGATCGCGGCAGGCCGCGCACCACGCGGTTGCAAACAGGTCGCATTGGCGGCATCTTCCCGGCACATGTAAGCGGGAGTTCATTCCACGGTGGCAACGGTTAAGACACAGCAGGCGAGAAAGGTCGGACCAGGCAAAAGCGACCTCGCGCAGGCACCTGATGCGATGCCTTTGCGCTACGGCGACGACCCTTATGTCTGGGCGTGCTGGCTCTATTACGAAGACGGTCTGACCCAGGGCGATATCGCCGACGTCATGGGGATATCCCGAGCGACCGTGAACAGCTATCTCGCAGAAGCGCGAGATCGCGGCATCGTCAACATCACCATCGAGCCGGCCCGGCTTGCATCACTGACGGTAGCTCAAGCACTCAAGAGACACTTCGGCCTTGCCGATTGTCTCGTCGTTCCAAGCGAAGACACCGCCAGGCCCTTGATCGACAGGATAGGTGTCGCAGGTGGGCAGGCGCTTCATAGATTGATCAAGTCGGGTGATACGATCGCGGTCTCGTGGGGGCGCACGGTCCTGGCGATCAGCGAGCGCGCCGAGGTCCAGGGTTTGCAGGACGTCACCGTCGTGCAAGCAACCGGCGGGACGCGGGCGAGTTTCGCCTATACGCCGGAGCTCTGCGCATCGGCGTTGGCCGATGCCGTCAATGGAAAACTTATCAACATTTCAGCCCCTGCGATTGTTTCGTCAACCGCAGTGAGAGAGGCCTTTTTGCAGGAGCCTCTCATCGAGAGCCAGTTCGACGTGCTCGCCCGCGCAAACAAGGCGCTGTTCGGTATTTCGTCGCTGCGTCCCAATTCCACCATCCACACCAGTGGCTTTTTTGAGTCCGTGCCACTGCAGGAGTATCTTGCCAAAGGTGCCGTCGGCGTCGTGGCTGGTCGCTTCATCGACGGACATGGTCGCGCGATCGCAGGCCCGCTCGATGATCGGACAATCGGTATTTCACTCGATATGCTGAAGAATATCAATCTGCGCATCGCTGCTGCCGGCGGCTTCGACAAGGTACCGGCCATTCTCGCTGCGTTGCGCGGCGGCTATGTGAACGTGCTGATTACGGATGCTGCGACAGGCCGCGGCATATTGAACGCTGATGGCGTGACTGATATCGACCAGCGATCGTCGCAACGCCTGCGGCCCGATAATCAGGCACCGCTTCCATCGTCCACACGCACGCGCGTGAAGAAGTTCCTGAATGATCCCGACAAGATCGTCGAAGAGATGCTCGATGGCGTGGTACGCGCACATCGCAAGTATCTGTCGCCGATCGACAAATCGAACCGGGCCCTTGTCGCTCGCGACGGGCCAAGACCGGGAAAGGTCGGTCTGGTTATTGGCGGTGGCTCCGGACACGAGCCAGGATTCCTGGGCTATGTCGGCAAGGGGCTCGCCGATGCTGTATCGATCGGAAACATCTTCTCCTCCCCCCCTCCCTTGCCCATCCTCCATTGCGCGCAGGCAGCATCTGGAGGGGCCGGCGTTCTTTTCGTCTACGGCAACTATGCAGGCGACGTGATGAATTTCGAGATGGCTGCGGAGATGGCGGAAAGTGCTGGAATTCCAATTCGAACTGTTCTGACCACCGACGACATCACCTCTTCACCCCTCGAGGATAGAGACGGCCGTCGTGGCGTGGCAGGAAACTTCTTTATCTTCAAGATTGCTGGAGCCGCCTGCGATCGCGGTTTTCCACTCGACCTTTGCGAAGCAGTGACCCGCAAGGCCAATATGCAGACGTACACGGTCGGTGTGGCGCTCGAGGCGTGTTCGATGCCGCAGACCCAGCGACCCAATTTTGAGATCGGGGCAGACGACATCGAGTTCGGCATGGGTATCCATGGTGAGCCAGGCGTTATTCGCGAAAAGATGATCAGCGCCGACGAGATCGTCGACAGAGTGATGGACCGGATCTTTGCCGAGATGAACCCGGTCGAAGGCAGTCGAGTTGCTGTTCTCGTAAATTCGTTCGGGGCGACCCCCATGATGGAGCTTTACGTCCTCTTCAGGCGCGTCGAGCAGCGGTTGAGCGCCAGGGGCGTTACCATCGAGGCGAACTGGATCGGGCACTACTGTACGTCACTCGACATGGCCGGGGCATCGATTTCCATCATGGAACTTGATCAGGAACTGACGGAACTCCTGCACCATCCATGCGACACCGCAGTCCTAACGATAAAATAAGACAACGAGATGCGTTCGGCGCCGGGTCGAGCCTCTCTTGATAGTGGGAGGGCAATAAATGCAAGACAATGATGCGCGCAAACTCAACCAGATGTTCAACCGGATATCAAACCTGATTGCCGCCGAAAAGGACTACCTGACCGAACTGGACGGCGCGATCGGTGATGCCGATCATGGTATCACCATGATGCTTGGGTTTGGCGCCGTGGCAAGTGAGCTGGCGCGATCCGATTTCCAAGCCATGCTTCCGTCCACCGTGATGGCCACAGCCGCGTCTGTGTTCCTGAACGCCGTTGGAGCGTCGACCGGACCGCTATATGCGACGGCTTTCCTGCGCGCGGCAAAGACGCTTGAAGCGCGCCAGTCTCTCGATGCCGCTGGCCAGGTCGCCATGTTGCAAGCGATAACCGTTGGAATACAGGAGCGCGGGAAGGGACAGCGCGGCGACAAGACAATGCTCGACACCTGGATCCCCGCAGCAGAAGCCGGCGTCGCTGCACTGCAACGCGCATGCGGACCTGTGGAATTTTGGCGCGACGTGGTAGCCGCAGGCGAAAGCGGGTCTATTGCAACACGTTCAATGGTCGCGGTACGCGGCCGGGCCGCTCGCCTGGGTGAGCGCTCGCTCGGCCATATCGATCCCGGAGCCGCGTCTGCAGTCCTAATTTTGAAGGCAATGTCTGAGGTTTTTTCTGTTCGAGATTCTCCGGAAGAGTAGTGCCAACGTCAGGAACATTCGCCTTGAAGGCGCGTTAAGGTCACCAGGACAATAGTGGAGGTAGTTATGAGAATGTTTCTGGTAGTCACGGCTGCTGCGTTGATGAGTGGAGCCGCGATGGCTCAGACGACGGTGGTGACGGTGCCTGGTGAAGTTCGAACGTATATCACTGAACAGGAAGCACCGTCAGTCGTCTATGATGGTGACGTTGTGGTCGGGACAGAGTTGCCTTCCTCGGTAGTGGTTCACACTATCCCCAGCAACGATGCCTATGGTTACACGGTGATCAATAAGAAACGCGTCATCGTGGATCCGCAAACTCACCGGATCATCGAGGTGATCGAGTAGACGAGTGCCGGCAGACTGATCATTTGGTCACACTTTAACATAAACACGATAGTCCCCGGCTCAAGCACGTGGGCTATCGTTCCTACTGAGGGCCGTTCGCGTTGTTGAAGGAGGACAAAAAATTCTCTATACGACGATTGCCCTCCTCGGCTGCCAAGGTTGACGATATTCGATTGTTGGTTTGAATGGCCAACTTACGATGGGGGCTTTGAAATCCCGCCTCAATGCGCGTTCGGTTCGGCACCGGCCTGAACACGGCCGAGCTATCCGGCGAAACTTTGCCCGTTGACGAACCGACAGTAACCCACTGCAGCCAGTTTCGCGTAACTGCGATCGCTCGATGCGTCTCCCCGGCGCGTGAAGTCTGAAGGCTTTACCAAGGCTTCGAGAAGTTTAAAACGATCCGCCATTTCTACCTCAGCCATAACATCAGGGCATGGCGTGGCGACCGCAGAATCTGCTTTGTAACTTGGCGCCGTACAGAGCTGGCGTCGTTCGATGCAATCGGGTCCCGGGCCTTCTCCAGTTTAGGTACGGTATCGAACATTCGCCCTTTCTCATGTGTTAAGGAGAGTGGTCTATTATCACGCTCTTATCATCGCGTTGGAAGCCGAATGCCCTACCTGAAGCCATCTCTTCTTTCCAAGATCATCTTGGCGATCCTTTTTGCTGCGATCATCGTTGGTACGATTTACAGTACCATGGTTTACGCCGTGGTGCAGTCAGATCGATCGACTGTTGACCGTCAAGATAGCCTGGTTGCGCTGGTCGTGGACAAAATGCAGGCGTCAGTCGAACATGATCAGGAGAGTGCGACCGTCTGGGACGACGCAGTGACGAAAGTCGCTGAGGGCGACCGTGAGTGGATGGCAGCCAACCTGGGCCGTTGGATGAATAGCTATTTCGGCCACGATGCGGCGTTCGTGATGGGACCAGCGGATCAGCTGGTTTACGGCTTTTCGGCAACCAATGCGAACGAAGAAGATGCATTCGCCCCGGTAGCCTCGGAAGCGCACAGACTTGTTAAGAAGCTGCGGGAGCGACTGGCGATCGGGGATACCGTCGGAGTGTCCGATAGAAGCCTGAGTATCGGCGAAAGCGACATCGTCAAGATCAACAATCGACCGACAATTTTGAGCGCCAAGCCTATAGTCTCGGACAGCGGGGAAATCGCGGTCGATGAACGGCACCAGTTTGTCCATGTCGCCTTACGCTATCTTGACGGCGACTTCGCCAAGACGCTGGCGTCTGAGTACCTTTTCAATGATCTCCGGTTTGAATGGGAGAAAGACGGGCAGACGGCGAGAAGTGTTTTTCCTTTAACCTCGAGATCAGGTCAAATTCTGGGCTACTTCACTTGGGTGCCTTTCCGACCTGGTACCGAAGTGCTGCGCGCAACTGAGCCCGTCCTTGCAGTAGGCGGACTGCTTGTTTTGGCCGCGATGTCTGCATTTGTTTTGCTTCTACAACGAAGGTCCAGTCGACTGTTAGAAAGCCAGAACCGTCTGCAGCATCTTGCTCATCACGACGCCTTAAGTGGTTTGCCCAACCGAGCAGCCTTCAACGCCGCCGTCGAAAAGACGCTGGCAAATTCGCAAGCGGCGGTTCTTTTCGTCGACCTCGACCGCTTCAAGAATGTCAACGATACGCTCGGTCACCCCGTCGGCGACAAATTGATTTCCGAGGTAGGCCGTCGCTTGCGTTCTGCTGTTGGTACCGGTGTCCTCGTGGCACGTATCGGTGGGGACGAGTTTACCATTGTAATCCCTGACCCTGAGATGGGCCGTGTTGAAAAGCTGGCGGCGGATATCGTCGCGGCGATACGCAGTCCATTTGAAATCGACGGACAACCGATCCTCATTGGTGCGAGCATAGGGATCGCTGTATCGTCAAGCGGTGCAGATGCTCAGGACCTTATTCGGCGGGCTGATATCGCGCTTTATCACGCTAAGGGAGCTGGCAGGAACCAGTTTGCCATTTTCGGGCCACACATGGACGAGTTGATCAGAACGCGTCGAGACCTTGAGCGTGATCTTCGAACCGCATTGCAAACCGGCGATGAAATCGCCGTTCACTATCAGCCGATCTATGCCTCTAACGCTCGATTAACCGGTGTGGAAGCTTTAACAAGATGGCGTCACCCTATCAAAGGTCTTGTTCAACCTGATATATTCATTTCCATTGCTGAGGAGGCTGGTCTGATCGAAAGGTTAGGCGAGCTCGTCATGACCACTGCGCTGACCGATGCAAAAAACTGGCCAGAGTTAGTGGTGGCCGTCAATGCCTCTCCGTTAGAGCTCCGATCAGAAACCTACGCCCTGCGGGTCATGAGCTTGTTGAACAAACTCGAATTCGACCCGCACCGGCTCGAAATCGAAATCACCGAGAGTGCCGTCTTGGAAAACGAAGATGCCTGTCGACGAAATATTCGGGCTCTTCGAGAGATTGGCGTCCAGTTCGCGCTTGACGATTTCGGCACAGGCTTTTCGTCTTTCGGACGCCTGCAAAAGCTGGATGTTGATCGGATCAAGATAGATCGGTGTTTCGTTGGCGAATATGGCAAGCCGGGCAGTAACGTGGCCATTGTCCAGGCTATAATCGAGCTAGCTCATGCCGGCGGAATGAGAGCGACGGCCGAGGGTATTGAGACGCCCGAACAGCAGGCTTGGCTCATCAACGCCGGGTGTGATGAACTTCAAGGATTTCTCCTTTCGCGACCCATTGCGGCAGCCGAAATCGAACATTTGAGATCGGTCGCCTTTCATAAAGGCGGCGGAGCGGCAAGTTAATGAACCTCGCCTTGCTCCATCCTCATGAAGCGCTCGAGCGAGGACTGCCCAGTGCATCTATCGGCCGCTTCGCAGAAGCGTTCAGTCGCCTGGGACTGGAGGCGCCGGTAACGATCCGCGCAGATTAGATGCCACGCCAAGCCCTTTGTTTGGTAGCGCGGGTGGGCGATGCACGTGGTCGGACCAAGGATCTTGAGAGCTGCGTCGTGCCAGGTAAAGGCAGGCTGAAAGCGGTTAGATTTTTCCCTGTCCCAGCCAAAAGAGAACAGTAATTTCTGTAATCTACCATTTTTGTCGACAAAATAGGAGTTCTGGAAACGCGCTTTGACGACGAGAGGTTGGCATGACACAGAACTTCATCCATCACTTGAAATTAGGGCTCAAGGAGTTCCTCGCAAGATGTGCTGAGCCGGTGGAAAGACACACCGGCGCTTCGCGCGACCATGAGGCAGATAATCAATTGCTTGAATACGGGCGCTATCACTGGGGAACAGGTCCTGGCTACTGGCCTTAAGGCTAAAGCCGAGCGATGAGACAGCGCGAACCGATAATCGATCAAGGGGCATAAAGTGACCATTCAGCGCGCCCCAACCCATCTGCCCACCATCGATTTCTCTCAGTTCTATGGCAATGCCGATGATCGTTCGAAATTCATTCGGACCCTGACGCGAACCTTGCACGATCACGGTTTCTTTTACCTGACGGGCCACGGGGTGCCGCAAACGTTGATTGATGATGTGCTGGCCGCTTCCAAACGATTTTTTGCTCTGAGCGAAGACGAAAAGCTGTCCATCGAAATGGTCAAGTCGTCAAATTTTCGTGGCTACAATCGTGCTGGTTACGAGCGAACCCGTGGGGAGCAGGATTGGCGTGAGCAGCTCGACATCAACACGGAAGGCGAGCCTGTTGCTGCAAGCGCCAATGCTCCGTGGCGCCGGCTTCATGGGCCAAACCAATGGCCACAGGCTTTGCCCGAACTCAAGCCGCTCTTATTGCGCTATCAGGCCGAGGTCACGCGCCTTGG
>Ga0307412_10001674_pt1 | contig 12246 bp, 10 predicted proteins | sample DK1Cmetagenome_3_FD_203823 | JGI IMG/M metagenome (GOLD analysis project Ga0307412, IMG submission 203823) | Maize rhizosphere microbial communities from greenhouse at UC Davis, California, United States - DK15-C-1 | ecosystem: Host-associated > Plants > Roots > Rhizosphere > Soil | place: USA...
GGGCGGCAGCGGCAGCGCGGCGGTGTCGCCCGCACTCTGCGCCGCAATATAGAGATCGACCGCGCGTTGCAAACCTTCGCGCGAGCAGGAAATCTGGGCGACGCTCTCCGTGGGCGCGAGCAGTCCGCCCGCAAGCAGGATCATCGTGACAGCCAGGCGTTTCATCGAATTCCTCCCGCGCGGTTCCGCGCCCGTTATGAATACCACCATCGCGCGGTCCGGATGAAACGAAATCAGTGTGGACTATTACCGCGACAGCTCCTGGACCTTGCGTTGCGCGTCCCGGTACTTCGGCGACGTGGATGGCACCCTCGAGTACGCCTCGACGGCGCCGGCGCGATCCTTGAACCGGCGCTCGCGGATTTCACCCAGCTTCCACGCGGCGTCGTGCCTGGTCTGCGGAAAGCGTGCGGACAGGTCGTCGAGCGCCTGGGCCTGCAACGCATAGCGGTTCAGGTCCTCGAGGATCTCGCTCATCTTCCATAACGCGTTCTCGGAGAACGCCGGGTAGCGCTCGGCCAGCGCCCGGTAGGTGGGGAACGCTACCGGCACATCGGCACCGATGGTCTGGTCCATGACGCGCTCACGCATGCGTTCCTCGATCTCGGCGCGGGCGATCAGGGCGCGGGACGCCCAGTCCGACGTCGGGTATTGGTCCGCGACCTGGGAGTAGGTCTGACGGGCCATCTGTTCGCGCTGCGGCTGGCGCGACGCCATCACGCGTTGGGCCTGGCGGAACAGCGCCTCTGCCACGCGGGGACTCGTTGTGAATCGTTCGACCAGAGAGGCATATGCGCGGACGGCCTCATCGTCCCGCTTCGACGATTCGTACGCCTGGCCGAGCAGCATGTAGGCGTCCGGCGTCAGACGATGGGCCGGATTGCGCTCGATGAACGAGTTGAGCGCGACGATCGCCTGGCCGTACTGACCCGCCGCCAGGTGACCGCGCACGTCTTCGATCTCCGCAGCGGCCGCCGCCTCCTCCCTGGCGACTCGTGCGCGGCCGTCTTCTGCTGCGGGCGGAGCCGGCGGTGGCGCTGGCGGACGTCCCGGAGCAGGAGTCGTCGCCGTTACCGCAGGTGACTTGGGCGACCCAGGCAACCCAGGCGATCCAGGTAACCCAGTCGTCTCGGGCGTGGTCGCAGCAGCTGTCGTTGCCGGTGGCGCTGCAGGGGCTTCTGCCGGCGATGGAGCGGAGCCGGCGAGCTGCTGAATTCGTCCGCTCATGTACGCCACCATCGCGACGAGGACGATGATGACGAATGTCGCAGCGATCATCAGGCCTTTCGACAGCCTGCTGGTTGTCGCAGCCGCAACAGCTGTCGACGTGATCTCCTGGGGCGCCGCGACCGGTGACATGCCGCTGGGCATCTGGGCAGCCGCTATCCCTGTTGAGGAGGCCGGCGCGTAGACAGGCGTGGCCGTGGATGAGGACTGTGCCACGGGCACCCGCGCGGACGACGAATCGCGACGCAGGCGCTGCAGATCGGCAGCAAGATCGAGCGCGGTCTGATAGCGGAGCTCGCGTTCCTTTTCGACCGCCTTGCCGATGATCCGATCGAGCTCGGGCGGAAGATCCGGATTCACCTGGAGGGCGGGCGGCGGCATCCGGTTGAGAATTCCGTCAAAGACGACGGCCGTGGTCGTCCCACCGAACGCGCGGCGCCCCGTTGCCATCTCGTAGAGCACGAGGCCGAACGAGAACAGGTCCGTCCGTGCATCGAGCGGCTCGCCGCGCGCCTGCTCCGGAGACATGTAGGCGATCGTCCCGACGGTCATCCCCGGGGTCGTCGTCAATGCTTCCGTGCCGAGCGTCAGGCGGTCGGAAAAATCGCTCGACGCTTTCACCAGCCCGAAATCAAGAATCTTCGCTTGCTGCCGTCTGGTAACGAAGATGTTTCCCGGCTTGATGTCCCGGTGGACGATGCCATGACTATGCGCGGCTTCGAGCGCGTCGGCGATCTGCAGTGCGAGCGGCAGCAGTGTGGCGAGCGGCATGGCACCGGCAGCGATCAGGTTCGACAGCGGCTGGCCGTCGACGAACTCCATCGCGATGAACTGCTGGCCGTTGTGCTCCTCGATTGCGTGGATCGTGCAGATGCCCGGATGGTTGAGAACGGAGGCCGCACGTGCTTCGCGGCGGAGGCGCTCGACCGCATGACGATCGCCGGCGAGTGACGGCGGCAGGAACTTCAGCGCGACCAGACGGCCGAGCGTGAGATCCTCGGCCTTGAAGACCTCGCCCATCCCGCCGGCACCGAGCTTCTCGATGATCCGGTAATGCGCAATCGTGGTGCCGACCATGGAAGAATCGATTTTACGTCGCCGCTGCGCGCCGGCGCAGCGTCACCGCTCCAGACGTCATTGCGCCCGGGTCCAGATGTAAACCAGGACGCCTATTGCGATCAGGACGACCATGCAGCCGATTGCAGATTTGTACTTCGGGGCCGGCGCAGCGCCGGGCGGTTGCAACCGCTCGACGTAGTTCTTGGCCTGCGCCAGATCGAGCCCCGTGCGCTCCCTGACGATCTTGATCGCGTCGATCTTGCTTCCCGCCTCGAGAAGCGCCCGGACGTCCTCATCAAGGCCCGGGTTCAACTGACCAGCGGTGGTCGGCGGCAGTATCTCGCCGCAGTACCGGCACTTGATCGCGTCGTCCTGAATCGCTTCCGCGCAATAGGGGCACTTTTTCATGGCTACACTCAAGGGATGCCATTCAAGTCGCGAGCACAACGGCGCAAGTTCGCTGAGCTGCTGGTCGAGGGGAAGATTTCACCAGAGACCTACGAAGAATGGAACCGTGAAACGGGCGGTAAGCGGCTGCCCGAGCGCCTCAAGCGCTCGAAGTCAACAGCGCGGAAAACATCCAAGTCAACGGCGCGGAAGACACCGAAGACAGCGGGCCGGCCGAGAAAGGCCTCGGCGAAAAAACGATGAGATGCGCCGCACCTGATACCGCAGGGCTCGGACCGGAACGCCTCGTGCACTCTCCACATCAAGAAGGGGAGGAAACGCATGAGGCGAATTCTTTCGGCCGGTGCGCTGGCGATGGCGATGAGCATCGCTGCGTCGGCTCAGGACAGCACGGTTCGATCGCGAACCGAAATCAAGACCGACGACGCCAAGGTGTTCAGCATGACTGGCTGCCTGCAGCGCGATGCGGCGGGGAACTTCTCACTGCACGGGACTGCCGTGACGAGCCGGGAAGGCATCACAACGGAAACGAAGGTGCAGACGGAGAGCGACAGAGACGAGCAGAAGGTCACGACGACCACGCGCACCAAAGCGGAAGATGGCCGCGTGGGGACCGCCGGGACGCTGACCACGTTCATGCTGACGCCGCGTGATGGTGTGGCGCTCAATCAGTACGTCGGACAGCAGGTGCAGCTCTCTGCGATCATGCTCGATCCCGACGAGAAGGACGCGGAAGTGAGGATCGAGGACAAGGTCCGAGTCGATCCGGACAACGCCGACAGCAGCAGCAAGCGGACGAAGACCGAAGTCGAAATCGAACGCGGCGCCGCCGGCCATTACACCGTGATGACGGTGAAGCCGATGGGCGGGGCGTGTAAGTAGATCCCAAGGAGATAGGAGATAGGAGATAGGAGATAGGAGACTCCTACCTCCTACCTCCTTCCTCCCACCGCATGTCACCATACGCGGCGTGCGATTCCCACACCCGCTGACCCTTCTCGTCGGCTGCGTGATCCTCGCAGCTGTTCTCACACACATCGTCCCGGCCGGAGAATACGACCGGCGCGAGGACGCGGCGACCGGCCGGATGGTCGTTGTGCCCGGGTCGTATCACGCGGTTGAGTCGAATCCGCTCGGCGTGCTCGAGACCGGCCTCGCGTTTCCAAAAGGGCTGATCGAAGCGGCGTCGGTTCTGGCGGTCATCCTCATCGGCGGGGGCGCGTTCGTGGTGGTCGATCGGACCGGCGCGTTTCGCGTGGCGCTGGCACGCCTCGTTCGCCGCCTCGGAACTCGCCGCAGCCTGGCGCTGCCGATCACCGCCTTCGTCTTCGCGGCCGGTGGAGCACTCGAGAACATGCAGGAGGAGATTATTGCGCTCGTTCCGCTGCTCCTTGTGTTCATGGGCCGGCTTGGCTACAACAACCTGACGGCGGTCGCTGTGAGCGTCGGTGCTGCGGCCGTCGGCTCGGCGTTCAGTCCGATGAACCCGTTTCAGGTCGGCATCGCGCAGCAGCTCGCGCAGGTGCCGCTGTTTTCCGGCGGCGTATTCCGATCGGTCGTGCTCGCGGTCGCGTTTGTAATCTGGGTGGCGTACACGATGCGGTATGCGGCCCGGTCCGCGGTTCCGGTCCGTGATGATTCCACCGCCGCGGTGCACGCGGACGAGCTGAGTGGCGGACGCACGGCGTTGATTCTGGCGGTGGTCCTCATTGCGTTCGCGGTCTTCGTCGCCGGATTGATTCAGTGGGGCTGGGGATTCGACCACCTGACCGCCGTCCTGTTCATTGCCGGCGTGCTGGCCGGTCTCATCGGCCGCCTTGGCATGAACGGGACTGCCGAGGCCTACGTGCAGGGCTTCCGCGACATGGCATTTGCCGCGGTGCTCGTCGGATTCGCGCGGGCCATCTCCGTGGTGCTGACCGAAGGGCGGATCATCGACAGCGTGGTCCACGGGCTGTTCACGCCGCTCAACGGATTGCCTGCCGCCGGCGCGGCGATCGCGATGATGCTCGCGCACAACGTCATCCATGTTCCGGTTCCGAGCGTCAGCGGGCAGGCGGCGTTGACGATGCCGATTCTCGTGCCGCTGTCGGACCTGCTGATGATCAGCCGGCAGGTGACGATCCTCGCGTATCAGTACGGCGCCGGGCTGTGCGAGATCCTGACGCCGACCAACGGGGCGCTGATGGCGGTGATTGCTGCGGCGAACGTGCGCTACGACGAGTGGATCAGGTTCGCGTGGCCCGCGTGGCTCATTCTGACCGTGCTGGGCGCCGCGGCCATCCTGACAGGCCTGGCGATCGGGCTGTCATGAACTAGTTGCATAGTCGCTTTTACACGATTACACGATTACGCCTTCCGAGCTCGCCCGAATCGTCAAAAACGTCAAAAACAACGTGAATCAGAGGGGGAACGGTGTTTGTATGACGGCCGGGCAGTTCTCACTCAACCCAGGTTACGCACGCTTGACTGTGCGACGTCTGCCCGCGGTGCGGATGGCGAACAGGCCGAGTGTGCGTACGAACCCGAACGGAGCGCGATGGTTTTCAGTCGCTGCTGGAAACGAATCCTGTACGCCCTCCTGCTGTGTGTCGCAGGAGTTGCTGATGCCACCGCTGGCATCCTGACCCTTCAATGGGACCCAAGCCCAGACAGTTCGGTTGCGGGCTATACCGTCTACGTGGGGACCGAGCCAGGTCATTACGCAACGACGGTCAATGTCGGTAATCAGCTGCGGTTTGTCTTCCCCGACGCGCAACCGGGCCGGCAGTATTACTTCGCCGTCGCCGCCTACAGCTCCGGCAACGTCGTTGGGCCGCTGTCGGCGGAGGTGTCCGGGCGGGTTGACGCATCGCTGCAGCTCTCGAATCCCGGCGACGTCACAAGCCTCGCGGGCGTACCCGCCACCGTGCAACTCAGGGCGAGCGCCTCGGCAGCAACGGGCGCGTTTGTCTATAGCGCCAGCGGACTGCCGCCTGGTGTCGCGATCGACGCCGCCAGCGGTCTGATCAGCGGGACGCCGCGAACCGAGGGGTCATATAACGTGACCGCCACCGTCACCAGCGGTCTCACCGCGGCGTCGGAATCGTTCGTCTGGACCATCACCCGGCCCCAGTCGGAAACGCCAGCCGTGGTCATCACTCTTCCCACCTCCACGTCGAGCTTCACGACATCAAAGTCTTCGGTCGTGCTCGCCGGCGTCGCCACAGACGATCAGGGCGTCGTTGCGGTGCACTGGAAGAACGATCGGGGTGGTTCCGGGCGCGCGACCGGCACCGACCACTGGCTGGCGGCAGTGCCGCTGCGGCCGGGCAGGAATGAGATCACGCTGACGGTCGTCGACGCGAACTCCGACCGCAGTTCGATCAGCGTGGTCGTTTACCGCAACCAGACCGCCCGCCAGCTGCCGCGTCCCGGACCGCGAGTAGCCCGAGTGGACTAGCACCAGCGCAGCTTCGCGTGCGTGCAGCGCGCGCAGCTGTGGCAAGCTTGGACGCGATCGTCCGCCTTGCCTCTCCGACACCTGATCGCCGCCGCGCTCGTCGCGATACTCGTTGCTGCCGTCTACGGCCCTCTCGCCACGGGTCTGTTCGCGCGGTCCAATGATTTCCGTTCACACCTCACCGTCGCGCTGCACTTGTACGAGACGGCCCGTCCGATAGCGCCGCACTTCCTGTATCACGGGATCACGGCGCTGGTATACGCCGTATTGCCGGGTCCGTCGATTTTCGTTGCCGGCGCGGCGGTCATCGTCGCGGCGTATGGCCTGACGGGGGGTGTGACGTATGGTGTCTATTGGCGGGCGCTTCGCCGCTTGCGCCTCGCCGCACCCTGGGTGATCGCTGTCACCAGCGTCGCCACGCTGATGGCCCAGCCGATTACGACGGTGCAGTCGTACTCGATCGGCTACCTGTGGCCCGACCCGTATCACAGCCCGACCTTCACGATGCTCAAGCCATTCGCGCTTGCCGCATTCGCGGGAACGGCCTGGTGTCTCACGCACCGTGAGGCGGCACGCGCCGGCCTTGTTGTGCTGTTCGCCCTCGTCACGCTGGCGGGCGCGCTCACCAAGCCGAGCTTCGTCATCTGCGTGCTTCCGGCGACGGCGCTGATGATGGCCTGGCGCCTCTGGCAACGGCTGCCGCTCTCGTGGTGGGCGCTGATCGGCGGGTTGTTCACACCCGCCGGTGCCGTGCTCGCGTGGCAGTTTCTCGCGGCCTTTTCCGGGGCCGGCGGCGACGAGATGTATCAGGACTCGGTGTCGTGGGCGCCATTGAAGTTCATGCATCACTGGGCCACGGGCCTGCCGGCGAAGTTTGTGGCGAGCACGCTGTTTCCCCTGACCGTCGTCGCGTTGTACTGGCCAGCAGCGCGCCGCGACACGCTGCTGCAGTTTGGCTGGTTGTGTTTCGGGTTCGGCGCGTTATACAGCTACGCGGTTGTCGAAACCGACCACTGGGCCGCAGGGAATTTCGTCTGGTCCGGGTACATCACGCTGTTTACCTTGTTCGTGGCGACGACGATCTTCTGGTTGCGCCAGGCCGCGCTGTCGGAAGGGAGGTGGCTCACGCGCGCCCTCGTCTGCGGCGCGGTGTTCGCGTTGCACGTACTCTCCGGGATGCGACTGGCCTGGCTGCATCTGAAGGAATACGCCTTATGATCGAGAGCACGGGCCCCTAGCTCAGTGGTAGAGCACCTGACTTTTAATCAGGGTGTCCCGGGTTCGATCCCCGGGGGGCCCATACCATCTTCGATTTGAGATTGATGATTTGAGATGGATGGTCCACAGAGGTTGCCATGAGTGGACAGTCGCAAGTGTCGCTCAGCTTCGTCGAACGTACTCCCTCAAGTTCTCAAGCTCTCGCGTACTGAAGCGAAGCCGCCGGATAGATCATTGTTACGCCCGGTCAAGCTGACACGACGGCGGAGAGGTCAGGCGGATCCCCTCTGATTGCTGCGCTGATCGCTCACCAGCACTGCGGCTGCGTAGACGACGACCACTGTCAGCGCAAAAGTTCCCGTATGGGTCGCGATGAAATCCAGGACGGCCAGCATCACGACGCTCCCTGTTGTGGCAGGCGATGGCGCGTTCAGGATAGCGATATGTCTTGACTCATTTGCACAACTTTCGAACGGACTCGACGCGCCTTAGTGCGACTCTTTGTGATCGGAATTGTAAAAAGTGACGTTTCACGTCCCAATTGGCGATGAACGAAGCGCGGTACGCGGTGTTTCCGATTTGTGATCGACGTCGCGGCCGCGTCGAAATACGGTAGAGGTTCTGCAAAAGTCTGCATAGTTCAGCTGGATCGCCCGGGCCTGCCAATTGCAATCAGGCGGGGCATGGTAAGGCTCCTCACTGCCAGCGCGCTTCTCGTTGCCGTCGTGGGATGCGGGGCAATCAGCTCGTCGGCTCTGCCCGGCTTCTCGCAAGGAACGAAGAGCGCCGATTCTCCCGCGCGTGGCGACGCGATGGCGCGCGCGCAGCTGTGGTCGCCAACGAACGTGCGTGCCATGGACATTCGAACGGGGCCGAAGGAGGCGGGCGCGTTCCGCTTTCAGGCGACGGTGACGTGTGACTATTCGCCGAAGGAACTCGCCGGCGGATCGCCGAAGTTCGCCTGCCTCGCCGGCGACGATGAGCTGAAGGTGAAGTTCGGCGGCAACAACGCCGAAGTGTTCGGCGAAGTGGCCGCCACGCGCCTGATGTGGGCGCTCGGATTCGGCGCCGATCGCATGTACCCGGTTCGCGTTATCTGCCGCGGCTGCCCGTCGAACCTCGGCGGCATCGCGCGCGAGAACAAGGAATTCCTGTTCGATCCGGCGACGATCGAGCGGAAGATGCCGGGGCGCGAGTTCGAGCCCGACAGCTCCTGGTCGTGGACCGAGCTGGACACCGACGCCGCCCGCGGCGCGCCGCGGGCGCACCGCGATGCCTTGAAGCTGCTTGCGGTGTTCATGCAGCACACCGACACCAAGCCGCAGCAGCAGCGGCTGATGTGCCTCGACGCGTCGGCCGACGCCGAGGGTCCGACCACGGCATGCAGGCGCCCGTTCATGATGGTCAGCGACGTCGGCCTGACGTTCGGCAAGGCGAATTTCATGAACACGAACGGCCAGGGCATGAATTACGTGGCCTGGGCGGCGACGCCGATCTGGAAAGAGGGCACGACAGGGTGCCTGGGCAATCTGCCCAAGTCGTTCACCGGCACGCTGAAGGACCCGGTCATCAGCGAAGAGGGCCGTGCCTTTCTCGCAAACCTGCTGGGGCAGCTGTCCGATGCCCAGATTCGCGCCCTGTTCGAAGTGTCGCGCGTGACGCTGCGGCTGCGCGATCCGGCGAAGGCCCGTTCCGGCTTCGCGACGATCGACGAGTGGGCCGAGCTGTTCAAGAGCAAGCGCGCGGAGATTCTCGAACGCCGTTGTTGAATGTTTGACGTCGATCCGGTCATCTGGCTGCAGGCGTGGGCCTCGCCTGCATTGACAGCCGTGATGAACGGGATCTCCACGCTTGGCTACACGCGCGCCTGTGTGGCCGTTGCCGCGCTGCTCGCATTCGGCTTTCGCGTGCGCGCCGCCGTGCCCCTGCTGGTTCTCCTGGCGCTGAACGGCGCCTTCACCGACATCGCCAAGACCGGCGCTTCCCTGGAGCGGCCCGACGCCGATACACGGGTGCAGTCGTTATCGCTGTGGGCGTCGGAGCTGCGCCACCGCGACGCGGACACACCGACGGAAGTCGAGGACAGCTACGGGTTCCCGTCCGGCCATGTGAGCACGACCACCACGTTCGCCGTCGGGCTGGCGCTGCTGCTCGGATGGCGACGGCGCGGATGGACGATGGCAATCGTGTGGATTGCGGCGATGGGCGTCTCGCGGATGTATCTCGGCCGCCATTTTCTCGGCGACGTCATCGGCGGCGTCTTCGTCGGGCTCGGCACGATCGCCGCCGCGTTTACCGTGCTGAAGCTCGCGCACCTGGTGCGCGAATCGCGCAAGCATCACCCCTGGCCGGCGCACCGGATCATGGCCATCGCCATCGTCCTGGCGGGGGGCGCGCTGCTCGTGGGTCTGCCCGATGCCGGCGACGCCGGACGCCTGCTCGGCACGGCCATCGGCGCGCTGTATCTCGTCCGGCACGACGTCTTCGAGCGCGAGGTCACGGTGCCGGCGAGAGCCGTTCTGCTGATCGTGGCGGCGGCCGGATTCGCCGCGGCGTGGGCGCTGATGTCCGCCGCGCTGGAGCAGGCGTCGCCCGACAGCGTCAGTGCCCTGCGCCTCGCCGCCAGCGCGCTGCCAAATGCCGCGCTGCTGATTGTTCCCGCACTCGTTCCGGCACGCCTGTACGCCGCGCGCGAGCAACAGGCGTGAAGCGCGGATTTCGTGAGGCGAGCCTTTCAGGCTCGCCTCGCGAACCCGGAGGGTTCGCGCCACTACGAAGGAACTGAACCGGTCGGCTCGAAGCGGTAGCCGATCTCGCGGATGGTCTGGATGTAGATCGGGTTGTGCGGGTCGGGTTCGACTTTCGAGCGAAGCGTCGCCACACAGCGGTCGATGCTGCGCGGCGTGACGAAGACGGACGCTCCCCAGACGGCATTCAGGATCGTATCGCGCGCGAGCGCGCGGCCGGGCCTGGAGGCGAAATAGGCCAGCAGCGCGAACTCCCGCGCCGTCAGATCCACCGGCGTGCCGTCGCGCAGCACGCGGCGGGCGGTCATGTCGATTTCACAGTTGCCAAACCGCTGCGCAGCGCGATCCGCGCCGCGCCGGCGCAGCAGCGCCTTCGCCCGTGCGATCAGCTCGCCGGTGCGGAACGGCTTGGTGATGTAGTCGTCCGCGCCGAGATTCAATCCGAGGATGATGTCTTCTTCCTGCCCCTTGGCGGTCAGCATCACGATCGGCACGTCGATCCCCTGACCGCGCAGGGTGCGGCACACGTCGAAGCCGTTGACCTTCGGCAGCATGATGTCGAGAAGAATCAGATCGGGCTTCACGCTGGCGGCCATGTCGAGGCCGTGTTGACCGTCGCCGGCGATGTGAACGTCGAATCCCTGGGCGCGCAGCGTGTCGGACAGGCCACGGGCAAGCGCCGGCTCGTCTTCGACGAGCAGGACCCGGCCTTCGCTCACGCAGACGCCTCTTCGCTCGGTAGAGGCCGACCTTCAGGTCGGCCTGTCTCGGCCGCGTCGGCAGGGCGGCCTTTCTCGGCATACGGCAGATGCAGCGTGAACGTGCTGCCTGCGCCTTCGGTGCTGCGCACCGTGACCGACCCGCCATGCCCCCGCGCGATCAGTTCGACGATGCTCAGGCCGAGACCGACGCCTGACGTTGCACTGGCCAGCCGCTGATCGACGCGGTAGAAGCGCTTGAAAATGCGCCGGTGCTCGCGTGGCGCGATCCCGATGCCGTTGTCCTGAACATCGAAGGCGACGCCGTCCGGCCCCGGTGTCACCTTCACCGTCACGCGCTTGTCGTCCGGCGTGTACTTCAGCGCGTTGTCGAGCAGATTGATCAGCGCGGAGACGACGGCGCCCTCGTCGGCGCGGACCGGCGGGAGGTCTGCCGCGACCTCCAGTGTCAACTCGCAGTCCGCCGGAATGCGTTCCCGGATTGCGGCGATCGCGGCATTGACGAGCGTGGATGGCGACACCGCCGCGAACGCGAATCGCTCGCGGCCGCGCTCGAGCCGCGAGAAGGCCAGGAAGTTTTCGATCAGCCGCGTGAGCCGCGCGTTCTCGCTGGCCAGCAGGTGGAGATACTCACGTGTTTTCGTTTCGTCCAGCTCTGCGTCCGCCAGCAGGCCGTCAACCAGCACGCGCATCGACGCCAGCGGCGTGCGGAGTTCGTGCGAAACGGCGGCAACGAGATCGGTTTTCAACCGCGCCAGCCGCAGCTGGCGCCGGAAGGCGCTGCCGGTGATGAAGGCGATGAGCACTGTCGCAAAGAGGCCCGACGCAGCCACCGCAACGTAGGCCATGGCCTGACGCTTCGCACCCGAATCGTCGACCGGCAGCGTTTCGAGCGGTTCGAAGAACGACAGCTGCCAGCCGGGCAGCGCCGAGCCGGCGGCAATGGCTTCCATGTCGGCCCGCTCGCCGGGAGCAAAGGTGTTGAAGAGAATTCCGGACGGCTGCACCTCGTGCAGCATGTCGTGCATCATCGACTGGATGGTGTCGGTCCGGTAGAGGAGGACCGTCATCCCGTCCGCCGACGGAAACGCCCACACGTCGCGCAGGGCCGTCTGCTGAAACACACCCGGCTCGAGTGCCAGCCCGCCGCGGGTGGCGATTTCCAGCGACAGATCAAGCGCCGGCTGAAGCTCCTTTCGGACGCCGGGTTCGATCCCGCGCAGCCGCGCCGTGACCGGAAACGCTATGCGGCCGTATTCATCGAGCAGGATCGCGCCGTCGCCTTCGACCGCGAGCATCAATTCGGCGAAGCGCTGCACCGGATCGCCGCGGCCGTTGAGCCGTGCGGCGTGTGCCTCCCATAACGCCTCGACGCGCGAGCGCACCAGGCGCAGCTGCGCGCGGTAGCCTTCGAGCGTGCTGCGCC
>Ga0307412_10001675_pt1 | contig 12243 bp, 16 predicted proteins | sample DK1Cmetagenome_3_FD_203823 | JGI IMG/M metagenome (GOLD analysis project Ga0307412, IMG submission 203823) | Maize rhizosphere microbial communities from greenhouse at UC Davis, California, United States - DK15-C-1 | ecosystem: Host-associated > Plants > Roots > Rhizosphere > Soil | place: USA...
GACTGGATCGGTCGTCATGGCAATACCAAGGAAGAGGATATCGTCGCCGTTGCGACGTGGATCATGACCGACAATGCGCGCACGGCATCTGCCCGCGACGACTTCTTTAGAGCCTCGGCGATGCAACTCCTGACGGCTTTGATCGCCGACGTCTGCCTGTCAGGACACACCGATGAAAAAGATCAGACTTTGCGCCAGGTCCGCGCCAATCTGTCCGAACCAGAGCCAAAACTTCGGGCGCGTCTGACGAAGATCTATGAAGGGTCGGATTCGGATTTCGTGAAAGAGAACGTTGCCGTCTTCGTCAACATGACACCGGAGACGTTTTCTGGTGTCTACGCGAATGCGGTCAAGGAAACCCACTGGCTGTCCTACCCCAGCTATGCCGGTCTGGTCTCCGGCGACAGTTTTTCGACGGACGATATCGCGAACGGCGAGACCGACATCTTCATAGCGCTCGATCTGAAAGTGCTGGAAGCGCACCCGGGCTTGGCGCGCGTCGTCATCGGCTCGCTGCTGAACGCGATCTATAACCGCAACGGCAGTATGAAGGGGCGGACCCTCTTCCTGCTCGACGAGGTGGCACGTCTCGGCTTTCTGCGCATCCTCGAAACCGCCCGGGACGCAGGCCGCAAATACGGCATCACGCTGACGATGATCTTCCAGTCGCTCGGCCAGATGCGCGAGGCTTATGGCGGGCGTGATGCGACGAGCAAATGGTTCGAATCCGCGTCGTGGATTTCGTTCGCGGCGATCAACGATCCCGATACGGCCGACTACATCTCGAAGCGATGTGGCGACACCACGGTCGAGGTCGACCAGACCAATCGCTCGTCCGGAATGAAGGGATCGTCACGGTCGAGGTCGAAGCAACTCAACCGCCGGCCGTTGATCCTTCCGCATGAGGTGCTGCGCATGCGCGGCGACGAACAGATCGTCTTCACCTCGGGGAACGCACCGCTGCGATGCGGGCGCGCCGTCTGGTTCCGCCGCGAGGACATGAAGGCCTGTGTCGGAGAGAACCGCTTTCACAAAAACTCTTCCGGCACGCATGAACCGGCTGTGCGATAGATCGAGGACCCAACGGTGAGATATTGGGAAGCATGCGAAGCACAGGTGACAGTGGCCGAGGCGATCGATGAATGCCGCAAGCACGGCATCACGGCGGTGGTACGCGAAGCCGACGGCGCGCTGATCGACAAGGACAGTGGGGAAGTCATTGGCCTTCCCGACGACTACGGAGAGTTCTATGGCGGCGACATCCTCGGCTTCCTCGGATATTGATCGGCGTTCGTTTACGCTGATGGCTCGCGGTGTTCGCGGGAAGATCGTGACCCGAATGGGCGAAGACCACAGCGCTTCGTTCGCCTTGGCGGATAGAGCTGAACGCCGCAGGCGGCCCGCTCCGAGATTTCAACGGAACTTCACGAAAATGAATCGGTCAGACCCCATCGATTCATATCTCTCGTTGGACGAAAATTGGCGGCCGGGCGAGTATGTGCCATGCTCATCCAACCCTACCGCCTCTATGTCGAACGCACGGACGAAGCCCGCAACATGGCTCGCTTCTATGCCATGACGATCGAGCCCAACCTGTTCGGCGAAATCTGCCTGACACGCCGCTGGGGACGGATTGGAGCCCAGGGCCAGATGAAGACCCAGCATTTTGCCAGAGAGCAAGATGCGGTCACTACCTTCCTGGATCTTCTCCGCCGCAAGCGAACCCGCGGATACCGGGTCACCCGTTCGGCAGCCCGTCATTGAAGGTCGGAGATCTCTCGCAGACACTGGCTAACATCCACACATCGACCACGATAAACAGGAGCATTCGACGTTTGGCATATTCGCATGGTCTCCGGCTTTTCTTCCGGAAAAAGAGAGGGCGGCGCAACCTCACTATGCGCGGCATAGTGCTCCGCACCATGTTCACGATCGCCCTCGCGGCCAGTGCTGCGTCGATGACACTGGCCGCACCGAATATAGCTGCGACAATGTTCGGGAAATGCACCGGCGGTCATCGGATCAGTTGCGTCATCGATGGCGATACGCTTTGGATCGATGGCACGAAAGTCCGAATTGCCGACATCGACGCACCCGAGATCAGCGACCCCAAATGCGCCTCGGAACTTGCTTTGGGTAACCGCGCCACCGAGCGGTTGATCGAACTCGTGAACCAGGGTCCATTCGAAATTCGAGCATGGCCCGGTCGCGACACGGACCGCTACGGCCGCACCCTTCGGGTTCTCGTGCGAAATGGCCATAGCCTCGGCGATATCCTGGTCTCGGAAGGACTGGCCCGGACCTGGACAGGCCGTCGGGAACCCTGGTGCTAGACGGCTCGGCCGGTTAAGGCCGAGCCGGTCGGCGCTCACTGGCGCCGTTCCCATTCGGTCTCGATATTGAACTCGACGTCTGCGAAAAACGGGATCTTGATAGCGATCTTCAGACCGAGCTTTCCCTTGCGGAAAAGGTGACAGACAATCTTTCCGAGGGTGCGAAGACGGCGGCCGGTGGCGGTAAGGAATTTTGCGAGCTGTTGCATCATGGATCTCCGGTTGATTGCGCTTCATTGCGGGGATGATGGGCGGACCGGGAAGGAGAGCTGCACCCGCAGGGCTGAAGTGGAGCGGAGGACCTGATGGCGACTGAATTTTGGTCCGCGAGGAGCCGGAGGCGGGGAAAATTCTGGCGTTATCAGGTTGCAGCCAGACGCTCGGGACGCACTATCCCTGGTGTCGATGAAATGGGATCGACATGAGATCTGCGACAGCGTGTGATGAAGACGCGGTTTGACGCCGCCCCTCAGAACGGTCGCTCCGGATCGACGCGGCCGTCCAGCTCGGCTATCGCGACCGTCAGTTCGGCCTGTGCGAGATCGAGCTCGGCTTCGATCTGGCGGCGCTCGCAAGGCTCCAAAGCATTACGCAATTCCGCACGAAGTTCTTCGATCTGGCATTCGATTTCGTAGGTCATTGTCTGATCTCCTATGTGAAAGACGATCAGCGGCGCCGGAAAGGGAATGACGATGTCAGGGATTGCTGAAGCGACCGGCAGCGCCGGGGAGTGGGGGAGCCGATTTCGTGTTGGCGGCTCTGCTGCCAATTCGAAATTGGGGGCACCGCTCATCCTTGACGACGGCAGTCCCGTCGGCATCATCACCGAATACTGAGTGGGTTTTTCCTCCTCTCCGTATGGCACCCAAAAAAGCCGGACCTGGCTCGATGCCTGGTCCGGCTTTGATTACCCGGTGGGAGAAGGCTCCGCTGGTGGCGGCCTAGCAAACGCCGAATGCAGGCGAAAACACGGCTTTCCGCATTGACTTTAAGTAACTGCGAATCAAAAGCTTGCTTGCCTGACAGAGGAGAACACTGATGGCCGACGAAACCACGATTGAGACGACTGCGACGACCGAAGCGCCGGCTGCAGCTCCCGCCGAAAAGAAGACCCGGAAGCCGCGGACGCCGAAAGCTGCCGCAGAAGCCAGCACCGTCGATGCTACCTCTGCGCCGGTAGAAAAGCCGGCCAAGAAGACGCGCGCAAAACGCGGCTCCAAGACGGTCTCTGCCAAGGCTGAAAAGTCGGTTGCCGCACAGAAGACGACCACGCCTCGCGCACCCCGCGCTGCTGCTGTATCCGCTCCGGTCTCTACCGCTGCTGACGTCATCGACGATATCGCCGATCTCATCAAGCTTGAGGAAGAGAACAAACAGCTTCGCAAGGAGCTCTCGGAAAAGCTGCGCGGCGAGAATGCCGATCTGCGCAAGCGCCTCGGCAAGGTCTGAATTTTGGTTTTGAGCGGCGCCACGCGTTTCCATGCGATGGCGCCGTCGATCTTTCGTATGATTGCGCCTGGATCAATGCAGTCCCGGTGACAAGGAATGACTGCGGCAAGGTCAGCGCCGCCATGCTTTGAAGGTAAATGTGATGAGAACACCATGGAGATTTGTGGCTGACCTGGTGTCGCGTAAACCGAAACCGGACAGCCATGACGAGGGCCCAGCAGTCGCGCCAAAGACCATCGCGCTCGAATACAAGCCGGTTCCCGAGGAGGAAAAACCTTCCTACGACAAGACGGCAGTCGACCGCTCCGCTGACGCCGACTCCGAGGCGCAAGTTGAGGCAAGCCTGCCCGACCCAGATACTGGCTCGAGGGACATCGAAACGGCGGCACCAGTTGCAGCGGAATCTCCTGCGGGCCAGGTCGGTGACGAGGAGCCTGTTGTTTTCCTCCCCCCGCAACAGGCTGAGGAAAAGTCGCCTGCTCCCACGCTGACCGAAGCTGCGGAAACTCTGGTGAAGCGAGCGCCGGCACGTCGAAATAAGATTATTCCAGCCGTGGAGCCTGTGGTTTCCACCCCCCAGACCGACGAGGTCGCCCCTACCGTCGCTGCCGGCCCGAAATCCCTCACGGATGAAATGGCCGACCTCGATGCAGAAGTCGCTGCGCTGCGGCGCCAGCTTGCGAAGAAGCTCGTCGAGCAGAATACGCAATTGCGCAAGATGCTCGCGAGGTTCGACGCGCGCTAAATCGCGGGCGGCCGTTCCGATACGGGAAAAGGCTCCGCCGGTGGCGGAGCCTCGTGATGTCGATCAATCCCGGTTGGGCCGGGACCAGATGAGCTGGAGACCGTCTTCGCCTTCCACCTCGGCGAGCGTTGCGTAGATCGGGGCCGGGAAGCTCGGATCGTCAAGCTTGACCGAGAGGTAGTCGCGGCCTTGCTCGGAGGTCTTCTGCCATGCGGCGCCCAGCTCGACGCTACCGGCGTAGACGCGGAACTGCGGGCCCTTGTCGGAGGGGTTCTCGACCCGGGCGATGCGGGCCTTGACGTTGAGGGCGAGAGTGCGGATGGAGCCGGTGAAGCCGTTTTCGGTGGAGGTGAAGGTGCCGATGGTTGCCATTGTCGTATTCCTTTGCTCGTGTTCGGGCCGCGCCCATCGCGGTCTCGATGGCTGTCGCAAAGACCGGTGACGATCGGACCGCACCTGATAAGGCCGAAACAAGGTGGAGGGCGGCAACTGCCACTTTTGTTAGCGGGAGAGGAATGGCGGCGAAGCCGACAGGGGTAAGAAAAGTGGTCGTGGCCGTTGCGGGAAGACGATCGAGGCGCAGCCGGTCTCCGGTCAGACATGCCTCATCGAGTTCGCAGATGGGTTGCCGGAAACACTTGCGGGAAGGAATATGGCAATGGCGGTCCGCCGCATCTGCCTCGGGCACGAATGCTGACCTGCATCATGCTACACTCCCACCGTCGTCGGTGCGTCCTTCAATTGGGGAAACGACCTCCACGCAGACAACGGCCGGCTTGCCCAAGACATCTCATGCGATATCGTTGCGCTGGCGAATCGTAGCCTGGAGGACCAATGGGTCAGCAGACCAAGCCGTTCATCATTGAGCGCAAACCGTCCCGTAAACCCAAACCCGACGCCGCAAAACCGTCGATCTGGGGAAGGCTGGATGCTGACGTTGCACAAGGTATCAAGAACCATCGGGATATGGATCAAGTGGCCGCCACCGGTGGTGACGACCGCGCTTGAGCGTCAGGCCGCAGCCTTCACATCCGCTTCCGGCTGGAGCGAATGCAAAAAGCTGACTGCCCGTTGCGCATGGGCCGCCGCCTGAAAGATTGCCCGCTTGTCGTTGGCCAGCACCGTGAGCCACGACTGAAGGTAAGAAGCATGATCCGGCCGCGGCTCAAGCTCCGGCGCGATTCCGAGGTCAGCGCACAGGAAGCAACTGCCAAGCTCGGCAATGAGTTCTTCCCGCGCGCGCTCCGTCCGGTCCTTGGCATAGCGCGACAGGTCACGTCCAACGCGATGTTCCGCCGCCGTCCAGTGCATTGCCTCGTGAGAAAGGACGGCCGCGTACCCGGCAGCATCACGAAACGCCTCGAAGGGAGGCATCTGGATGTAGTCCATGACGGGCGAATAGTAGGCTTGATTGCCGCCGTGCCGGATGACTGCGCCGGTATTGCGGAAGAATCGGTCGGCACTCTCGATCCGCTCGATCGGATCAAGGACCTTGGCCGGTGGCGCGTAATAGCCATCAGGCAAACCCTCGATCTGCTCCAGGTTAAATACCGAATAGGCCTTCAGGAACGGGATCTCTCGATCGACCTCATTGCCGTTCCCATCCGCTTCAGACTTGGTGAAACGGCTGGCGAAGACAACGGTCGAGCCGGTCTCGCCCTTGCGCACGGCCCCTCCTAGTTCGAGCGCTTGCTTGAACGTCATCCACATCGACGAGGCGAAGCCGCGCGACATCTGCTCAGACCACAAAAGAAGCACGTTCATGCCCGAGTAGGGAAGGCCATTGTGGCGCACCGGCCGGCTGATGCGACCATGCGTGGTCGCGGCGCTCCATGGCTTCATCCAGGGACGCACGCCCTGTTCGAGATCCTCGACGATCCGATCGGTGATCCGCGCATAGATGTCGACGCGGTTGGTATCCGTTTTCCTGCTCATGACTTCTTTCTCCATTCTCAGGACAGCGCCAATCGCGGCCCGTCACGGAGGTCCTAAGCCAGGGGCCGATGGTGTGGTCATGCACCGGAACGGCCGCAACAGCGTGGAGGACGGCAAAGCCGTTGCATGGGCGCCCGGCTCCTGCAGGACCGCCGAGCGGGACGGGCCGCGATAGGCGCTTGTCCAGATTTTCCTTTTCGACATGAAAAAAGGCCGATGCTCCAGGCACCGACCTCGGATCAAGAAAAGAAGGCGGGGGGCGTCCCCGCCAAGTGTGTCATCCGAATGCGGCCATCTGAACTTCCGCTGCTTTGCGGTCGAGCGATGCACCCGGGATTTCGACCGGCCGGTCGAAGGGCTTCCAGGTCTCGCCGACGACCTGTTCGTAGGCTGCCACCGCGCCCTCGGCTGCCACCCGCAGCGCATGGGATTGGATGCCCATGTCGGCCGCGAATTCCCGCTTGCGCTGGGCAGCACTGTCGTAACCGACCGGACCATCGAGATCCTCATCTCGGGCATCATTCGACGCCTTGGCCGTTGCGTCGCGCGCCTCTGTGACGGCGCGAGAGTAAAACTGCCCGGCGCCGTGCGCCGATCCGACGAAGGCGCCGACAATGCGCTGCAGATGGATCTGCATGGCCCTCTCGCCGAGCCCTTCGGAGAGGCTGTCGGCGGTCTCGACGATCAGTCGCTCATGCAGGCTGCGGATGCCATCGCTGTCGACGACTGCCGTACCGAAGCTTTCGGCGATCTTGAGCGCCTGGGCGGTGTCTGGGCAGGAGAGGCGGACCATTTCGAGGGTTGCTCCTTTGCGAAGTTGCGAGATCCGTGCGTTGGAGCGGTTTGGAGTTGCGGGCTTGGCCATATCTGTTCCTTCCTTGGCTGGCGAAGCGGTTCCGGCCCGTGCCGGTCTGCCCTTCGATGCGGACGACCAGGAACCGGCAAAGGGCGGGCGGCTTCACAGGTCCGATCCGGCTGAACCAGCAGGGCAGGTTTGCGGGCCAGCAGGTTTTGACCTGAGCAGAACGCGAGCCTGCTCTCGCGCAGGGAGGCTGGGTCGGCCGCCACGCGGCGCGACAGCGGCCTTGAAACGCCCGGCCGCCGGTTCAGACCGCAGCGAACAAGAAGGGCAGTCCGGCACGGGTCCGATGCCAATCCCAAGCAACGGGAAGGATCCATGGCCAAGCCCGCCACGCCGATGACATAGAAACCAAGCAAGTTCAGCGCCAGCGTCTCCGTTTCCGGGCGTGCCTATGTCGCCGGATGATGCAGAGGTCGCTTGTCGCGATGCTGCAGTTCACTGATGACCCGCTCTTGCATCGCCAGCCTGCAGTCGATCATTTCGAGTTCGACCCAACGCTCGAATGTGAGGCGGTCGACGAGCTCCTGATGGCAAGTACGAGGACCTGATCGGCGACTCGCTCGCCTCCGGGCTTTCACCGTCGTCGCCTGCCTTCCCGCGCGCGCTCTGATTTGCCGGGTCAGACATTCCAGATGCCGCTGGATCTCTCGCCGGGCGACGATTGCTTTCGTCAGCGGTTTCGAAGCGCGGATGTTGATCATGGCCCATCCACGGAGCTTCGCCAGCCAACGAAGGAGGTCGGCCTGTCGACGGATAAACCGTCCGCACTGGTGGCGAACTCCACCCCCGAAAAATCGGGGTGGGTGCTGCCATGTTCGACTGGGAGACGGCGGTCACGCTGCGTCCCTCTGATCGAAGCCGGCGTCGTGCTCTTCGTGGTCAGAAAGATCTGCATCCTGCAGATCGTCCTGATCCGCAGCCCCGTTGAAGTGCCCTTCCTGATCCTCGGCTGGGTCGTCAACATGATCGCCACGGTCGTCTTGCGAGGCCGCGTCGACAATATCCGTAGCGGAGCTCGCCCGGATCCAATCGAGCAACTCGTCGGCTGGCGGTGCGAAGCGCGCCGAAGCATGGACGAAGTGCTCGCTCGTGAAATGCTCGATGAGCACTGCACGGGTTTCACGAACCTTGGGCCGAGGCTGCACGGATGCCTCGGCGCACGATGCTTCCAGTGCCTGGCGGGACAAGCACAGGAGGAACTCCTCCGAACCCATGTTCGGGAGGAATTTATCGGCTCCGATCGCCTCGCCGGCGATACGCGAGGCCATACCGCTGTTCGACATGCCGCGGCGGCAAGACAGAACGTCGATCAGCACCGAGCGAACGGCGACCCTAAGCGTGTCCTGATCGAAGGCGAGCTTGCCATGCTCATCAAACAGGGCGACGGCATGGCGCGAAAAGCGCTTGCCGCCATAAAACGTCCCATTTGCACCGGAATCGACGCGGACGTTATGCCCAGCGAAGGCCAGAACCATAAGAGCCATCAGCATGTCATCCTCGATCGGCGTCCGGCCGAGCGCATCATGCAGGGCATCGGTGCGGAAATCGCCGATCATGTCATGACCCTTCTGGGTCACGTCGGGTCGAACCTTCGGCGAGGCAATCGCGTCGCCATCATCGCTGTCTGCCGTCGATCCCTCTCCACGGGCGCCCTTTGGCTTGGCCGCCTCGGGCATCCGGTAATGCACTGTCTGCACCTTGCCGTCGCGATCGAGGTAGAGCGCGGCGTGGTCGGACTTGGACGGCTTGCCGTAGACCTGGGCCGCCTTCTTCGGCAGCTCCGGCTGGCCCCAGCTATTGACCTCGACGATGGCGCCTCGCTTCGGCAGGTTGGCGGTCATCCACTCATGCTGGGCGCCGAGAAAGCCTTCGACATTGGTGGTGTAGCGGCCGTCCTGGTCAGCCGGCGCGAAGAGGTCTTCGACCCACTCGATCCCGTAGGCTTGAGCCAGATCGTCACCGAAGCTCGCATCCCGGGCATACATGCGCTTCTTCGTCAGCGCATTGGCGATCTGCCACCACGGAGCGGTGTCGCCCTTCTTCGGCTTGTGCGCCTTCCAGACTTCCTTCTGGTCGATCTGACCGGCGGCGGCAATGATCCGCAGCTGCTGCTCGGACGGCATGTCGCCCAGCCCCATCTGTTCGAGCATGGCCGGCAAGACATTGGCGAGCAGACGCAGCTTGCGGATCTGGCGAACGGGAAGCGCGAGGGCGACGGCGATCGCTTCCTCGGTCCAGCCGAGAGCAACGAGACGTTCGATGCCGCGCCACTGGTCGACCGGGTTAAGCGGCTCACGAACCGAATTTTCGACCATCGAGCGCATGGCGCCATTGTCGTTGGCTGCATCGACGACCAGAATTTCGATCTCTTCAAGCCCGGCGGCGATGGCAAGGCGCACGCGGCGATGCCCGGCGTCGATGATGTAGCCGTTTCCGCCATCGGTCTCGGGGGCAACCACCGGCGGCTGGACGATGCCAACGGCCTTGATCGTTGCCAACATCAACGCATCGGCCTGCGGTGAGGATTTCGACCGGCGCATCCGGTCAGGGTTTTCCTTCAGTGCGCGCGGGTCAACCTTCATGATCTGCATGATGTCTTTCCTTTCGGGAGAGTTCCGGACCGGCGCCTTGCCAGCCCTTCCTGTCTTCATCTTTTCTCGAAGACACCTCCCGGACCGCAGAGCGGCCGGACTGCCGCAACTGCGGCCGAGCATCCCTGCTGGGCAGGACAAGCGGGGCTGTCAGCCCTGCGATGGACAAGGAGCCGGGATCGCGCAGGCGGCGGTTGAGCGATAGCGACGACAGGAGGACCGGTCTGCGACGGGTTCATCCTCCTGCTTTTCTTTCCCGATCATTATTTATCAATTCGAGCCGAGGCGCGAAGACAGCAGTCTGCTGGCAGCAGCCATACTTCGGGGATAGCTAGGCTCGCCGCCCGAGAAGGGCCAGCGCGTCGCCGATCATACGCTGCAAGATGAGTCTTCTGTTTGCCGGCGCAGCAGAAGCAGCTTCAGGGATAGCAACCGCAGAAGGCGATGGGTTCACGGCTTCGGAGGGCGAGACCGGGAGCGGCTGTTCGACCCTTGCAGCGACCACGACGTGCGTGATCGTTGTCTCATCCGATTTCACCGAAACAGTGACCTGTCCTCCGGAGCGGAGACGGTCGACGCCCGTTTGAGCGGCCTCCTGCTCGTCTTGAGCTTCGACCAGCGATGTCTGCGTCACGAGAAAAAATGGCATGTGTTCCCACGGGGTGTTTTGGTGCAGATCTCCTCTGCAACGCGGTTGCGGTCAAGGTGCCGCGCCTCATTCACGGTCGCCTCCAGTACAAAAAAGGCGCTCGACCCGTGAGGGGAGCGCCTTCTTCTGTATCCCGGGACAATGTCAAACGCCGCGGCTATTGCAGCGAGCAGGACATCGTCTCATCGGGAAGTGATGCTCAGATATTGTTGACAAAGAGAGATTTCAAGTCGCGATACGGATTGCCGCCTGATAGATCTGGCCGCTCGTCAGAAATACCAGGCAAAACAGCGTGAGCACAGATCCCCAGACCCGCAGAGCCATCGCGCAGCGTGCCATCGATCGAGCGGCAGCACGCGGTGTGCCGATCGACACAGATCCCGCGTTCCGTGGCTTGCTTGAGGAATGGGTCCGCGGAGATATCGACATGAAGGCGATGCGCGAGCGCTACCTTGATATAATCGCTCTCCGGAATGCTGAACGGTCTGGTCGCTTCACGCGATGGCAGGAGCGGGCGGAGCCCGAAGAGATCTGAGTTCTACGGGCTCCGCTTCCCGCGCTATGCCGCTGCGGGCTTGGCGTCAGCGGTTGCCGACGCGGCCAGGTCTTCCTCTACATTCCGAAGCAGCTTACGCTTGGCATCAAGCTCTTCGGCGAACTGGAAGACGCCACCGGTGCGGGTCTTGTAGGAGGCGAGCCGCCGCTCGGCGTCTTCAAGCCGCCGGCGATACTGATGCTGTTCCTCATCAAAGCCGCTGAGTGCATGTTCCAGCCGGGAGATGGCGCCTGATCGAGTGACCGTGATCGCCAGATCGATCTCGTAGTCTGCGCCGGTGCGCTGGAGCAAGGTTTCGTACCGGTAGCCCTCACCCTTGCCGAACCGCTCGCCATCATAGACGAGATCGAAACCGCCGATCGTCGCCAGATGAACCTCCCCCTCCTGTTGAAGGTGGAGCAGGGTCAGGATTTCCTTCATCAGCGCCCGGCCCGCTTCCTTGCGCTCGGTATATGCCTGGCCGAGCACCATCATCATAAAGGCATCGCCGGTGGTCGGCCTGAGACGCGCAATATCCTGAGCGATCTCGCCGATCCGCCGGGTCGAGACCTCGATCTCACGCTTGGCATCACGCATTTGCCGACGAACGGCATATTGATCGTCTTCATGCGCCGCGCGAAGACGCTCAAGCCGAGCGATATCAGCTTCGAGACCCGCCTTTTGCATCAGTCGCTCGTCACCGGAGGCGATGGCCTTGGCCATGGCGAAATGGTTGGCGGCACCTTCACCGATATCCTCCAGTCGCCTGATCGATGTATCCCCGGAAAGCGCCGCGGCAATGAACCGGGCCTTGCGCTCGTTGTTCTGCCACATCGAGGCGTCGAGCGAGCCTTCCGTAGCATATGCGACGATATCGACTTCCTCATGCTGATTGCCCTGGCGCACAATCCGGCCTTCTCGCTGCTCGATCTGCGACGGCAGCCATGGCACATCCAGGTGATGGAGCGCCTTTAGCCGGAGCTGGGCGTTGACGCCCGTGCCCATCGTCTCGGACGAACCGATCAGGAAGCGGACCTTGCCGGCGCGGACATCGCCGAACAGTCGCTGCTTCGCCTCCGACTTCCTGAAGTCCTGCATGAAGGCGATCTCGGAGGCCGGCACGCCGAGCCGGATCAGCTCGTCG
>Ga0307412_10001676_pt1 | contig 12242 bp, 9 predicted proteins | sample DK1Cmetagenome_3_FD_203823 | JGI IMG/M metagenome (GOLD analysis project Ga0307412, IMG submission 203823) | Maize rhizosphere microbial communities from greenhouse at UC Davis, California, United States - DK15-C-1 | ecosystem: Host-associated > Plants > Roots > Rhizosphere > Soil | place: USA...
TCTAAAGTATTCAAATGCAGAAATTCCTGCATGTCTGAAGTGATCACCCTCTCACCTGCTTTAATTCCCGAAAGAATTTCAACATAATCAGAGTTACTCTCGCCCACCTTAACCTTTCGGGCCGTGGCGGTATTCCCATTCTGCACGAAAACCGTTTGCTCTTCAGAACCCGTGAAAGTCGGTCCGTTTTGTACACGGATAGCTTTGTCTTTGTAAGAGGTAACAACAAACACATCGGCTTTTAAATTAGGCCGCAGCAAGCGGGAGTTCTTCTGATCGAGGCTGATAGAAAACTTTACAGTTCCGTTTTCTACGGTAGGTTGAATATTGGTGATGGTGCCGCGAAGATCAGTATCGTTAATGCGCACTATGGCAGTTCTGCCGGATTTAACTTCATCGGCATAATTGTCTGAGATGCTGGCATCGACCTTGTAACTGCTTAAATCCGCAATGCGAACCAGCTCTTTTCCTTCGTTAACCTCTGAACCGATTTTATCGTTAATCCATATAATTACACCTTTGCGGGGAGATGTGATTGCAGCCTTTTTAAGCTTTGTGCTGATTTCATTAATATCCTTTTCCCGGATGTTTATCTCGTAACCCAGGCTTTTTAAATCAGCCTTCATCATGGCTTTCTGATTGCTGATTTGATTTTGAAGTTGTTTGAGTTCCAATTGGGCAACATTAAGATTCAGGCGAGCTTGCTTAACATTTTCTTCAGTACTTCCACCGATGCTTAGAAGCGATTGCTCATGAGCTACGGCCGTTTCCAAGCTTTTGATCCGGATTTCTTTTATGGAGTACTGCGTTTTTAATTCATTCAGACTTCTTTGCAGGTTTAATTCGAGCTGACTTATTTTATTGCGATTTACCTGCTGTTCTTCGTTCAATTTTTCGAAGGTGATAAGTGAGGATTCTTTATTCAGCTGCAAAATGGATTCGCCTGCGTTTACCGTCTCGCCTGAATTGTGTAGCACTCTTTCAATCTTTGCATTCACCGGACTGGTTATCAAAAATTCATATTCGGGAATGATTAGTCCCGAAGCGGCTACCGTTGCTTCAATTGCTCCAATTTCGGCTACCGATGTTGTTAGGGCACTTTCATTTATCGATGGATTTACCAGGTTTCTAAACTTCATAAAAGCGAGTGCAATGGCTGCAACAAACACCAGTCCGACGGCAAAAGCTTTTGCTCTTTGTCTACTTAGTTGCTGAGGAGATATCAGGCGATCCATATTGATTTAATTTTCCTCTATAGTTTCAAGCGAAATGCCAGACTTACCTACCTGACTGACAGACAGATACGCGCCAACCCAGCTTTGCAGCTGTTCAAAAATGGACAGTGTGTTTTGGAATGGAACAGAGGGCGGGAGTCTTTAGGAAATCTCGATGTGTCTTTTGCTGAATGAAGAATTACTTGGAAGGCTAAAGCCAACATTAATGAGGCTAAAGCCTTCCTTTGCTAGCTTTGTAGCCGTCAGCTAAAGCAGACGGCAATAGATAGGCCTACAGCTTTAAATCATAAATTTAATGCAACCTTATTCTCTAAACCAACATCATTAAATTACATACACTTAACTTCATGACTAAATCTCTACCCATTTTAGTGCTGCTTCTGGCGTTTACCACCACCGTCTTCGCTCAAGACAAAACCTATTTAAAAGTGAGCCTCAACAAGGGCATTGGTTTTAACTACCACACTGTGCATTACTATTACAACACGGATGGGTCGCGGCACCGGATGCCTTACTCCGCTGGTGGAGGCATGGGCTTACAACTTGACTATGGAAAGTACATCAATTCGGATTTATCCGTAACGGGCACATTAGGCTACCAGCATATTTTAGCTGTTCCTTATGAAGACGAGAACGATAAGGTGCTGGCGAGTTTCAATTATGGGTTTGTGGGCTTGGGTTTAAATGCAGATGTTTTAAAAACCCAAAAGGCAATTGAATTGGTTTCTATCGGAGCAGGGTCGCTATTGTCGGTACCGGGCAAATTGAGACGAACTGAAGAAGGAGGAAAACTAACGCCCTTGAAATATCATTACAGCTACGGGTGGCAAGTGAATACAAATTTTATGTTCGATCCTTTCGAAAGTAAAAAATTTAAGCTGGACGCATCCCTAGGGTACAAAAATTTGAATTACTCCTATTTATCTAGTAACGCTTCTACTGAATTTAGAAGGCTAAACGGAAGTGGGTTATTTGTAACGGTTGGGGTAAGGGCTTATTTGTGATGGGTAGCCATTACAAGCTTTCGCTCTATGATTTTCGAAAGGAATATTATAGGTGTAAAAATTTTGCTCGCTAAATAAATCCATAATAAAAAACACCTTTCATTTTTTGAAAAGAGACCGGCTTTGATTGATTTATCCGAGATCAGCCTCCTTTCAAGCAGTCTCCTCTTTCTCAGCCCATTCAAGAGGATGTGGCAATTTCGTTCTGCTAAACTCAATATGAATAATCCGCCTCCGTTCCTGATTTTTAGTTCTATCAGAAGCGTGCAGCAGCAGCGGCTTCATAATCATAATTCCGCCCTTAGGGACTTCACAAAAAACTTCGTCTTCGAGATTTCTATCAACAGTTTCCGGCCGGTATATTCCCTTCAGGTGGCTTCCGGCTATAACCTTCAAGGCGCCATTGTCCTTTTTAGTATCATCGAGATGAATACGAATAGTAAAATTATCTTCAAGAATTTTTAAAGGCGGTTGCACAGCAAACTGGCCCTGCTTTACCGTCCATGATCCAAAACCAGGCACATCAGCCCGCTCTTTTACAGAAATTGTGAGGTCCTGATGGCAGGAAACGAACCAATTAGAAAGCGGCGGCTTATCGAAATAAATGGACTTAACTACAAAGTATCCAAGACCAAAAAGATCATTTATAATTTGCTTTAGCCTATCATTAAAAACAAGTGCTTTTACATTCGGGAGATATTTCAAGAATTGCCTTATAGCGAAGAGATCATCAGTCTTACGAAAAACCGGGCTTTCAGTGTTCACTCTGCTTAATTCCGTAAGTATGTTATTAATCTCCTGCTTGGTAAACACATTAGGAATACTGGTAAAACCATGTTCTTTTATCTGATTGGAGTAGGGGCCGACCATAGAAATTCAGGAATTGAGTGCTATTTGTTAATAGTTCCGCTAAATTCAATTTTATTTACACCACTTGTCCAAAAGCTCCCGCCCGCTGTTGTTGCCCAGTTGCTGAATTATTTGTAGGTCTTTGCAGGCCCCTTCATTATTTCCCAATTCGTGTTTGCACACAGCACGCTTATAACGCATTTGAACATCGGAAGGTACTCTGCCAAGCCCCATGTCAAAGAAATAAACAGCCACCGCAAAATCTCCCTTTTTCATAGCATCGCCGCCTTTCTTATCATAATTATATGCTGGCAACATGGAATGGGAAGAAAAATAACGATACTCTTGTTTCATTTGAACGGCAACAGGTTTTCCATGTAGCATTGCTGGTTGCCAATTCTCCCGGGTTTTATAAAAATTCTTTAGTATCCGTTTATTGAATTCCGGGCTAAAACTTTCTATAATCTTCAAGCTATCAGCTCGCCCATCCTTTCCCACAATATAAGTGGCAAAAAAATATAGATTGGCTGAAGGTTGGCTGGGCACACCGTCTTTTAATACATCGAAATAGTCTTTATCCCCCTTATATTCCGGATAAAGTTTTTCGTTCGCAAAATAAACGGTATCAGTCCCAACAACCGACAAGATATTGTCTGCATTAGGTTTAAAGCTGTTTTGAAAAGAGGACTCGGAGATAAAATAAAACAACAAGCAGTCATCGCCGTCAAAACCGGCATTCCCCTTCTGCAACAGAACAAGTTCGGATTCTGAAGATTTTTGTACTAAGAACTCATTCACAACAAAACCCACGTCTGACATTATTTTCAGTTGAGGATTGGAGAATTGATACTGAAATTGAGCGCCTTTATGTTCATAGGACGTGGAGACTCTGACATTGCCCTTCTTCACAAAGTTATACCTGGTGTAACTATACTTAATCGGATTGCCATCGTCTATTTCGGCACCATCCCGGTAGGTAACTTTTGTTTTAATCCAGCTTCCGGCATTGAACTGTGCTTTTGAAACCTGAAAACTTATCAGGAAGTAAAAATTAAGCAATAGAAACTTGTACATAAGGTATTAAATATGGCTGCCAAAATCGCAAATATCAACGACTTTGAAGGTAGAGAGCAAAAACAAAATGCATCCGATTAGTTAAGGACTAAATGCCCAGTACATACGGCTCACCACAAAGATCAACAACTTTTTTACCTTCATAAATACTCTCCGGCTCAACACAGCTTCTTATCTTCACCTTTATTAAGATCTAAATATGAATCATATCTTCATTAAGAATAGCTTTCACCCTCGCGTTTATTTTTTCCGCATTAGCTATCTATTCTCAGCAAAAAATTATAGTCGCGCAAGATGGTTCGGGCAACTTTAAAACGATCCAGGAAGCGATCAACAGCATCCCAGATTCCTCTAAAAATCAGCGTCATATATTTATTAAGAAGGGAACGTATAACGAAAAATTGCTTGTTAACAAAAGCAACCTGCTGCTGCAGGGCGAGGATAAGGAAAAGGTGATTATTACGGAAGCCATTTCAAACGTGATTTACAAAATTGAGCATAAAGACAACTACAGTGGCGTTGTAAACCTTAACGGAGATGATATTACCATTACCAACCTAACTATTCAAAATACTTTTGGGAAAGATGCCCCTGATTCAGTAAGGTATGAATATAAAGATGCGAAGAGCGGCCAGGCTAAGTCAGTAACCGCCGCCAGAACCGCGCATCAATTTGCACTGAGGGGATTTAAGTCGACGCGCTTAAAAGTGATTAACTGCATTCTTTTAGCATGGGGAGCCGACACGGTTAGCCCATGGGATTCGCATGAAGGGATGTATTACTTTAAAGACTGTGTAATGCAGGGTGGTGTCGATTTTTATTGTCCGCGTGGCTGGGCTTATGCCGAGGATTGCACCTTTATTTGTCAGAGTGGCACCGCTGCCATCTGGCATGACGGTTCTGAGAACAAAAACATGAAAAGTGTTTGGAAAAACTGCAAGTTCGTTGGTGAAAAAACCTATAAACTAGGCCGCTACCATCATGATTCTCAGTTTTATTTGATCAATTGTTCTTTCGATGAGAACATGCAGAATGCCAGAATCTACAAAGCCCAAACGGCGGGCCCCTGTTTACTGGGGGCCAAGGGAATATTATTACAACTGCCACAGAAAAGGCGGCGACTACGATTGGTTCAAGAATAATCTTTCTGAAGCTCCCGGTAATCCATCGCCTAAACAAATAACTGCTAAATGGACTTTCGGCGGAAAGTGGGAACCTGGGAGGAAATAAAGGCTATTTCTGACACCCCCAGCTATAAACGCTTAACTTGTTAAAATCCTCAATCTTTAACTTAACCCAACCATATGTTGTCCGGCGGCCGGCTTTATACCGAACAGCAAAAAAAGCAGGTTCAAGCCATTCGTTCTGTTCCCTTTTGCCGTCAACCCATCTGGTAAAAGAATAAGCCAAAGTATTATCATCAGGAGTTCCTAGCATAGGAGAGGCAACAGAGGTTTCTATCCAACTCAGTTTATCGTCAATTGTAGCTCCTGCTTGCAGAGGCTTATTACAGAAACTAAAGCCATTTAAGGGGTAAACCTTTAATGTAGGGCCAGCAGCAATAGCATTTGCGTATCTCTGGCTATAAAAAATAATGTCTGTTGAACCATCCAAATTTAAATCCAATGACATCGACGTTGTAACCCAGGTGCAATTATCTGGCTCAGAATCTGGACATTCCTGTTTTGCAACCAGTCGCAACGGAGACGGAGGTTCTACAGGCTCCATTCCTGAAACAACGGCTCCTGCTTTTATTTCAACAGTTTCCGGCTCGTTGCTTTTCTTACAAGATTGAATAAATAGTAATGAGGCTAACACCAGAAAGCATGCTAAAGGGTTTGGGTTCAGGTTCATCGGGTATAAAATTAAAGTATTACAACATGATTTTACCCAAAAATACAATTTTGATTGAGTTTGCATAGGTGGCATCGCTAAAACCCACCCTCTTCCATCTGATCCTGATTTTGGTTATTGTTATTCTTATCAGATTTCTTCCTTTGCTGGAGGTCTGCTTGCCCGAAACGATAAGTAAAGGTTAGTGTAGCCATTCGGCCCAGCATTCGCCTTTGAGACTCGCGTGCAAAAAGGTAAGTTTCGGTAAAGAACCCCCACTTTCTTGTATTGAAAACGTCGCGCATATTGAAGGAAAGGCTTCCCTTTTTCTTCAGCATATCAAGGCGGAGGGCAGCATCGGTACCCCACATCGCTTTGCTTTTCCCCTGAGCAGTAACACGCGAAGCCATATAGTTGGCATTAATTTGCCCAGAAAGAGTTTTCGAAAACTGCATATTGCCGATCAAGCTGGAATTCCAGTTATAGCCGCTATTGGGCTGAATGTTATTCTGCGGGCTTCCAAAAAACTTGTTGTAGAAAATATTGACATTGGCTGTTAGGTTAAATGCTTTCGAAAAATCTGCCCTGCCGATAAGTTCAACTCCCGCCGCCCTATTGCGTGTAAGATTAATAAACTGCGTCAACGTAGTAGCACTATCGATAGAAGTTTGTACTCCCTCAACCACATCGTTCACCTGCCTTGCAAAAGCGGAAGTAGTTAAAGTAAAACCTTTGAAGTACTTCATATAACTTAGCTCAAACGAGTGAATATCTTCGGGGCGAAGGTTCGGATTTCCCACCCTGATATTGTTAGGGTCAGATAGGTCGCGGAAGGGGTTTACCTGCCAGCCACGGGGCCTGTTCACCCTTCGAGTATAGCTTAGCTGAAACTGCTGTTCGGCAGGAAGTTTTTTTGTCAGGAATACACTTGGGTATAGCCGGAAATACCGAAGATTTCCGGGTTGCGAAGTCCTGAGATTAGTGATCGTATCGATGCCCTGATACTCGGTATTCAGGTAAGCCTGCTCTGCCCTTACCCCTGCCTGGAACCCAAACTTTTCGGTGATTTGGTTTTGATAGTTCCCGTATATGGCATGTACAATGTCTTCCAGCGAGAAATCATTGGTTTGGGCGAAGTCCGTCCGGTAGGTATTACTGGAAACATCAAACGTTTGCGAAAGCTGAGAAGCGTCTTCAATCCGGGCCGTTGTTCTATAGCCGGTTTCCAGCTTTTGAGTTTTAGAGAACGGAAGCGTGTAATCTGCCTGTATGTTATAGTTTTTGCTTAGCTCACTGCCATCATTGTTTCTAAGGTCGCGCATGTTATTTAAGGGAGAACCGCTGGAGCTAAAGAAATTCTGCTGCAATGTTTGAAATTCGTCCTCCCGGCTTCTGCCCATACTTAAATTAGCCATTAACTCCTCGCCTTCCCTTTTAAACTTCCGAGTAAAATCGAGATTCAAGTCGTAACCTTTGTCTTTATCATCCTCCCGGGATGTTCTGAAACTGGTGCTGTCATTGCCGCTAGCTGCATTGAGGTAGTAATAATTAATGTCCTCATCGCGATCGCTATTCCTGAAATTAATATTCGCCGAAAAGCCAAGCGTTGTTTTATTATTGATGTAATAGTCAATTCCGGCTTTTGCCGTGTTCCCGGTGTTTTGCCTTTTCCCGTCGAGGTTGTTATTGATTGCGCTGTTATTATTAAAAAAAATAGTATTGTTAAAACCTCCGCCAATCCTGTTTCCATACCTAAAACTGTAATTTCCGTAGAGGTTTACATTTTTATCGCGGTAGCTTAAATTAGTGCTGGCATTATAATTATCCCGATTTCCCGCAGACAAGGATACTGCTCCGTTAACCCCTATCTTTTTATTCTTTTTCAGCACGATATTTATAATGCCGGTTTGTCCTTCGGGATCGTACTTAGCGGAAGGGTTGGTGATTAATTCAATTGTTTCTATAGAGCTTGCCGGCAGCGACTGTAGCACAGTGGCAATATCCCCGCCCCCAATGGCAGAGGGCTTCCCGTCGATCAGCACTCTTACACTCCCAGACCCTCGCAAGCTAACATTTCCATCAATATCAACAGCTACCGTGGGAACATTCGCAAGGAGGTCGGTTGCAGAACCGCCTTCGCTTACCATACTTTGTTCTACGTTAAACACCTTTCGGTCTACACCCAGGCTCATGTTGTTTCGTTGTCCCTGTACAACTACTTCCTTCAGCACATTGCTTTTGCCAGGACTTAGCTGAATGGTGCCAAGATTAATTTCGGGAGATGTTTCCGACAATATCAACCCTTCGCGGGAAAAAGGGCTGAAACCGACAAAAGTTATTTTCAGTGTATACTGCCCAAAAGCGAGATTACTTAGGGTAAAAGCCCCATCAAGCCCTGACCTGGTGGATTTAACGGTTTTGCCAGCAGGATCCAAAAGAATGATTGATGCGAAGTCTATAGCTTTACTGGTGTTGCCTTCAACTACCCTTCCAGTGATTTTCCCGGCTGGGGTGGGCTGGCTTAACACCTGGAAAAAAGGGCATAAGGCTATTAATATTACATAGAGGAATTTCATTAGAATAAATTTAAGCGCATGAAAATCATGTGCGGCAAGGTTGATCTTTCGGTTTGTTTCGTGCGTGTGTATGTTCTAGCACATGAAGCATTTGTATAGGCGCACCATGTACCTAGCAAAGAACGTGCAAAGAAAATGATATTTTTTAGAATAGAAATTGAGTAAAGGTTTTGTTACTCTTGCGAGGCTTGCCCATCTTTAAAAGGGTTGGTGGACATCCGCCAAATAAAGAAAAGCGTTTGATTTCCTATTTCACTCCTACCCTCAGCGCTTTCAAACCATGCACTCCCTGCAGCTCTTCCAGTTCCAGCAACTCCAGATCATCTTTCAGAATTCCTTCTTTTTGCAGAGATTTTATATAGTCCATATATTCATCTTGCTCCAGTTGATTAAAATAAACGAGCGCAATCTTTTCCGGCTGAGTGAGGCGTTCTTCGGTATTCTTAATCAGCACCTTATCAATTCGTTTTTTAACTACCTCATAACGAATACTGTATCCTCCCTCCACATCAAATCGCTTTTCATCATTCCTGAAACTGATATTAATTGGAGTTGAATGAACAAAAATAAGCTGTGTTGTTTGCAGGGGCTTGGCAAGGTTATCTTTTAGATTTCTGGTGACAGTAGCAATTTCGGCCATAGATCTTAGTTGCCAAATACGCATTTGCCTAACGTAATCTTTATTAAATTCTTTGAAAGGCGCAATTGCCTCGCCCAGGTAGATGTTGTACTCTATGCCGTCCGTCCTGAATTTCTCAAAATAGTGGGGAAACGTTGCCTGCAGCTCTTTTTGACTTTTAACCAGATAAGCACTAATACTTTGGTTTATGCTTTGCATGGAAGCTTCAAGCTCGCGGCGATGTTTATAGGCAATACCTTCCTCCTCAGAAATCGCAGAACAATATCCAGCAACAATAGCATCAGTTTCAGCCGAAATAGCCCTGGACTTTTCCAGGAATGGATCTACTTCTTTTTCAAGTAATTGAATAAGAGACATTTCGTCCTTTGTTGACTTGTAAGCTTGAAAAGAGTTTTTCCACCTGTGCAGGTTTAAATCAAACTGCGTTTTTAGCGCTGGATTAAGTAAGCCCTCTAATTGGCTAAGTGTATCTTCAAGAACTTCAAGCTGGCAGCTAATGTCTTCAAAAGCGGCTTTATTTCTTTCGTGGGTTGATTGCCGAATGTCAATAGCCCCATAAAATGGATAAACCTGGCTAAAATCAATTTTGCCCATTTTGGGCGATGGATTATGCAGGCTATCCTGAAGGAAAGCCCACGCGGCTTCATTAAACTTCCATTTTACAGACGATTTAAGCGCGGTAAAATTATCCCTTACCAAATTTTCAATGGTGTCTGCAAAATCATCGGCCATTTGCTTTAATAATTGCGCGATGTAGGGCATAGCCGATTGCAGCCGCGCCAAAAGAGCCCGGTCAAAAAAGATCTTCTCGTAAGAGTAAATTTCTAAAACACCCAACAACTGCTTGTGGTAAAACACCGGGAGCAGCGCATACGAGTTTATTCCGGCGTACTTCAACACCTTCAAAAAGGGATGCTTAATATCCCTCTGCTCGGATATTTTATTATAGATTAGTACTTCCGTATTTTGTTCGTATTGCTTAACCAGATCATTAAAAACATCTTCGCTGATATGGTATTTAACAGCCGAATTCATAATTATGCTTCGCGAGCAGCCTTCACTGAGGTATACCGACCTGCCGTTAATTTTCACAAAAGGCAAAATCCCAAAGTCGATATTGCTTTTACCGGCCAGCGTTCGCAGCGATTGATTTACCTCATCAAAAGGAATATGTTCAAAATCGCCAACCAATACATTTTTCAGATTTTCAATAGCATGCTCCTCGGTAACATCGGTAAAGTCTACTATTGAAAAACCCTTGAATTCAAACAGAGAAAGTGGCAGTAATTTTTCCAGGTGCTCTTCGCTATTTGACTCAACAAGCCAGCTTTCCAGCAATTCATTATCCAGATTAGGCAGATCCCCGGTTGCATGAATTTCGAGAAACCGGGTGTCTACATGTATCTTGTAATACAGGGGTTGTCCATTTGCCGGATTTACCCCTTGGATATAGGTATCAATAATTGCCCCAAAATCGAGGTCGTAAACGTTTTTAAGTATCAGGCGATAAACAAAAGCCTTCTGCCAGCGTGCTGAAGGCCCTCCCGATTTGATACCTGCAAATGCACACGAACTTTCACAGCTATGAAACGCAAAAAAAGCATCTGTACTATAAAATATTTTTGCCGGAATCGGAGTACTTAAGGCCCATAAGTGCGTTTCTTCCGAAGAAACCAGAGGCGTAAGTATCGTATAAATAAGGTCGAGCAGCTCCTTGTGTTTTGCGGACTCTTCTACAATCAGTTCCTTCCCTGCAGTCAGTTCCGATTCAAATTGGGCAATGACACTTTCATATACCTGGCTTTTTACGGATTTACCCTCCGCAAGTGTTTTCAGGTAATTGATAAATGGACTGAATGACACCGTACTTTGTGCCAACTCTAGCTCTTTGTCAATAACTTTTAAATCAAGAATTTCTGTTTTCATAGCAATAAGGACAACCCTTGCTCTAGTAATGCCTAAGGAACAATACTCTGTAGTAGTTATAACAAATCTACTAATTTAAGGAGGAGATAAACTCATAAATAATTGCGTGCAAATTAACTATGCCAGCTCCGTTTGGCACTCCCTAATAAGAAAATCTGTCCAAAGTGTATCCCTGCATCTTGTCAAAACTCTTGATCTATGTCAAGACTCTTTTTTAACCTAGGTCAATGTGCAGCAACTCCCAGCGATGCAACTTTGCAATGTCAAAACAAACAAAGTATTAAAACATAAAAAATTATATCATGGAAGCTACACAACAATTAGTAAAATGGACAATCGATCCAATGCACTCTGAGGTTTTATTCAAAGTTAAACACCTTGTAATTTCAACCGTGACCGGCTCTTTTAAATCATTTAGCGGAAGTGCTACTTTTGAAGAAGGCTCGCTAGAGGGCGCTGATATCAGTTTCTCGATGGACGTTACGAGCGTAGATACCAACCAGGCTCAAAGAGATGCCCATTTAAAATCCGCTGATTTCTTTGATGCCGAAAACTATCCAAGCATTGATTTTCAGTCCGTTTCATTTGTAAAGAAAGACGACGACAACTATAAATTGATAGGTAACTTAACCATGAAAGGCGTTACCAAGCAAGTTGAGGTTAATGCTGAGTATGGAGGCACGGAGAAGGACGGTTACGGCAATCAAAAAATTGGATTTGAAATCACCGGCACAATTAACCGTAAAGAATTTGGACTTACGTACAATGCTTTAACCGAAACCGGCGGACTCGCCATTGCTGAAAACATTAAGTTAATTGTTAATATACAGCTGATTAAAGAAGCTTAATAAAAATTCAAACAACATCACAAGGGCCAAATAGTTGAATCTGTTTGGCCCTTTGTACTTTTTGGCAGTATACCTGGAGGAAGTCTTCTGTTAAAAAAACGCGCGACAGCTCTCCTCTCCTTATATTTGCCGCATGACAGATTTTAAAGTAGTTAACGAAGACCGGACTTATACCATGTTTTTGGAAAGCTCGCAAGTTGGGCCGGATACTGTTGAAGCCAGAGTTATTATGTACAGCACCGTTTATAACATCTATA
>Ga0307412_10001677_pt1 | contig 12240 bp, 11 predicted proteins | sample DK1Cmetagenome_3_FD_203823 | JGI IMG/M metagenome (GOLD analysis project Ga0307412, IMG submission 203823) | Maize rhizosphere microbial communities from greenhouse at UC Davis, California, United States - DK15-C-1 | ecosystem: Host-associated > Plants > Roots > Rhizosphere > Soil | place: USA...
CCGGCGGACAGTCCGGCCGCGCGGCCAACGCGAAGCCGGCGTGACGGTGCCGGGTCCCGGCGCGAGTGCCGTCTACGCGCCGCCCGCCGGCGCCACCGCCGGCCTGCCGCCGGTGCGCAGGAAGTCCGCGAACTCCTCCGGGAGCCCGGCGGCGATCACGCCGCGCGCCGCCGCGTCCACGTCGTACGCCACGCGCACCTGCTCCACCCGCGGCTCGCCCCCGCCCAGGTCGACGAGCGCGTAGCCGGCGCGCCAGTCGCCGTCCTTCGGCCGCCCCACGCTCCCGGTGTTGACGAAGTGGACGCCGTCCACCACGCGGTGCCACGGCTTGTGCGTGTGGCCGAAGGCGATCACGTCGCCGGCCGCGAGCCCCACGCGCGCCGCCATCTTGCGGCAGAAGTCGTCCGGCCGGTCCTCGGTCCAGTAGAGCGTGTTGAGCGTCGGCGTGCCGTGCACGAGCACGAGGCGCGGGCCGGCGGCGTGCCCGCCGAGCGGGCGCAGGTCGAGCGAGAAGGGGAGGCCGCCCAGGAAGCGCTTCGTCTCGGGCGTCACGGCGCCGCGCGTGTACTCGTAGCTCACGTGCGCGAGCTCCTCCTGCCGCGGGCTCTCGCTCCGGCAGCCGCAGTGCGCGTAGTCCGTGGCGACGGTCGAGTCGTAGTTGCCGGCGACGCCGGCGACGGCGCGCGCGCGGAGCCGCGCGACGACCTCGTTGGGGTGGCTCGAGTAGCCCACCAGGTCGCCCAGGTGGTAGATCGCGTCCACGTCGCCGCGCGCGTCGACGTCGGCGAGCACGGCGTCGAGCGCCTCGAGGTTGGCGTGCACGTCGGAGATGAGGGCGTAGCGCATCAGCGGGCCTCCGCGGAGAGCGACGCGGGCGAGGCGGACGCCCCGTGCGAGAAGAACCGCCGGCGCGCCCACAGCGACACGTAGACGAGGCCGACGAGTGCCGGCACTTCGATGAGCGGCCCGACGACCGCGGCCAGCGCCTCGCCGGAAGCGATGCCGAACGTCGCCACGGCCACGGCGATGGCGAGCTCGAAGTTGTTGCCCGCGGCGGTGAAGCTCAGCGAGGCGGTGCTCTCGTAGTCGAAGCCCAGCCGGCGCGAGAACCAGAAGGCGAAGCCGAACATCACGCCGAAGTAGACGAGCAGCGGCAGCGCGATGCGCAGCACGTCGAGCGGCAGCTCGAGGATGCGGTGCCCCTGCATCGCGAACATGAGCACGATGGTGTAGAGCAGCCCGACGAGCGCCGTGGGGCCGAACTTCGGCATGAACACACCGTCGTACCACGCCGCCCCCTTCCGCGCGACGAGCAGCTTCCGCGTCAGGTACCCGGCCAGGAGGGGCACGCCCAGGAAGATCAGCACGCTCCGCGCGATCTCCCCCATCGTGACGTCCAGCACCGCGCTCTCGGCCCCGAACCAGCCCGGGATCACCGTCAGGAAGAGCCAGCCGAGCACCGAGTAGGTGAGGATCTGGAACACGGAGTTGAGCGCCACGAGCACCGCCGCCAGCTCGCCGGACCCGCAGGCGAGCGAGTTCCAGATCAGCACCATGGCGATGCAGCGCGCGAGGCCGATGAGCACGAGCCCGTTCCGGTACTCGGGCATGTCCGGCAGGAACAGCCACGCCAGCCCGAGCATCACGAGGGGCCCCACGATCCAGTTGAGCACGAGCGAGGTCCCGAGGAGCTTCGTGTCGCGCGCGTGCCGGCCGATCGTCTCGTAGCGCACCTTCGCGAGCACCGGGTACATCATCCAGAGCAGCCCGGCGGCGATGGGCACCGAGACGCCGGCCAGCTGCACGCGGTCGAGCGCGGCGCCGAGGCCGGGCCAGACGCGGCCGAGCAGGAGGCCGAGCGCCATGGCCGCGAAGATCCAGAGCGGCAGGAAGCGGTCGAGCGTCGAGAGGCGCCGGAGGACGGGGGCCACGGCGGCGTCCTGGACGGCGACGGCCGGGCGGGCGGCGGCGGTCATCGGGGGTGATCGGGTGTCAGGTGGTCAGGCGCAGGGATCGGCCACACGCTCGCGCACCCGCGCCGCGGCGCGCGCCCGCTCGGCGTCGAGCGCCGGCACCCCGGTGAAGCAGGAGCGCACGCAGGCGACGAGGTTGCGGTGCACGGCGTTCGCCGGCTCGGCCAGGCGGTAGTGCGCGAACTTCCACTCGCGCGTGGCCTCCACGAGCCCGGAGCGGCGGAGGTAGGCCAGGTGCCGCGAGACCGTCGGCTGCGGGAGATCGAGCAGCTCCACGATATCGCACACGCAGAGCTCCCCCGCGGCCAGCGCGCTCAGGATGCGGATGCGCGTGGGGTCGGCGAAGCCCTTGAACAGGGCGTCGAGGTCGGTGACGCTCGGCGCCTCGATGGCGGCCGCGGCGCTCGGCATGATGTCGGGGCCCTCCGGATCAGATTCGCCAGTGCGGATGCAAATTGCCTAGGCGAATATGATCGGTCAAGGGCCGGCGCGCGCCCGGGTGGGCCGCGGCGACGTCAGCGCCGGGCGGTCGCGCGCGCGCCGCCGCGGGACTTCGTCGTGGACTGCTTCGCGGACTTCTTCGCGCCGGCCGCCGCCCGCGGGGCGGCGTAGACGGCCACGTGGAAGTGCGCCGGGCGGCGCTCCTCCGTGCCGTCGATCAGCCCGCGGCGCTCCTGGGCGAGGAGGTCGCGCCGCAGCCACGTCAGGCAGCGGCCGGACGGACGGCGCAGGTCCACGGCCATGCCGGTGGGGTGGACCGAGAGGCGGCTCGCGTTGGCGGGCTGCGCCGAGCGCGGGCGGATGGCGCTCGTGACGACGAGCCGCTGGCCGCACGCCTTGCGGTAGCGGCGCGAGAGGTCGAGCACGAAGGCGCGCGTGGCGGGACGCACGTAGGGGAAGCTCACGCCGTGCAGCCGGTAGTTCGCATTCCCCCCGAGGCGCACGAAGCGCCCGCGGCTCGCGGCGCGGCGAACGCCGGCCGCCGTCCGGTGGAAGCGGAGGTCGCGCCGCGCGGCGTAGTCGTGGGTGCGCACGAGGCTCGCGCGGGAGCCGCGGAGCGACTGCGCGCGCGCGGTCGCTCCGGGGAGCGCGAGGGCGAGCGCGACGGCGAGGGCGAGCGCCGCGAGGCGCAGGGCTGGCACGGAGGCGGGCATGTTCGGTGGGGCGCACGACTCTCCGGCGCCGAGGGCCGGGTGGCCGTCGGCGGGAGACGTCGAGCGGGCGCGAGCGGAATGGCTCCACGGTGCGGCGCACGTGGTCCGTGCGCCGCCGCGATGGGCGTCACCTCCGCCGCGGCGCGCTCGGCGGACGATCGACTGTCACACGATCTAGTACGCCTGGCGCGAACGCGCAACCGCGGATCGCCGGGGCGCGGGGCCCGCGCCCGGCTCGATCCGCCCCGCGATACCCTCGCAACGTGACGCGTCCTGGGCGCGTCATGTGCCGGTCCGCCGGCTGTTCGTCCGATCGAGAGCGGCCCGGAGCCCCCGCGCGAGCTTCACCGCGTCGTCGTGCGCCCAGAAGTGCATGAAGAAGAGCCGGGGCTCCTCGCCGAGCAGGTGGTTGTGCAGGCTGGTGACCTCGATGCCACTCTCGCGCAGTGCCCGAATCACCGGGTTCACCTCGGCGGCGGTCATGACGAAGTCGCCGGTGATCGCGGCCCTGCCGCCGCCGGTGGGCTGGAAGTTCATCGCGGTGGCGAGCCCCATCGATGGCGGGACCTCCACCCCGTGCTCGCGGATCGCTTCAGCCCGCGGAACGCTCACCTGGTAGACGCCACCGTCCACCTTGCCCGCGTGCCCGAGGGTGCGCGCGACGGCGGCCGTATCGAGGTCGATTCGCGCGGGCGCTGCACCGCCGGCGCCGCCCGCGTCACCCTTGTCGCCGCCGGCCTGGCTCCCGCCGGGGGGTGCCTGGGGTGTCCCGGTCAGCGCGACGGCCGCGCGCACCGCCTGGGCGATCTTCACCGGGTCGCCCTGCGCGTGGACGTGCATGTACACCACGCGCGGGCTCTCGTGCAGCACGTGGTGGTGCACCGCCGTCTGCTCCACGCCGCCCTCCTGGAGCTTCGACATCACGGGCGCGACCTCGTCCTCGGACAGCACCAGGTCCCCCATCGCCATCGCGCCGTCGCCCGTCGCCTTGAACGCGACCCAGGAGCCCAGGGCGAGCGATGGCTTGACGCGCACGGCGCGCGCTCCCCGGCCGACAGTCACCCGCATGTCGCTCCGGGGAAAGCTGTAGCGGTGCACGTCCCCGGGTCGCAACGCCCCGGGCCGCCCCATCGCGGTGTCGACTGCCTTCCAGTCGATGTCGCGGGCGCCACCGACGGCGTCTCGTGTGGAGCCCGCCGGCGACGCGGTCTGCGCCTGCGTCACCGGCGCGGACTGCTCACTCCTGCTGGGCGGCTCCTTATCGGCGGCGGGGCCGCACGCCGCTGCGAGGACGGCCGGTGCGAGCACGGCGAGCAGCCCGGCAGACGTGCCGCGGAACGGGTGACGCTCGGGAGGGCGTGTAGAACGTCGTGTCATGACGACTCTCCAGGTCGAAGACTGTGGTTCGATGGCGGGTGCGATGCCGGTGGGATGGCGGCGACTCCGCTCAAGTCGTCTCGGACGCGTGCACGGTGGCTGCGAAAACGAGCGTCCCGGCCAGGCCCACGGCGGCCGCGGCGAGGAAGGGCGCCGCGGGCGCGACTTCCCACAATGCGGCCCCGACGGTGGCGGCCGGGGCGACGGCGACGCTCCGGACGAGATAGTAGAGGCCGACGGAGCGGGCGCGGAGGTGCGGGGCGACGAGGTCCACGATGAGCGCCTTGCGCGCGGGCTCGCCCACTTCGCGGAGCCCACCGATGACGAACGCGACGATCAGGCCGCCCAGGCCCTGCGCGAGCACCAGGGCGAGGGGGAAGAGCGAGAACGCGATGAACGTGGCGACCACGAACGGCTTCCGCCCCGCGCGATCCGCGCGGCGCGCGGCGGGCACGTACACCAGGATCGCCGTCGCCATCTGCACCGCCACGAGCGCCCCGAACTGCGGGGCCGACAGGCCGAGGACGGACGTCACGTAGAGCACGATGAAGACGTCGACCAGCCCCTCGCACGTGCGGACGAACACGTCGGAGGCGAGGAGCCAGCGGAGCGGGCGCGGCAGCGCCCGCCAGACGCCGCCGATTCGCGTCGGCGCGGCTTGCGGCACGAGCGGGACGCGCACGCGCCACACGACTACGAGCGTCAGCGCGGCCAGGGCGAGGGTCACGGTCAACGCGACTCGCACGCCGTGCCGGACGCCGTGCGTGGCGATGAGGAGCCCGCCGAGGGTCGGGGCGACCACGATCGGGACGCGGCGGAGGATGGACTGCACCGTGAACCCCATCGCGCGGCGCTCTCTCGGGAGCGCATCGCCGATCACGGCGAAGAGCGCTGGGCTCGCCATGCTCGACCACGCCATCACGAAGGCCAGCCCGACGAACACGAATGGCCAGCCCGGCGCGACGAGGTAGGTCGCGTACCCGGCCGCCGCGAGCCCCACGAAGAGGAGCAGCGCGCGCCGCCGGCCGTACCGGTCGGCCACCCAGCCCCCAGGGTACTGGTACAGCCCGTCGAGCAGATCGCGGGCGCTCCCGTAGAGCCCGACGGCGAGCACGGGCGCTCCCAGGGCCTCGAGGTACTTCGGCATGAACCGCTTCCAGAGCTCCTCGCCGAGCGCCATCAGGAGCATCGCCAACGAGACGGCGACGACGCTGCGCTCGAGCGCGAGCGACGCCACCAGCCGCGCGCCCCAGGTGGCGGGCGCGGCCGTTGCCCGAGGCCCCGCGCCCGTCGCGTCAACCGATCCGCCCGTCTGGCGCTCCTCGCCTGGTAGTTGCATATCACAGTTGCGACACGCAACATGATCCGGTCGCGAGAACAATGCCACGTAACCCTTACAGGGCACGACCCGACGGCCTCAGCGCCGCGAACGCGATCCCCGACGGCACGCGTTGGCTGCTCCTCATCCACCAGCTGCCGCCCAAGCCCGACTACTTCCGGGTGAAGGTCGGCCGGCGGCTGCAGCGAGTCGGCGCCGTCGCGATCAAGAACTCCGTCTACGCGCTACCGTACGGAGGCGAAGCGCAGGAGGACCTGCAGTGGATCGTGCGCGAGATCGTCGAAGGCGGCGGCGAGGCGTCGGTCTGCGAGGCGTCGTTCGTCGATGGGCTCACGAACGACAGAGTCGTCGCCCTCTTCCGCGAGGCGCGCGACCGCGACTACGCCGCGATCACCGAGGAGGCGTCCCGGATCGCCACGGAGGTCGAGGGCTCGGCATCCACCGGGCACACCGTCCTGCCCACGGGCGAGCTCACCCGGCTCCGCCGCCGACTCGCCGAGGTCGCCGCCATCGACTTCTTCGGGGCCCCGGGTGGGCCGGCCGCCGAGGGCGCCATCGCCCGCGCGCAGACGGCCGCGCGCGAGGCCGCACGTCGCGCGACGCCTCGCCGGGACGGGCCGGCGTCGCGCACCGCCGCCGTGTCGCGCGCCCTGGAATCGCTCCGGGGGTGCGTGTGGGTCACCCGCCGGGACGTGCACGTGGACCGCATCGCGAGCGCGTGGCTGATTCGCCGCTTCCTCGACCCTGCCGCGCGCTTCAAGTTCGTGCCGGCGACAGGGTATGCGCCCGAGCCGGGCGAGGTCCGGTTCGACATGTTCGACGCGGAGTTCACGCACGAGGGCGACCGGTGCACGTTCGAGACGCTCGTCGGGCAGCTCGGTACCGACGACCCGGCGCTCCGTGCGCTCGGCGAGATCGTGCACGACGTCGACTGCAAGGACGCGAAGTTCGGGCGGGTCGAAGCCGGCGGGCTCGCCGCCCTGATCGACGGGATCGCGGCGGCGCACGCGGACGACGCGGTGCGGCTCGAGCGCGGAGCGGCGGTGTTCAGCGACCTGTACGAGCACTTCGCCGCGCGTGCGCGCGAGGGCGGGCCGCGGGTGTGATGGCGGCGTGAGGGGCAACGGAGGGACGACAGGCATGCGTTGGGTCACGCGTCGGCACATTCGCGTCAACCGGACGGCGACGGCATGGCTGATCCGCCGCTTCGTCGACCCGGAGGCGACCTTCGAGTTCGTCGAGCCCGACGCCGTCGCCGACGTCGAGCGGCGGACAGGCGCCGTCGGCTTCGACGCCCCCGGGGCCCGCTACCCGCACAAGGACGCGGTGGGCCGTTGCTCGTTCGAGGCGCTCGTCGCCGAGCACCGCGCCGACGATCCGGCGCTCCGTGGCCTCGCGCTCATCGTGCGCAGCGCAGACTTCCCCGAGTCGCTCGGCCTGACGCCGGAGGGGGCGGGCCTGCGGGCGATCTCGCAGGGATTTCCAGTCGTGGCGACCGACGACCACGAGACGCTCGACCGCGCGTCCTTCCTCTACGACGCGCTGTATGCGTCCCTTCAGGCGAGGGTACGCCAGGCGGAGACCGGCAGTTGATGCGTCGCCGCGGCGCGCCGTGGATGCGGCGCTTCGTCATCGGGCTCGCCGCCGTGCTCCCCCTCGCCGCTGCGCCGCTCAGTGCGCAATCGGCTCAGCGGGCGCCGGCGGCCCCAGCCGGGCCTGCGCGCACCGCGTCCGTGCGTGGCATCGCCGAGCACCCGCGGCTGGACGGGGCGCTGAACGAGGCGGTGTGGGCGCGGGCCGACAGCATCACGGACTTCACGCAGCGCGACCCCGCCGAAGGGCAGCCAGCCTCGGAGCGAACCGTCGTGCGCCTGCTCGCCGCCCCCGACGGCCTCTGGATCGGCGTGTGGGCGTTCGACCGGGAGCCAGCCGGCATCCGCCACGCGCAGCTCCGGCGCGACGCGGAGTTCGAGACCGACGATGCGATCACCCTCATGCTCTCGCCAATGGAGGACCGTCGGACGGCGTTCCTCTTCAGCGTGAACCCGAACGGCGCGCTGGGGGACGCCGAGATCCTGAACTTCGAGAGCGAGAGTCCCGAGTGGGACGGCGTGTGGGACGCGCGGGCCCGCATCACGACGGAAGGATGGCAGGCGGAGATCCTCATCCCCTGGCACACGCTCCGCTACCGGCGGGGCGCCGACACGTGGGGCTTCAACGTGCGACGGTTCATCCGCCGCAAGAACGAGGAGTCGCTCTGGCGCGGGTGGCGGCGCCCCGAGGGCATCCGCTTCCTCGAGCGCCAGGGCACCGTCGCCGGCTTCCGGCAGCTCGGCGGCGCGCTGCCCGAGGGATTGCCGCGCCGCGCCCTGGCCGAGGTCCGTCCGTACGTCGCCTCCACGGCGCGTCTCACCGAACGCGCCTTCCCGCCCGACGGCCGCGGCGGCGTGCGAGACAGCACGGTCGGCGCATCGGGGCTGGACGGCGACGTGGGGCTGGACGCGAAGCTCGCCCCGACGCCGACGCTGACGCTCGACCTGACGGTGAACGCCGACTTCGCGCAGGCGGAGGTGGACCGCCAGGTAGTGAACCTGACGCGCTTCCCGCTCTTCTTCCCCGAGCAGCGGCCGTTCTTCACCGAAGGGGCGGGGATCTTCGAGTTCGGGCGGCGTGAGCAGACGCAGCTCTTCTACAGCCGCCGCATCGGGCTGTCGCCCACCGGGGCCCCCGTGCCGCTGCTCGCCGGCGCCCGACTCACCGGCCGCGTGGGGCGGCAGCAGCTCGGCGCGCTCGTGGCGCGCACCGGCGGGGATGCGCCGGGCACCGACGCCGTGGTGCGCGTCAAGCGCGACGTCGCAGGACGTGGGTACGTGGGCGCGATGGCGACGCTGCGGGATACGTACGGCGTGGAGGGGGCGCCGCTGTCGTCCGCAGGCGGCCTGGACTTCAACTTCCCCTACATCGTCGGCGGGCAGAACCTCGTCGTCCTTGGCAACGCGGCCTGGCAGCAGGACGGCGCCGGGGGGCCGACGCCGAGCTTCGCACGCATCGTCCTGGACTACCCGAACGACAACGCGGACATCGTCGCCCGCGTCGACCGGGTCGGCGAGGGGTTCGATCCGCCGCTCGGCTTCGTCGTGCAGTCGGGGATCACGCGCTACGCCGGCCAGGCCGAGCTGACGCCGCGCCCGCGCGCTCTCGGGCCACTCGCCGCTCCGCTCACCCGACTCGGCGTACGCAAGCTCCTCCTCAACGCGCTGGGGTGGGATTACGTGGAGCGCCTCGGCGGGGGGCTCGACAACGCGACCTTCGAGGTGCGCCCGCTCGGCGCCGCGTTCGAGAGCGGCGACGAGTTCGAGCTCAACCTCCAGCGATTCTACGACCGCCCCGGCGAGGCGTTCGAGCTGTTCCCCGGTGCCGAGGTTCCGAGCGGCCGGTACCGGTGGGATCGGGCCGAGCTGGAAGTCGAAACGTCGGCGGCGCGACCCGTCGCCGCCGAACTAACAGCGAGTGCGGGCACCTTCTACGGCGGCCGGTCGCGGAGCGTCGAGGCGGCGGTGCGAACCCGCGTCGAGCCGCACGTCCTGGCCGCCGTGGAGATCGCGACGGCCGCCGTCTCGCTCCCGGCTCGCGGCAGTCCGGACGCGCCGCTGGCGGCCAGCCGCTTCACGGCCAACACGGCCCGGCTCCGCCTCGACGTGGCGGCGAGCCCGCGGCTCACGACGACGCTCTTCGGCCAGTGGGACAATGCGTCGGAGCGCGTGGCGCTCAACGCCCGCGTGCGGTGGACGCGGAGCCCCGGGAGCGACGCCTACCTGGTGTGGAACAGCGCGTGGCCGTCGGACGTCGTCGGCGGAGTCCCGTGGCGGCGCCCGGCACGGGGGACCCTCGTCGCCAAGTACGTGCAGTACTTCCGGCTGTGAGCCCTTGCGGCCGAGCGAGGGGAGCACCGTCCAGGCGGTGGGCGCCTCGCACACCCGCTGGGCCGAGCGTAGGCGGCACGTGAGCGCGGCGCGTTATCTTACTCGCGTGACCCGGTCGCCCGTCGCCCGCCTCTGCGCCTTCGTGCTCGCCCTCGCCGCCGGCTTCGGCCCGGGGGCGGTGGCACTCGCGCACGGTCACGCGCACGAGCATGCACGCGAGCATGCGCTCGCGGCGCACGACGTGGCGCAGCACCACGCGGCGCCGCATCACGGGCGGTCCGTCGAGCAGCACGCGCCCGCGGCCGCCGACCCGGTGAGCTTCTCCGGCACCGCGCTCCGCGCCGACGGCGACCACGACGACCACGCGCACCCGCAGCTCGGCGCGCCCTCCCTCACGGCGCGGAGCGACCTCCGGCTGGACCCGAGCGTCGCAGCGCCGCCACCGCCCGCGCTCGCCGTCGTGCTGTCCGCGTCGCAGTCCGCCGCGGTCCGGCTGCTCACCACCGCGCCGCCCCGCGCCGGCCCTGCGGCCGCGCCGCCCCCGTCCCGAGCTCCCCCCGTCGGCTGACCTGTCCGTCGGCGCGCCTCCGCGTGCCGACGCCTTGCCACGCCCGCCAGCGCCCTTTGTGAGGGCCGCCGGCACCCCGCGTCGATGCGCGACCGAGCACGATCGCGCGGGCGACCAGAGGCGTGGCCCCTTCACGGCCGCAGTTCCCGAGTGCTGCCCAGCGTGGGCAGCCGGGCGCGGCCACCGACAGGACAGCCACCGGATGCCGCCCCTTTCGTTCACCCGCGCCGCGCGGGCGCTCGTGCTCGCCACCATGGGCGTTGCGCCCCCCGCCGCGCTCGCCGCGCAGGACGCCCCCGCCCGAGCGGGACGAGCGGACACACTCACGCTCGTCGCCGCCCGCGCCGCGGCCCGCGAGACCAGCCCCGACCTGCGCGCCCTGCGCGAGGGTGTCGCGGCGGCCGCCGCCCGCGAGCGCCAGGCGGGGGCACTCCCCAACCCCACGCTCGCGTACGGCCACGAGCAAACGTCGCGCGACGGCCGGAGCAACGCGCAGCACATCGCGCAGCTCGAGCAGCCGCTCGAGCTCGGGGGGCAGCGCGGCGCCCGCCGCGGGGCGGCCCGCCTCCGGCGGCTCGGCGCGGAGGCGAGGCTGGCCGCCGCCGAGGCGCAGCTCGACTTCGACGTCACGCGCGCCTACGCGACGGCGGTCGCGGCGGAGCGGCGCGCCACGCTCGCCGGGCAGGCCGCCGCCACATTCACCGAGGCGCGGCGGGTCAGCCAGGCGCGGCTCGCGGCCGGGGACATCTCCGGCTATGCCGACCGCCGGCTCCGGCTGGAGGCCGCGCGCTACGCCGCCCAGCGCGCGGAGGCGGCGGTCGCCCGCGAGGCCGCGCGGGTCGCCCTGGCGACGCTCGTGGGCGAGGGCGACGCCGTCGCGCGCCTGGTGCTCGCGGACACCCTGCCGTCCGACGCGCCCGCCGTCACCCTTCCCGCCGCGGACTCGCTCGCACGGATAGCCGTCGCGCAGCGCGCCGAGCTGCGCGCGGCGACCTTCGAGGCCGAGGCCGCGGTCGCGGAGGCGCGGCTCGCCGCGCGTGAGCGCGTGCCGGTGCCGGTGCTCTCCGCGGGGCTCAAGACGGAGCAGGTGGCGGACACGACGGGCGCGCAGGGCGGGTTCCGCGGCCTGGTCGCCGGCGTGTCGCTCCCGCTCCCCCTGTTCGACCGGCGCGGCGGCGCCGTCGCGGCCGCCGAGGCCGAGGCCCGTCGCCGGTCGGCCGAGACCGAGGCGCTCCGCCGCCGCGTCGTGCGCGAGGTCGGCGAGGCGGAGGCGGCGCTGCGGGCGCTGAGCGGCGAGATCGGCGCGCTGGCCCCGCAGCTCGGGCGCGAGGCGGACCTCGCGCTCCGCGCCGCGCGCGCCGCCTACGGCGAGGGGGAGATCACCCTCGCCGAGTTCCTGGACGCCGTGCGCGCCTACCAGGAGGCGGAGGCGAGCTACGCCACGCTCCGCGCCGAAGTGCTCGTCCGACGCGCCGCGCTCGAGCGCGCCGTCGGCGCCCCCGTCACCGGCCCCCCGTCCTCCGAGGACTGATCCATGTCATCGCACCGCACATCCGCGTCCTCCCTCACCATCCTCACGCCGCTGCTCGCGTCTCTGCTCGCCCTCGCCGCCTGCGGGAAGGGGGAGCCGGGCAGGAACGGCGAGGGCGGTGGCGACGCCGGGGCCGAGCCTGCCGGCGGCGCCATCACCCTGTGGACCGACTCGACGGAGCTGTTCATGGAGCACCCGGCGCTCATCGTCGGGGCGCCGGACAAGTTCGCCGTCCACCTCACCGACCTGACCGACTTCGCGCCGCTGCGCTCGGGCAAGATCACGCTCCGCTTCCAGCCGCGCGCGGGCGGCGCGCCGCTGGTCGTCACGCAGGCGGCTCCGCGGTCCCCCGGCATCTACGGCCCCGCGCCGGAG
>Ga0307412_10001679_pt1 | contig 12238 bp, 9 predicted proteins | sample DK1Cmetagenome_3_FD_203823 | JGI IMG/M metagenome (GOLD analysis project Ga0307412, IMG submission 203823) | Maize rhizosphere microbial communities from greenhouse at UC Davis, California, United States - DK15-C-1 | ecosystem: Host-associated > Plants > Roots > Rhizosphere > Soil | place: USA...
GCCGCCATGCGGGCAGTGGGGGCTATAAGTACGGCGCTTACAAGCATTTACAATACACATACAAAGCCAACAGGGATTCCACCTAGACCGTGAAAAATTGGAGTTAAATTCACCTCGATGCGCTTGACATTTAGATGGGCGTATTGAGTTCATACTCAATTTGTATTCAGTCAAAACTTATGTAGTACCAATGAGCAGCAATTCATTTTTACTACTTCTATCGAGTCCGTTGACCGCGCAATAGCTTTTGCACTGCAGAAGCTACGGGGCATTTGCGCGGGTCCTGTCGGCCAAAAAAATCAAGGGCCATAACCAAAGAGATGCGGGCGTTTTTGCCCGCATGTGGAAAGGTGCGTCGCCAATGAAATACCTTGCTAAAGAAATTCTTTCGCGTTTCACCTCTGGATGGAGAAAGCCATGAGAAACCTCCGACCCGAAGAATCGATGGTCCCGCAAGGTTGGGACAATTCGGAACATTCGCACAGCCAATCGCCCTACGACATCGGGCAAAACCGGGTGAATCATCCGGTCCTGCTTCGAATTGGAAAAAGATCGGTGGACATTGCCGCCGCGCTTTTCTTCTTCCTGGCATTCGGCTGGGTGTTTGTATTGATCGGCCTGTGCGTCATGATCAGTTCCGGTGCGCCCGTCTTCTATTCGCAGCCGCGCTATGGAAAAGACGGGCGGGTATTCCGCTTCTGGAAATTCCGCTCGATGACCGCCAATTCGGCGCAGGTGCTCGAAGAGCACCTGAAAAACAATCCGGAAGCGCGCCGGCAATGGGACGAATACCAGAAGCTGGAAAACGATCCGCGCATCACGCCTTTCGGCAAATTCATCCGCAAGACCAGCCTCGATGAATTGCCGCAATTCTGGAACGTGCTGATCGGCGAAATGAGCCTGATCGGCCCGCGCCCCTGCATGCTCGAGCAGAAGGCGCTGTACGGGCACGACTGGGCGCATTACTGCGCCGTACGGCCGGGCATCACGGGCCTTTGGCAAGTGAGTGGCCGCAATCAGCTCACCTACAACGCACGCGTCGCATTGGACGTGAGGTATGTCGAAACGCTTTCCGTCACGAAAGACGTCGATATCTTCCTCCGGACGATATGGGTGGTCGCAGTCGGGCACGGGTCGCGGTGAGCCACGCCATCCAGCAGGGATATCCAGCCACGACGACAAAAAGAACAAAAAAGAATTCGGGGCGCGTCAACCCGTATTCGATTGCCGGGATTTCGATCGTGTTCGTCTACACGGTCATCTACGTCTACTTTCGGGATTCACTTCCCGATAAGTGGAGCGTCGATTCGGCAAAGATCATCGAGATCCTGAATTACGGCGGCGCAGGCGGCGACCTGGACAATTCGTTCGCGATCACCGCGGCCTTGTTCGGCCTCATTGGCGTGGACAACCTGGATGTCTTTACCTGCAGCGTGAGCGCGCTGTTCCTGCTGTTTGCGACCCACGATATTCGCCGGGCGGGGGATTTCTTTACGCGATTGCTCCTGATTGCGCCGTGCATCATGCTCAACATGTTTGCGCCGTCGAAAGAAACGGTAGTGCTCATCATGACGATGTTCATCACCGTGTCGGCGATCTATTTTCGAACCTCGAAGAAATACACCTTCATTTCTTTTCTGTTCCTGTATGCGGTCTATGGCGTCTTCGTTCGTCAATATTATTTGCTGATTGTCGGTGTGTTCTTTCTCGTTTATTGGCTCTGGCGGCGGCCGCTCAAATACCATGTGCTGGCGGCCATTGTGGCGGCTGGCGCAATCATGGCGGCGCCATCCAGCGTATTGCAGACATTGCAATCGCCAAGAGACACATCCAACGCCTATGCGGAGCAGATCGGCAGCGACAATCGGACGGCCTTTACCAATATCGCATCGCCGGCCACTGGCCCCGGGTTCCTTGTCAATTACGCCTATGCCGGCACGGTATTGATCACACCGGTGCTGTATTTCCAGACTGCCAGCGATTTCTTCATGCAATTGATGATCGGCGCGATGCTGATCATTCTTTACCGGGCCCGAAAAAAAGCCCGACACGGTCATGACCGTTTCGAAACCAGATTCTTCGCCAGCCTTTTTATTGCCCACATATTGGTGCAATTGATATTCGAGCCCGATCTCGGAAGCTTTACTCGCCATTTGACCTCGGTGCTGCTCTATCTCATTGCCATCAAGGTTGCCGAGAGAAAACCATTCCTCAGATGAAAAAAATCCTGATTTGCGCCGTGCCATTCAGCGACAACCTCGGCGACGGGGTCATTGCCGCATCGCTGGCGCACATTGCCGGCCTCAAATACCCGGACGCCAAGGTCGAATTCCTCGACATTGCCGGGCGCCATGGATTCGACGAGCAAAACCTGCGCGGCGGCGGCGCATTCGGCGTTTTCCAGAAATTGCCGGCGCTGCTGCGTTCGGCCATCGTGTTCGCGTATTGCCTCAAGAACTACTTCCAGCGCTGGCGCCCGCACTGGAAGGCGGCCGTGAGCGATGCCGACCTCGTCATCGTCGGCGGCGGCCAGCTCTTTTGCGACGTGGCGCTCAACTTCCCGGCCAAGTTGTTCTTCCTGAGCCGGCTCCTGCGCGGCAAGCGGGTGGCGGTGGTGTCGGTCGGCGTCACGGCCAAGTGGTCGTACTGGGGCAAAGTGCTCGTGGGCAAGTTCTTCAAGAACGCCGCGCCCGTTTTCTTCGCGACCCGCGATGCGGAATCGGCAAAGAACCTGCACGACATCTTTCGCATTCCCCGGCCCGACATCCGCGTGGTGCCCGACCCGGCGCTGGTCTGCGAGAGCGCGTTCTCCAGTGAGCTTTCGCCCGACAAGAAATGGGACGTGGGCATCTGCGTGAGCAGCCTCGATGCGCTGGTCATGAACTCGGAATACGGCGAATCCAACGCCATGGGCTCGGCCGATTTCTTCGCGAACCTCGCCGAGGCGCTGCAGCAGGAGGGCGCGCGCGTTCTCTACTTCACGAACGGCGCGGCCGAAGACAACCGCGTGATGGCCGAGATTTCGTCGCGCCCGGTCAGTGCGGGCGCGAACGGCGCGGACACCACTTTTCTCGTGCCCAAGCGCCCCGACGATCTCGTCGCGGTCATCAGCGCGTGCTCGTGCATCGCGGCGCACCGGCTGCACGCAAACATCGTGGCCTACAGCCTGAACATTCCCTCGGTGGGGATGAACTGGGACAAGAAGGTCGAATCGTTCTTCCGCCTCACCGGCCGCACGCAGTACCTGTTCGACCTGTCGCCGCGCCCGGACCAGCTCAAGGCCTCGGTGCTGCAGCTGCTGCGCGAGAAGAACGCCGACCGCGAACGGCTCGATGTGCTGCAGGGCGAAGTCATCGCCGGCACGCACGCGCTCATCTGACCGGCCCCGGAGCACCTTGCACCATGAAAGTACTGCACGTTGCCGAGACGCTCAAGGGCGGGCTGGAGACGTACCTGCGCACCGTCGCGCGCCACCAGACCACGTCGCCCGACATCAGCCAGGTGAAGTTCGTGCTGCCGGGGCAGGTCGACTGGCTGGGCGCGGAGAACACGCACGTCGTGCCGACCGCGCGCAAGGCTTCGGCGCTGCTCGGGTACGCGAAGAGCGTGCGCGAGATCATCGCGGCGGAGCGTCCGGCGATTCTTCATCTGCACAGCTCGATTGCCGGCGGCGTCGTGCGCGCCATGGCGCTCGCCGGGCAGGTGCCGCGCGGCGTGAAGATCGTCTATTGCTCGCACGGCTGGGCCTTCGACCAGACCGGCCCCGCGTACAAGAACATCGCCTACCGCTGGATCGAGCGGCTGCTCTCCTGGCGCAGCGACGCGATCATCTGCATCAGCAAGCACGAGATCCGCATCGCCGAGAAGTTCGGCATCCTGCGCTGCCGGTGCATTCCGAACGGCATCGACCGCATCGAGCAGTCGATGGTGCAGCAGGGCGTGCCGGCGAGCGGCATCAGTACCAGCACGAGCACAACCACCAGCACTGAGCCCGTCGGGCCGCGCAAGGTGCTTTTTGTCGGCCGGCTCGACAAGCAGAAAGGCATCGATGCCCTGCTCGATGCCTACGCAAGGGTGCGGCCGAACTTCAAGCTCATCGTGGTCGGCGACTCCGTGCGCAAGGACCTGCAGCTCGCGCAGCCCGAGCACGTGGAGTTCAAGGGCTGGCTCGAGAAAGACGCGCTCGACGCCGTCTACCGCGACTGCGATGCCACCATCGTCCCGTCGCGATGGGAAGGCTTCGGCCTCGTCGCGGTGGAAGCCATGGCGCGCGGCAAGCCCGTGTTCGCTTCGGCCGTCGGCGGCCTTGTCGACATCGTGGAGCACGACCGAAGCGGCCGGCTCTTTTCCCTCGACCAGATGGACCAGGCGCTGCGCGACATCGATGGCCTCTCCGACGCGGCCCTGCAGCAGATGGGGCAGAGCGGGCGGCGAATCTTCGAAGAGAAGTTCACCTCGCAGCGCATGAACACGGCCATCGTCAACCTGTACAAGGAGTCGGTTCTCCGATGAAGATTTTTTCGTGCCGCACCCGACGTTTCCTGCAGGTCCTTGCATTGCTGGGCGTGTGGATGTTCGCTGGCCATCCGGCGCAAGCCCGGGGCGTGAGCGGCATCGAGACGGACTACCCGGTCGCGCTCAGCGTGCAGATCGACCCGGCCACCATCACCGATGCCGACCTCAATGAAATTCGCGCGGCCGGCTTCGAGTTCGTGCGCTTCGGCGTGCGCCCGCCGCTCAAGAGCGTGAACCCCGGCCTCATCGACTATCCGCGCCTGATCAAGCGCGTGCGCAACGCCAAGCTCGACGCGATCGTGACGCTGTTCGGCGGCAACGCGATCTGGGGCGCGAAGCCCGAAGAGCTGCGCGCGGGCGCCCGCAAGGAAAGCCTGTTCTCCGACTTCGCAGTCGGCTTCATGAAGGCGCACACCGACGACGTGGCCGTGTGGGAAGTGTGGAACGAGCCCGACCACAAGACCTTCCTGAACCCCGCGATGCTGTCGGACTTCGAAGCCGCATCGTCGGAGCTCTGCGCCAACATGGTCAAACAGAAGGTGCAGCCGAACATCGTCGTCGGCTTCGGTTTCGCGAACCTGCCGTTCGTGGGCGGCAAAGTGCCAAGGCAGTTGGAGAACGCCTTCGTCGCAGCCGCGAAGTCGGATTGCCTCACCGACATTTCGATCCACCCGTACCGCCCGGTGCCGGAGACGGCCTTCGGCGATTACGAAAAGCTGCGCGCGCAGCTCGACCAGCGGCAACTGCAGAAGACCGGCATCGCCATTTCCGAATGGGGCTATGCCTCGTACCTGCCGGTGCGCAGCCAGAGCACGCAGGCCTCGCTGGTGTTTCGCGAGTACCTCATCAACGCGGCAGCCGGCATCAAGCTGCTGAACCTCTACGCCTGGCGCGACCGTGGCCGCTCGTCGTTCTCGAAGGAAGACAACTTCGGGATCATGTCGAACGCGGGCGAGAAGAAGGAGGCGTTCTCCGCGCTCACCGAGTTCCTCAAGATCGCCAGGCACTCGAAGAAAGTCTCGTACGACGACGCGAAGGGCGTGAACCAGCTGGTGCTCAAGCGCAACGACGCGCTGCTGCATGTGCTGTGGACACCCGGCTCCGAAAAAGACGTGACCGTCCCCGTCGCCGAAGGCAAGAAGTGCACGCGCGTCGACTTCTTCCCAGAGATGCGCCGCGGCAGTTGCGGGCCCCGCGCGGGCGGCGGGTTCTCCGCGAAGGCCTCGGCCTATCCCGTGCTGCTGTCGATCTCGGACTAGACGCGATGGCGCGTCTTTCAGGTATCAGGAAACGTCTCGGTGGCCCGGTCTTCGCGATTGCCGACCAATGCATCTACAGCGCAAGCCAGTTGCTCCTGAGCTTTGCGCTCGCGCGCGTGCTCTCGCCTTCGGACTTCGGCATCGCCTCCGCGTTCCTGGCGGTCGTGAGCTTCCAGTACATCCTGCACACGGCGATGGTCCACGAGCCCTTGCTGATCCGGCGCTTCTACGCGAGCCGGTCGGCGGCGTGGACGAGCTGGGGGCTCGTCGCGCTCTTCTCGCTGGCGGGTTACCTCTGCTGGCAGCTCATCGTGTTTCCGGGGCAGCTGCGCTGGGTGGGCGTGGCGCTCATCGTCGGCTACGAGATCTTCTGGCTCTCGCGCAGCCTGCTGCTCACCGGGCGGCGCTACGCGATGCTGTGCATCACCGGCGTGCTGATCTGCGTGGGGTATGTCGCGGTGCTCGGCGTCGAGAAGCCGGCGACGTGGGCCGAGGCGCTGCTGCTGGTCTCGGCATTGCAGTTGCCGTTTCTGGTGCTCGTGCTGCTGAACCTGCGCAACGTCATGCCCGCGCTGCCCGCCGCGAAAGATGCACAAGGGCTCACCGTCAAGGAATCGATGGCCTACGGATGGAAGGCCAGCCTCTCGCAGTTCATGAGCTGGATCATGACGGGCGGGGCCATCCTGCTCTTGGGCTCGTCGGCCGATTCGGAGCAGGGCGGGCTGCTCAAGATCTACATCACCTTTCTCTTGCCGATGCAGTACGTGCTCGCGGCGCTCGGCTACTACCTGCTGCCGCAACTGGCGGCCCGCTGGCATGCCGAAGACCGCAGGAGCGTGCACCGGCTCTTCGTGATGTTCGTGCTGATGGGGTTCCTCATCGCCGAACTCGCCGGCGTGGTGCTGGGCCTGCTCGGGCCGCACCTCGTGGTGCTGGCCTTCGGCGAGAACTACCGCCACATGGATTTTTCGCCCTTCTATTACGCGCCCGCCATCTTCGGTCTCACCATGTGCCTGCGCACGGGCTTCCGTGCCGCGGCGCGGCCGGGCGCGCTGTTGTTCTGCTCGGTCGTGGGCGCGGTGGTGTTCGGCATCGCGATGCTCGCGGCCAAGCCGCCGGTCTCGTACATCCAGACCATCCATGCGATGACGCTGGGCTTTGCCTGCATGGCCGCGCTGATGATCGGCTGGCTGTTCGTGTTCATGCGGGCGCCGAGGCCGCAGGGCGCCTGAGAGGCTGAGAAGCAACCTGCCATGAACAACAGCATCAACCCCTTGCTCCGCGATGTGCGCCTGGACGAGCGCCTGCGGTTCCTCCGGGACGGCGTGGTGTGCCTGCGCCAGATCATTTCGCCCGAGTGGGTGCGGCGCGCGCAGGACGGCGTCGAGCACGAGCAGGTGATGTTCGAGTCGGGCGCCGGCGAGGTCGCGCGGCAGCTCACCGTGACGCGGCGCCTGCGCTGGATCTACGACCAGCTCTTCGACAGCGACCCGATGGCGGCCGGCACCCCGTGGCACCAGGACACCTCGTACGGCCTCGCCGACAGCCACCGCATCGTGCGCGTGTGGATGCCGGTGGACCACGTGCCGCGCGAAACCGGCATCGAGGTCGTGCGCGGCTCGCACCTCTGGAAGGCGGAGCGCGGCTGGGCCGGCCGCATCGAGGTGCGCGACATCGAGGCCAACCGCCGCGCCTTCGACATCGTGGGCTACGAGGTCGACGCGGGCGACGTCGTGGCCTTCAACTACCGCTCGCTGCACCACGCGGGCGCGAGCGGCGTGAACTTCAACCAGAAGCGCAGGGCGTTCGCGATCCTCTATGCGGACGACGCGCTCGCGTTGAGGCACCGGCCGCCGCTGATGCCGCTGGCGGCAAGAGACCTCGGCCCCCGTCTTGCCTGATGGGCCGACTATCCTCGGCACACTGCTGACCTAGGAGACCCGATGAAACCCCAACCAATCAACTACGAAGACGCTTCGGCCGAAGTGCAGGCCGTGTTCGACGACATCAAGACATCGCGCAACGTGCCCGACGTCAACAACTTCTGGAAGTACCTGGCGAACGATCCTGTGACGCTCAAGCGCACCTGGTCGAGCCTGAAGGAAGTGATGGCGCCCGGTGCGCTCGACCCGGTGGTCAAGGAAATGATCTACCTCGCGGTGAGCGTCAGCAACGGCTGCGGCTACTGCATCGCGAGCCACCACGCGGGCGCGGAAAAAGCCGGCATGACGCCCGAGATGTTCGGCGAGCTCATGGGCGTGGTCGGGATGGCGAACGAGACGAACCGGCTGGTCAACGGGTATCGCGTGCCTGTTGATCCGGCGTTCGACAAGTAAGGCCGCTGCGGTTCGGGGCGAGCGCTCCCATTCGAATTGGCTGGTCGATCCAAAGCAAACCGTTCAGGCTGAGCTTGTCGAAGCCTCGCGCGGCGCTTCGACAAGCTCAGCGTGAACGGTTGTGTCTTTTCGAGCGCAACTTGGCGTCAGAGCGGTCGTTGATAGGCCACGCACCAGCAGCGTGCCCAAGTGCGCAGGGCGTCGGGTGCTTCCCGCAGCGAAATCAGGGGGGAGGGCGAAGCCCGGAGGACATTCGCGGAGGGGAGTCCCCGGCGGCCTGTGCACCCGCCCTGAACGACAGCATCAACCGATGGTCATCAAGCTCGCATTGCCACCCGCAGCAGCCGTGTTCACGCTCAACGCACGTTCGACCACAAGGCTCTCGAGCGGAATGCCCGTGTCCCCCGGAGCGAACGCGCGCACGCCGACGATCGGCCCTGATCGCGATGCGACGCGCTGCACGACGTCAGTGAGGCCCGTCGCGTCGCCGTGATGAAGAACCGCGTCGAAGACCACGGTCTCCGAAGTCCAGTCGCTCGCAACGGCCACCGACTGCTGCACCTCGACCGGCAGCGATGCGCGCAGACTTTGCGCCCCCGCATTCGCGGGCCATATCGCCGTGCTGCCCACCGAGAGCACGGCTGCCAGTTGCACCAGCCGATCAGTTTCCGCATCGGCCAGGCACAGCACGGCTTCGCGCGGTTGCAGCGTGTAGACGTTGCGCTCGCCTGTCGGGCCGGCCAACGTGCGTGAGCTGCCGGAGCGAGAGAGTTCTCCGAAGCGGTGGCATTGCGTTGCCAATGCGCTGCGGTTCGTTTCGTTGGCCCAGTAAGCCAGTGCCGACAAGGCGGAATGCGTTGCGCCCGTCTGCGTCGGCGAGGCGTTACCCGGATCCGCATCCGCAATGGCACGCACCAATACATCGTCCGGCCGCTTCGACAGCATGCGGTACATGTACAGCGGCCCGCCCGCCTTCGGTCCCGTGCCCGACAGGCCTTCGCCGCCGAACGGCTGCACGCCTACGACCGCGCCGACGATGTTCCGGTTCACATACACATTGCCTGCCTTCGCGTGTTCCACGATCTGCGCGATGGTTTCGTCGATGCGTGTGTGCACGCCCAGCGTGAGTCCATAGCCCGTGCCATTGATCTGGCCGACCAGCGCGCCCAGGTCGCGGCGGCGATAGCGCACCAAGTGCAGCACCGGACCGAACACCTCCCGCTGCAGCTCGGCGATGTTGTCGAGTTCGATGAGCGTCGGCATCACGTACGTGCCCTGGCGCGTGTCGTGCGCGTACTCACGGCCCTGGCGGTAGACGCGGCGGCCGCGGCTGCGCATGGTGGCGATGTGGCGTTCGATGTTGTCGCGCGCTTCGGCGTCGATCACCGGACCCACGTCGACGGCCAGCCGCGCGGGGTCGCCGATGCAGCTTTCGGCCATCGCGCCCTTGAGCATCTCGATCAGGCGGTCGGCTGCTTCCTCTTGCACGCACAGCACGCGCAGCGCCGAGCAGCGCTGGCCGGCGCTGTCGAAGGCCGAGGCCATCACGTCGGTGACGACCTGCTCGATCAGCGCGGACGAGTCCACGATCATTGCGTTCTGCCCACCGGTCTCGGCGATGAGCGGCACGGGCGCGCCGTTCGCGCCGAGCCTTGCCGACAGCGTCTTCTGCAGGATGCGTGCGACCTCGGTCGAGCCGGTAAACATCACGCCTTGCACGCGCGCATCGGCGACCAGTGCGGCGCCCACGGTTTCGCCGCGGCCGGGCAGCAGTTGAACGGCGGCGTGCGGCACACCCGCCTGCCACAGCACGCGGATCGCTTCGGCGGCGACCAGCGGCGTCTGCTCCGCGGGCTTGGCCAGCACCGGGTTGCCGGCCGCGAGCGCGGCGGCCACCTGGCCGGTGAAGATCGCGAGCGGGAAATTCCACGGGCTGATGCACACCATCGGGCCGAGCGCGCGGTGCGTGTCGTTGGAGAAATCGGTGCGTGCCTGTGCGGCGTAGTAGCGCAGGAAGTCGACTGCCTCGCGCACTTCGGCGACGGCGTTGGCGTACGTCTTTCCGGCCTCGCGGGCGAGCAGGCCGAGCAGGCGGGGTTGTTGGGCTTCGAGCAGATCGGCCGCGCGGTCGAGCAGGGCGGCGCGTTCCGTGGGCGGCGTCGCGGCCCATGTCATTGCGATGCCTTGAGCTTGCGATACGGCCGATTCGACATCGGCCAGCGTGGCTTCGCGCACTTGGCCGACCACATCGCGATGGTCCGCGGGGTTCAGCACATCGGCCCAACTGCTGGAAGCTTCGCGGTCCTCGGCGAGCAGCGGCTCTGCGCGCCATGGTTCGGTGGCCGTGGCGCGGAGCGTTTCGCCCAGCAGGCGCAGGCTGTCGTCGTTCGCGAGGTCGAGGCCTTGCGAGTTGATGCGTTGCTCGCCGTAGAGCGCCGCGGGCAATGGAATGGCCGGGTGCGGCAATCCGACCGCGCCTTCCTTCGCCGCCATGTGCTCCACCGTCGCGACCGGGTCTTCCACCAGCGCTTCGAGCGGAATCGTCGGGTCCGCGATGCGGTTGACGAACGAGGTGTTCGCGCCGTTCTCCAGCAGCCGGCGCACCAGGTACGCGAGCAGCGTCTCGTGCGTGCCGACCGGTGCGTAGATGCGGCACGGTCGCCCGAGCGGCCCGACCACCTGTTCATACAGCGGCTCGCCCATGCCATGCAGGCATTGGAACTCGTACTGCCCCGGCTGGTAGTGCGACGGGTCCGCCATCGTGTAGATCGCGGCGAGCGTGTGCGCGTTGTGCGTGGCGAACTGCGGGTAGATCGCCTCGGGCGCATCGAGCAGCTTGCGCGCGCAGGCCAGGTACGACACATCGGTGTAGGCCTTGCGCGTGTAGACGGGGTAGCCCTCGAGCCCTTCGATCTGCGCGCGCTTGATCTCGCTGTCCCAGTACGCACCTTTCACCAAGCGCACCATGAGCCGGTGGCGGCTGCGACGTGCGAGGTCGATCACGAAATCGATCACGAACGGGCAGCGCTTCTGATAACCCTGGATCACGAAGCCGATGCCGTTCCAGCCCGCGAGCGCCGGCTCGAAGCACAGGCGCTCCAGCAGGTCGAGCGAGAGTTCGAGGCGGTCGGCTTCTTCGGCGTCGATGTTGATGCCGATGTCGTACTGCTGCGCGAGCAGCGTGAGCGCGCGCAGCACCGGATACAACTCGTCCATCACGCGCGCGTGCTGTGCGCGGCTGTAGCGCGGATGCAGCGCCGAGAGCTTGATGGAGATGCCCGGCCCCGCATACACGCCGCGGTGGTTCGAGGCCTTGCCGATCGCGTGGATCGCGTCTTCGTAGGCGATGCGGTAGCGCTTCGCGTCCTCGGTGGTCAGCGCCGCTTCGCCGAGCATGTCGTACGAGTAGCGAAAGCCCTCGGCCTCCAGTTCGCGTGCGTTGTCCAGCGCCTGCGCGATGGTTTCGCCGGTGACGAACTGTTCGCCCATCATGCGCATCGCCATGTCCACGCCCTTGCGGATCAGTGGCTCGCCGCCCTTGCCGATGAGGCGAGTGAGCACCGTCGAAAGGCCCGTCTCGCTGTGCGTGGCCACCAGCTTGCCGGTGAGCAAGAGGCCCCAGGTCGCGGCGTTGACGAACACCGAGGGGCTGCGCCCCGCATGCGATTGCCACTGGCCGTGCGCGATCTTGTCGCGGATGAGGGCATTGCGCGTTTCGGCATCGGGAATGCGCAGCAGCGCTTCGGCCAGGCACATCAACGCGACGCCTTCCTGCGAGGAGAGCGCGTATTCCTGCAGCAGGCCTTGCACGAGGCCGGCCCGGCCAGCGGCGTTCTTGCGATTGCGCAACTGTTCGGCGATGCGATGGGCGAGGGCGTGCGCTTCTTCGGCCTGGCCGGCCGGCAGGCGCGCCTGTTCGAGCAGGGGCGGCAATGCCTCGGGTTCGGGGCGCCGGTAAGCGGCGGTGATTGGCGCACGCAAGGCCGAAGGCGGAGTGAGGCCATCGGCGAAATCGATGAACGAGGAGGGCAGAGGGTCGGGGTTGTTGGCGCTCATGTCGAATCCGTGCTGGTGAGTTGTTGAATGATCTCAATCTCTTTGACGAATATTCGTTCGAAGAATGGCCGC
>Ga0307412_10001680_pt1 | contig 12238 bp, 8 predicted proteins | sample DK1Cmetagenome_3_FD_203823 | JGI IMG/M metagenome (GOLD analysis project Ga0307412, IMG submission 203823) | Maize rhizosphere microbial communities from greenhouse at UC Davis, California, United States - DK15-C-1 | ecosystem: Host-associated > Plants > Roots > Rhizosphere > Soil | place: USA...
ACGGTGATGACGGCGTCCATCGCCGAATCGAGGATGCCGCGCAGCCGCGCTTCGCTGTAGGCGAGCAGGTGGGCGGCCCGGTTGCGCTCGGTGATGTCGCGCAGGATCACCGTCAGCACCTTTCGATCGCCCTCGACGTGCTGCGAGATCGACGCCTCGATCGGGAACTCCTCGCCGGTCGAGCGCAGCGCCGCGAGCACGTTGCTGCCGCCCATCTGCCGCGACGTGACGCCGGTGTCCGCGAAGCGCGCGACATGTCGCGCATGCTGCTCGCGGAATCGCGGCGGCAGCAGCATGTCGACCGGCTGGCCGAGCACGGCGCCACGCGGCCAGCGGAACACGCGCTCGGCGGCGGCGTTGAACAGGACGATGCGCTGGTGCTCGTCGATCGACACGATCGGGTCCATTGCCGACTCGACGATGCCGGCCACGCGCGCTTCCATGCCTGCGAGCGAGGCGGTCGTGCGGCTGCCTTGCCGATGCTGGCGCAGCAACAGCGCGCACGCGGCCAGCGCGGCCGGCAGGCCGCAAGCGAGCGCGGTCACGACGACATCCCATTCGCGCCCGCTCCAGAGCCAGGCGATGAACGAGACGACGAAGGGAAAGGCCGCGAGGACGGCGACCTGGGCTTTCACGCCGAGCCTTTCGCGTGCCGGCCCGGTTGCCGCCGGCGTGACGGCGGACGAGCGAGCGGGCTCCTCGGGCGGCGGGGTCGGTGGCGGCGGCATCGAAGCGTCGTTCTCGAGATTGCCGATTATACGCGGCGCCCTCCGTACGTAAGGACCTGTCCCCGGGCGCGCTAGTTGACTGCGGTCAACCGGCTCGTCGCCGAATCTGCCTAGAGTCGCGGCATGCGGGCGAGGCGCACGTTGGCGTTCAAGCTGATCGCGACGGGGCTCGCGTTCCTGCTCGTCGCGCTGGCGTCGATCGCGCTGACGCTGTGGGTGACGTGGAAGCTCGAAGGCGGCGCCGCCGCGGTCAACGAGGCGGGCCGCATGCGGATGATGTCCTACCGGCTCGCGCTCGAGGCGGCGAGCGGCGAGACGCGCGCGCTGCCCGCGTACGCCGCTGCGATGGACGGCACGATCGCGCTGTTGCGTGAGGGTGATCCGTCGCGGCCGCTGTTCGTGCCGTGGAGCGAGCGCGCCAGACGCGCGCTCGACGACGTCGAAAGCGACTGGAGCGACCTCCGCGCGCGCTGGCTCGCGGGCGACCTGGCAGCGCCGACCACCGTCGAGGTCGCAAGTCTGGTGACGCGCATCGACGCATTCGTCGCCGAGATCGAGGCGCGGCTCTCGCACTGGACGGAAGTGCTGCGGGTGTTCCAGCTGACGATGGTCGCGCTGGCGATCGGCGGGGCGGTCCTGATGCTGTACACGACGCACCTGATGGTGCTCGATCCGCTGCGACGGCTTGGACAGGGCATCGCCGCGATCCGCGGCGGCGACTTCCGCACGCGCGTGCAGCTCGCGGGCAATGACGAGTTCGGCGAGCTGTCGGCCGGATTCAACGCGATGGCCGAGCGGCTGGAGACGCTCTACGGCGACCTCGAGCACAAGGTCGAGGAGAAGACCGCGCGGCTCGAGGTCAAGCGCGAGCGCCTCGCCGCGCTCTACGAGATGAGCGCCTTCGTGGCGCAGGCCGAGACGCTCGACGACCTCGCCCGCGGATTCGCGGCGAAGATGCGACGCATCGCCGCCGCGGACGCCGTCGCCGTGCGCTGGTCGGACGAGGACAACGAGCATCATCTTCTGCTCGCGCACGACGGCTTGCCGGACGCGATGGTGACCGACGAGCAATGCCTCGCATCGGGCGCGTGTCACTGCGGCCAGCCGGCGGCGGGGGGGCATGCGCGCGTCGTGCCGATCCGCAATGCGGACGTCGGCCTCGGCCACTGCGCCAAGGCGGGCTTCGCCAACGTCGTCGTCGTCCCGGTCGTGCTGCACCACCGGCTGCGCGGCGAGATCGACCTCCTGTACCGCGGCGACGTCGAGCTGCAGGAGGAGGAGCGCTCGCTCGTCGAGACGCTCGCGAGCCATCTCGCCGGGGGCATCGAGAGCCTGCGCGCCGCCGCCGCCGAGAAGGAGGCCGCGGTCGCGTCGGAACGCTCGCTGCTGGCGCAGGAGCTGCACGACTCGATCGCCCAGTCGCTCGCGTTCCTCAAGATGCAGGTCGGCCTGCTGCGCGACGCGCTGCGCCGGGGCGACCCGGACGCGACCGATCGCACGCTGGGCGAGATCGACGCCGGCGTGCGCGAAAGCTACGGCGACGTGCGCGAGCTGCTCGTGCATTTCCGCACGCGCACGTCGGCCGAGGACATCGAGCCGGCGCTGCGCACGACGCTCGCGAAGTTCGAGCACCAGACCGGGCTCCCGGTCGAGCTCGGCATCGAGGGACACGGCGTCCCGCTGCCGCCGGACGTCCAGGTGCAGGTCCTGCACATCGTTCAGGAGGCGCTGTCGAACGTGCGCAAGCACGCGCATGCGACCTCGGTCGGCGTCCGCGTGCGCCAGGCGCCCGACTGGACGTTCGAGGTGCGCGACGACGGCTGCGGCTTCGACGCCGCGCGCCCCAGCGGCGAGAGCCACGTCGGCCTTCGCATCATGCGCGAGCGCGCGGCCCGGATCGGCGCGCGCCTGCGCGTCGACTCGGCGCAAGGCAAGGGCACGGCCGTCGTGCTCGTCGTGCCGCGTGCGCGCACAACCGGGACGGAGGCGGCCCATGCCGATACGCCTGCTCATCGTTGACGATCACACGCTGTTCCGCCGCGGACTCCACGCGTTGCTGGCGCTGTATCCGGCGCTGCAGGTGGTGGGCGAGGCGGCTGACGCGGGCGAGGCGTTGCGCCGCACGGCCGAGCTCCGGCCGGACGTGATCCTCCTCGACAACCACCTGCCCGGCGTTCGCGGCGTCGACGCCCTGCCCAGCCTGCGCGAAGCGTCGCCCGCGAGCCGCGTGCTGATGCTGACGGTCAGCGAGGACGAGAACGACCTCGCCGAGGCGTTGCGCAACGGCGCGCACGGCTACGTGCTGAAGACGATCGACGGCGAGGCGCTGCAGCAGGCGATCGAGCGCTGCATGCGCGGCGAGCCCGTCATCAGTCCCGAGCTCGCCGGCAAGCTCGTGACGGCGTTCAAGGCGGCGAGCAGGGCGCCGGAGGCCGCCGACACCAGGGTCGACCGGCTCGGCACGCTGTCGCCGCGGGAACGCGACACGCTGCGGCACATCGCGCAGGGCGCGAGCAACAAGGAGATCGCGCGCGCGCTCGACATCGCCGAGACGACCGTGAAGATCCACGTGCAGAACATCCTGCGCAAGCTCGACATGACCTCGCGCGTGCAGGCGGCCGTCTACGCGAGCGAGCGCGGCATCGTCTGATCCGGCGTTCACGGGTTGCGGTGGACCGCGCTGACTAGTTCCAAAGAACGAGGCGTCGCCGGTTCCGCCTCGTTCTTGCGCCGTCCGGATCCTGCCGCAACGGCGGATACCGCGGTGACGCCGCGATGGGCACAGTGCCTGCATGGCAAGGAGCCCATCGATGACCCTCGCGACCACCGCCGCGCACGCACGCGCGCATTCGGGTTCGCGCACACGACAGCCGATCCTGGTCCTGATCGCGAGCACGCTCGCGTTCACCGTCTGCTTCATGGTCTGGATGATGTTCGGCGTCATCGGGATCCCGATCAAGCAGGCGCTCGGCCTGTCGGCCACACAGTTCGGCCTCCTGACCGCGACGCCGGTGCTGACCGGATCGCTCGTGCGCGTGCCGCTCGGCATCTGGACCGACCGCTACGGCGGCCGCGTCGTCATGGCGCTGCTGATGGTCGCCACCGTGCCGGCGATCTGGCTGATGGGCTACGCGACCGAGTACTGGCAGTTCCTGGTCATCGGCCTGTTCGTCGGCCTTGCCGGCGGCTCGTTCTCGGTCGGCACGCCGTACGTCGCGCGCTGGTTCCCGCGCAGGCAGCAGGGCTTCGCGATGGGCGTCTACGGCGCGGGCAACTCGGGCGCGGCCGTGAACAAGTTCGTCGCGCCGGCGCTCGTCGTCGCGTTCGGCTGGACGATGGTCCCGCAGGTGTACGCCGCGGTGATGCTGGGGACGGTGATCCTGTTCTGGGCGATGAGCGCGCACGATCCGGCGCACGTCGTCGCGCACCGCGCCGGCTTCGCGGCGCAGGTTCGCCTGCTGCGCGACCCGAAGGTGATCAAGTACTGCCAGTACTACAGCATTGTGTTCGGCGGCTACGTCGCGCTGTCGCTGTGGATGGTGCAGTACTACGTGGGCGAGTACGGCCTCGACATCCGCATCGCGGCGCTGCTCGCCGCCTGCTTCTCGCTGCCCGGCGGCGTGCTGCGCGCGCTGGGCGGCTGGCTGTCGGATCGCTTCGGCGCCCACAGCGTGACCTGGTGGGTGATGTGGGTCAGCTGGATCTGCCTGTTCCTGCTCTCGTACCCGCAGACCGAGTTCACCGTGCAGACGGTGAGCGGCCGGACGACGTTCCACGTCGGCCTCAATGTGTACGCGTTCACCGCGCTGATGGCGATCCTCGGCGTCGCCTGGGCATTCGGCAAGGCGAGCGTGTTCAAGTACATCAGCGACGAGTACCCGACGAACATCGGCGCGGTCAGCGGCATCGTCGGGCTCGCCGGGGGGCTCGGCGGATTCGTGCTGCCGATCATGTTCGGCGCGCTCGTCGACTTCACCGGCATCCGCTCGTCGGCCTTCATGCTGATGTACGGCGTCGTCTGGGTATCGCTGATCTGGATGTACTTCACCGAGGTGCGCGCGACCGAGGTGTTCGGCCGCAATGCGATGACCCTCGCCCGCAAGTCGTGATTCGCCAAGGAGCCGCGATGGCATCCCATGTGATCGAGCAGTGGAACCCCGAGGACCAGGCGTTCTGGCGCAGGAGCGGCCAGTCGCTCGCGCAGCGCAACCTGTGGCTGTCGATTCCCGCGTTGACGCTCGCGTTCGCCGTCTGGATGGTGTGGTCGGTCGTCGTCGTCAACCTGCCCGCGGTCGGCTTCCGCTTCACGACCAATCAACTGTTCTGGCTGACGGCGCTTCCCGGGTTGTGCGGCGCGACGCTGCGCATCTTCTATTCGTTCGCGGTGCCGATCTTCGGCGGCCGCCGCTGGACCGCCATCTCGACCGCGTCGCTGCTGCTGCCCGCGATCGGCATGGGCTTCGCCGTGCAGAGCCCGGAAACGCCTTACGAGGTGTTCGTGCTGCTCGCGCTGCTGTGCGGGCTCGGCGGCGGCAACTTCGCGTCCTCGATGGCCAACATCAGCTTCTTCTTCCCGAAATCGCAGAAAGGCACCGCGCTGGGACTCAATGCCGGCCTCGGCAACCTCGGCGTGTCGCTGGTGCAGGTCGTCGTGCCGCTGGTCATCACCGCCGGGGTGCTCGGGACGATCGCCGGCGATCCGCAGACGATCGTCAAGGCCGGCCAGTCGACGTCGCTGTGGCTGCAGAACGCCGGCTTCGTCTGGGTGCCGTTCATCGCCGTGTCGGCGATCGCCGCCTGGTTCGGCATGCACGACCTCGCGGGGGCGAAGGCGACATTCGGCGACCAGGCGGTGATCTTCAAGCGTGCGCACAACTGGATCATGTGCTGGCTCTACCTCGGCACGTTCGGCAGCTTCATCGGCTACTCGGCCGGCTTTCCGCTGCTGATCAAGAGCCAGTTCCCCGGCGTCGACGCGCTGCAGTACGCATGGCTCGGACCGCTCGTGGGCGCGGTGATCCGCCCGTTCGGCGGCTGGCTCGCCGACAGGATCGGCGGCGCGCGCGTCACGTTCTGGACGTTCATCGCGATGGCGGCGGGCGTGATGTGCGTGCTCGCCTTCCTGCCGAAAGGCGGGCAGGGCGGAAGCTTCGCGGGATTCCTGGTGTCGTTCCTGCTGCTGTTCGCCGCGGCGGGCATCGGCAATGGATCGACGTTCCGCATGATCCCGATCATCTTCCTGACCGAGCGTCAGCGCGATGCTGCGGGCAAGGGCGCGGCCGTCCAGGAACAGGCCGTCCGCGACGCGAACAAGGAGGGGGCGGCGGTGCTCGGCTTCTCGTCCGCGATCGGCGCCTACGGCGGCTTCTTCATCCCGAAGAGCTACGGCACGTCGATCGCCATGACCGGCGGCCCGGAGTTCGCGCTCTACATGTTCGTCTTCTTCTACGTCACGTGCATCGCGGTCACCTGGTGGTTCTACAGCCGCCGCCACGCGCCGATGCCTTGCTGATGGAACCGCGATGAGCCATTTCCTCGACCGCCTGACCCATTTCTCGCAACCGGCGGAGACGTTCGCCGACGGCCACGGCGTCACGACCGGCGAGGACCGCACATGGGAGGACGCCTACCGCGCGCGCTGGCAGCACGACAAGATCGTCCGCAGCACGCACGGCACCAACTGCACCGGATCGTGCTCGTGGAAGGTCTACGTCAAGGGCGGCATCGTCACCTGGGAGACGCAGCAGACCGACTACCCGCGCACGCGGCCGGATCTGCCGAATCACGAGCCGCGCGGCTGCTCGCGCGGCGCATCGTATTCCTGGTACCTGTACTCGGCGAACCGCGTGAAGTATCCGCTGGTGCGCGCGCGGCTCCTCAAGCACTGGCGCGCCGCGCTCGCCGTCGCCAGGACGCCGGTCGATGCATGGGCGAGCATCGTCGAGAACGACTCGGCGCGAAGCGACTGGACGCGCCAGCGCGGCTTGGGCGGCTTCGTCCGTGCGAGCTGGGACGAAGTCAACGCGATCGTCGCCGCCGCGAACATTTACACGATCAAGAAGCACGGTCCGGACCGGATCATCGGCTTCTCGCCGATCCCGGCGATGAGCATGGTCAGCTACGCCGCCGGCAGCCGCTATCTGAGCCTCATCGGCGGCGTGTCCATGAGCTTCTACGACTGGTACTGCGACCTGCCGCCCGCGTCGCCGATGACCTGGGGCGAGCAGACCGACGTCCCGGAATCCGCCGACTGGTACAACAGCAGCTACATCATCGCCTGGGGCAGCAACGTCCCGCAGACGCGCACGCCCGACGCGCACTTCTTCACCGAGGTGCGCTACAAGGGCGCGAAGACCGTCGCCATCACGCCCGATTACGCCGAGGTCAGCAAGCTCGCCGACCTGTGGCTGCATCCGAAGCAGGGCACCGATGCGGCGCTCGCGATGGCGATGGGCCACGTGATCCTGCGCGAGTTCTATTTCGACAAGCGCAGCGCCTACTTCGACGACTACGCGCGGCGCTACACCGACCTGCCGATGCTCGTGCAGCTCGCCGAGCGGACGCTGCCCGATGGCCGTGTGGCGCTCGTCGCCGACCGCTACGTTCGCGCCAGCGATTTCAACGGACGGCTCGGCGCGCACAACCACCCGGAATGGAAGACGCTCGCGTTCGACAGCGAGGGCAAGGTCGTCATGCCGCACGGCTCGATCGGGTTCCGCTGGGGACCCGACGGCCGTCCGGACGCGGGGCGCTGGAATCTGGAGGGGAAGGAGGCGCGGCACGGCGACGACGTGACGTTGCGGCTCTCGGTCGACGAGGGCGGCACGCACGACGTCGCCGCCGTCGCGTTCCCCTATTTCGCCGGTCGCGAGACGCCGCATTTCACGTCGAACGAGCAGGGCGACGACGTGATCGTGCGCAACGTGCCGGTCCAGCGCCTGCGCCTCGGCAAGTCGGGCGAGGAACGCGAGGCCTGCGTCGCCACGGTGTTCGATCTCCTGGCGGCGCACTACGGCATCGAGCGCGGTCACGGTGATGCGCCCGCGAGCTACGACGTCGATGCGCCGTACACGCCGGCATGGCAGGAGAAGATCACCGGGGTTCCGCGCGCGCAGGTGATCGCGGTGGCGCGCCAGTTCGCCGACAACGCCGACCGGACGCGCGGCCGGTCGATGGTGATCATCGGCGCGGCGATGAACCACTGGTACCACTGCGACATGAACTACCGCGGCATCATCAACATGCTGATGCTGTGCGGCTGCATCGGACAGACGGGCGGCGGCTGGGCGCACTACGTCGGCCAGGAGAAGCTGCGCCCGCAGACCGGCTGGACCGCGCTCGCCTTCGCGCTCGACTGGACGAGGCCGCCGCGCCAGCAGAACAGCACCAGCTTCTTCTACGCGCACACCGACCAGTGGCGCTACGAGCGCCTCGGCGTCGACGAGATCCTCTCGCCGCTCGCGGACAAGCGCGAGTTCGGCGGCTCGCTGATCGACTACAACGTACGCGCCGAGCGCATGGGGTGGCTGCCGAGCGCCCCTCAGCTCAAGACGAATCCGCTGCAGGTCGTGCGCGATGCCGAGCAGCGCGGCGTCGACCCGAAGACGCACGTCGTCGCGTCGCTCAAGGACGGCTCGCTGCAGCTCTCGTGCGAGGACCCGGACGATCCCGCGAACTGGCCGCGCAACCTGTTCGTGTGGCGCAGCAACCTGATCGGCTCGTCGGGCAAGGGCCACGAGTACTTCCTCAAGCACTTCCTCGGCACGAGCCACGGCGTGCAGGGCAAGGACCTCGGACCCGGCGACGCGAAGCCCGCCGAAGTGCGCTGGCACGACCGGGCACCGGAAGGCAAGCTCGATCTGCTGGTCACGATCGATTTCCGCATGAGCACGACCTGCCTCTATTCGGACATCGTGCTGCCGACGGCGACCTGGTACGAGAAGAACGACCTCAACACCAGCGACATGCACCCGTTCATCCACCCGCTGTCCACGGCGGTGGACCCGGCGTGGGAAGCGCGCTCCGACTGGGAGATCTACAAGGGATTCGCGAAGACGTTCTCGAAGCTCTGCGTCGGGCATCTCGGCGTCGAGAAGGAAGCGGTGCTGACGCCGCTGATGCACGACACGCCGGCCGAGCTCGCGCAGCCGTTCGACGTCGAGGACTGGAAGCGCGGCGAGATCGACCTGATCCCCGGCAAGACGGCGCCGCAGATCGCGATCGTCGAGCGCGACTATCCGGCGACCTACGCGCGCTTCACGGCGCTTGGCCCGTTAATGGAAAAGGTGGGCAACGGCGGCAAGGGCATCGCCTGGAACACCGCAGAGGAAGTCCGCCAGCTCGCCGAGCTCAACGGCAAGGTGCACGCCGACGGGCCGACGAAGGGCATGCCGCGCATCGAGACGGACATCGATGCCGCCGAGGTGATCCTGATGCTCGCGCCGGAGACCAACGGCCACGTCGCGGTGAAGGCCTGGGAGGCGCTGTCCAAGATCACCGGGCGCGAGCACGCGCATCTCGCGAAGCACCGCGAGGACGAGAAGATCCGCTTCCGCGACGTGCAGGCGCAGCCGCGCAAGATCATCAGCTCGCCGACGTGGAGCGGCCTCGAGAGCGAGAAGGTGAGCTACAACGCCGGCTACACGAACGTCCACGAGCTGATTCCATGGCGAACGCTCACCGGCCGCCAGCAGTTCTACCAGGACCACGCGTGGATGCGCGCGTTTGGCGAAGGCTTCCCGAGCTACCGCCCGCCGGTCGACCTGAAGACGGTCGTCGACATGGCCGGCATCAAGCCCAACGGCCACAAGGAAGTCGTGCTGAACTTCATCACGCCGCACCAGAAGTGGGGCATCCACTCGACCTACAGCGACAACCTGATGATGCTCACGCTGAACCGCGGCGGCCCGGTGGTGTGGCTGTCGGAGGACGATGCGCGCGAGGCCGGCATCGTCGACAACGACTGGATCGAGCTCTACAACGCGAACGGCGCGATCGCCGCGCGCGCCGTCGTCAGCCAGCGCGTGACCCGCGGCATGACGCTCATGTACCACGCGCAGGAGAAGATCATCAACACGCCGGGGAGCGAGATCACCGGCCAGCGCGGCGGCATCCACAACTCGGTCACGCGCATCGTCACCAAGCCGACGCACATGATCGGCGGCTATGCGCAGCAGAGCTACGGCTTCAACTACTACGGCACGATCGGCACGAACCGCGACGAATTCGTCGTCGTGCGCAAGATGCGGAACGTCGACTGGCTGGATGGCGAGTGAAACGATGCGGCATCGCGTCACCACCGAGGCGCTCCTCGCTCACCTGCCGCTCTTCGAGGGACTGGGGAGCGACGGCCTCGCGCGCCTCGGCGCGAGCGTCATCAGAGTCGAGCTCCGGCGCGGCGACGTGCTGTTCCGCGAAGGCGACCTGCCGACCGCGCTCTACGCCGTGGTGTTCGGTCGCATCCAGCTGTCGACCAGCGGGCCGGGCCGCCGCGGCCGCGTCGTCGGCCTGATCGATGCGGGCGAGAGCTTCGGCGAGGCGGTGATGTTCCTCGAGAGGCGGAGCCTCGTCACCGCGAGTGCCGCGGTGGACTCGCTCGTGCTGCAGGTGCCGAAGGATGCCGTGCTCGACGAGCTGGCGCGCAACGCGGCGTTCGCTCGCCGTGTCATCGGCAATCTGTCGCAACGGATCGAGCACCTGGTGCGCGAGCTGCACGGCTACCGGGCCGGAAGCGGCGCGGACCGCTTCATCGCGTGGCTCATGCGGCGGCCGGGCGTCCCATCGAGCGGCGGGAGCAGCGTCACGTTGCCCGCCCCGAAGGCAGCGATCGCCGGCCAGCTCAACCTCAGCGCCGAGCAATTCTCGCGCATCCTGCGCGACCTTTCGGCGGACGGCCTGCTGTCGGTGCACGGGCGCGTGCTCCGCATCCCCGATGTCGAGCGCCTGGCAGGCGCGTCGGCGCGCGCGGCCGAGCGGGCGGCGGCATGAGCCGGTCGCGCCGATTGCCGCAAAGCCCGTGCACGAGGCGCCCGCCCGTCGCGCTTCTTTGCACGCATCAAGGTTTCCCGCGGTCGCTTGAACGGGCGGCTGCTGCCGCGTCTCTATGTCTGGACTCGAACGCGTCGCGGCTGCGCTGGCCGCGCGTCGGCGACGCGATGTTCGGGTCCCCGACATTTCCAGACAGGAGCCGCTCATGACGCATCAACGTTCGCTTTTCATCGTCTCCGCGCTCGCCGTCGCGCTCGCGTGGAGCGGCAGCGCCGCCGCGCATTGCGACACGCTCGACGGGCCGGTGGTATCGGCCGGTCGCAAGGCGCTCGACAGCGGCAACGTGAGCCTCGCGCTCGTATGGGTGCAGAAAGTCGACGAGGGCGAGATCCGGACGGCGTTCGACAAGGCGCGCGCCGTCCGCAAGGCCGGCGGTGACGCAAAGGATCTTGCCGACCGCTATTTCTTCGAGACGCTCGTGCGCGTGCATCGCGCCGGCGAAGGCGCTGGCTACGCCGGTCTCAAGCCCGCCGGCCACGTCGAGCCCGCCGTGGCGGCAGCCGACCAGGCGATCGCGACCGGCAAGCTGCGGCCGCTTGGCACGCTCGTCGCCGAGCGGATGGAGCAGGGTCTGCACCGCCATTTCGACGCGACGATGGCGAAGAAGAACTACGCACCCAACGACGTCGAAGCCGGCCGCGCGTACGCGAGCGCCTACGTCGAGTTCGTGCACTACGCCGAGCGTCTCTACCAGGCGGCCGAGACGCTCGCGCCCGACGAGTCGAACCCGCCGGCCGCGCGTCATGCGCATTAGGAGGCCACGATGAGAGCTGGAGCATTCGCGCTGGGAATCGCCGCCGCGCTCGCCTTCGGTCCGGCGGCCGCGCAACACGAGCAGGTCGCCGACAGCATCGTCGTCCGTCTCGGCATCGTGCCGGCGACGACGCTCGGGCAGTTTCCCGGGGAGGCCATGCATGCATCGGCGTTGCCCAGCGGCTCGCAGCACGTGCTGATCGCGCTCGCCGACGTCCGGAACGGGACGCCGGTCGAGGCGGGCAAGGTCGTGGTTCGGGTCACCGATCCCAAAGGCGCCGCGCAGAGCAAGCAGCTCGTCGCCTCGCGCACCGTCGGCATCCCGGACTACAGCGAGACGTTCACGTTCGGTTGGTCGGGCCGTTACCGCATTCACGTCACCGTCGAGCCGAAGGCCGGCAAGGCGGTCGACGCCGATTTCGTCTGGATGCACGTCGTTTGAGCATGCGCAACGGCGCGGCGTCCGAAGCCAGGAAACCACGATGAGATTCGACATTCCACCTCCGCTCCGTGTCGAGCACGAGGCGCTGCACCGGCAGCTCGTCGCCGCGACGAGCGTGGCGGGAGACGTCGGCGCCGCGGCGCGCGAAGTGGCGCGCGTGCTCCATCCGCATTTCGTGCGCGAGGAAGCGTTCGCGCTGCCGCCGCTCGGGCTGCTGACGAGGCTGGCGCGCGGTCCTGCCACGCCCGACATGGCGCCGGTGCTGGAG
>Ga0307412_10001681_pt1 | contig 12235 bp, 9 predicted proteins | sample DK1Cmetagenome_3_FD_203823 | JGI IMG/M metagenome (GOLD analysis project Ga0307412, IMG submission 203823) | Maize rhizosphere microbial communities from greenhouse at UC Davis, California, United States - DK15-C-1 | ecosystem: Host-associated > Plants > Roots > Rhizosphere > Soil | place: USA...
ATCCCAAGTACTTTGCTCTAGTGTTTTTCCGTTGATTTTCATACCGTCAACTGCGGCAAGATCCATTCCTGAAACATCAGAAGCATTGGAAAGATTAATTCTGTACACTTTTTTAAGTCCACCCACAGAGCCGAAATTCCCGTCTCTTTCAATGACCAAAAATTCCGTATTGCTAATTGGCGTGATGTCACAAACAGAATCCGAAGCACCACCGTCCTGTTTGTATAAATATTGTTTTGTCTGTCCTGTTGCAAGGTCAAAAGTTACGATTCTCGTTAAGGTGGTATTTGTTGCCAGAGCTTTTGTTGGAACAAACATCGTCGATTGCATCGTACCTACCAGCATTTTTCCGTCCGGCGTCATGCACATTCCTTCCATTCCTCTGTTGGGCCTTCTTTTCGCGAAAACGGCGGGAAGTTTTCTCGTCCCTGTGTTTACACCAATTGGGCTGATTCTTTCCATTTCTACTCCATCTGCACTGTAATGAACGATGTGCGGACCGTACTCATCAGAAACCCAGAAGGTTCCATCTGCTGCTGCAACAATACTTTCACTGTCTAACCCATAATTATCTGTTCCCAGAACACTTCCATCTGCGGCATAGGCAATTTCTCCTGTACTACCCATTCCGGCAGGGTTTGGAAGTCCTGTGATGGGTTGTCCGGAAGGATTTTTAAGCTTTATATATTTAATCACTTCTATATTGCCGTCAGCGTTAATCTTGAAGTGCATAATAGTCGGTGTAAAGTTCGGAACAAGGATTTTAATACCGTTTGAATAGGCTACATTCGGGCCGCGATCGGTAATTACGTAAAACTCTCCTTTTCTGGTAGGATGTGCCGTTGCTCCTGAACCGAAACCTCCGTTAATGATATTTACGCCGTTCAGAGTCATTAGGTTTGAAAATGGAAATTCCTGAGGAAGCTTGGAATAATTGACATCCTGATTATTTGCATTATCATCATCGTTACAAGCCGCTAAAGTAACAACAGCAAGTAAAGGTAAGAAGAGTCTTTTCATGTTCACTTTTATTGGGAACGAAAGTAGATATTGAATGTAAACTGATCTTGAATTTAATAATAATTGTACTTTAAATTTTACTCAAAAAAAAAGACTTAGATAAAATCTAAGCCTGATATAATTAATTTTATGTAAGATTATATTGTCTGGTCTTCGTGTTTTCCTTCCATAAATTCTTCAACCATTTTAGCATTGAAGGCAGGAAGGTCTTTCGGGGTACGGCTTGTAACCAATCCGTTGTCAACAACCACTTCGCTGTCTTCCCAGTTGGCTCCGGCATTTTTCAGGTCTTTACTTATTGAGTTTACGGAAGTCATATTTCTGCCATCCACAACTTCTGCATTGATTAAAATCTGCGGACCGTGACAAATTGCTGCCACCGGCTTTTGCTGCTCGAAAAAATCTCTGACAAATGACAAAGCTGTTTCATTGGTTCTTAACTGGTCTGGATTAATAACTCCACCCGGTAAAACCAAAGCATCGTAATCTGAAGCATTGGCCTCATCCAACGTCTTATCAACGTTATATTCCTGTCCCCAGTTTTTTTCTGCCCAGGATTTTATCGTTCCGGATTCGGGGCTGATAATGTGCGTAGTCCAGCCTTGCTGCTCAAGATGTTCTTTTGGCGATTTTAATTCGCTTTCCTCAAAACCGTGTGTAGCTAAAATTGCAATTTTCTTTGACATAATTGTATGATTTTAAGTGTTGTAAGTTTTTTAGTGGAAAAATAGTGCCGTTTTTGAAGTATCGATTTATAAAAATTGTTAAAACTCGATAATCAAATGTTAGCACGGTCAAAATTCCCCTCCTCTGGAGGGGTGGCGAAAATTCGTAAGAATTTTTGACGGGGTGGTTTCAGACGTGAATTGTGAATTGTCAGTTTCTTAACAGTCATAAGGCTTGCAAGCAAAATTGACTATCAACAACTGACAATAAACTCCACCTGACACCCTAGCCGCGATAGTAACGGTTACCCCACAGCAAGAGTTGGACTGAAAGAATGCGGCTGCGCGAGGAGTATGAGTGGATAGCGCGAAACAGCTCCAAATAATTAAAAAATTAAAACGCACCAACATTGTCGGTGCGTTTCAATTGATATTTCTTTAAAGAAAATTATTTTTTCTCTTTGTTTGCTCTCTGTAAAACCTCATCTACCATTCCGAAGTTTTTCGCTTCTTCAGAAGTCATCCAGTAATCTCTGTCGGAAGATTTTTCCACCCATTCGTAAGTCTGTCCGGAATGTTCGGAAATGATCTCGTAAAGCTCCTGCTTTAGTTTCAACATCTCTCTAAGGTTGATTTCCATATCGGAAGCAACACCTTGTGCACCTCCTGAAGGCTGGTGAATCATCACTCTTGAATGTTTAAGCGCAGAACGCTTACCTTTTTCACCTGCAACCAATAAAACCGCTCCCATTGAAGCTGCAATACCTGTACAGATAGTAGCTACATCCGGCTTGATGATCTGCATTGTGTCATAGATCCCTAATCCCGCGTAAACACTTCCACCAGGGGAATTGATATAGATTTGAATGTCTTTTGAAGGATCTGCACTTTCTAAAAATAAAAGCTGCGCCGTTACGATATTAGCCACCTGATCATCGATACCTGTTCCCAGAAAGATAATCCTGTCCATCATCAAACGGGAGAACACGTCCATCTGGGCAACGTTCAACCTTCTTTCTTCCATGATGTACGGTGTAAGATTCGTCGGACCATACATTCCCATATACTGATCGGTAACCAAACCGCTGTTTCCTAAATGTTTTACAGAGAAGTCTCTGAATTCTTTTTTAATGTCCATATTTCTATTGTGTATTATTAAATTTTACAAGGTTTAAATTACAACTTTTATTCCTAAAATTTTATAGGACTTTTTGTCATAGACTTGATTATTTTAAGATCTGATCTCAACTTATCTGTCAGTATAAATCCCTGTAATTGCTGAATAGTTTAAGATTTTTGCCAATTCCGTCGAAACCAGGCTAAGCATGTGAATTTTCTTCAGCAGTTCAAAATATTTTTCTTCATTAGAATCTGCGTGCTCGGGGAGTTCTTTTTTAGTTTTTAAAATCAAGAAATTCACGTATCTAAATTTATGAATTAAAATATCGCCGGCCACTTGTTCAGGCATTCGATCACCATAGTTTGGCGAGTCAATATTTCTTGTTTTCCAGTCATTCAGCTCACTGTAAATATTCATAGAATTGACGGCGGCTTTGCTTAGTTCTTCATCCATTAATCCGAAGAAAAAATTTCCTTTTCTTAATTCTTCTTTTTCAATGCCTTCCTTGATGTATTCTACAATTTTCTTATTCAATTCAACTTGAAATTCATAACCGTCTTCTTCAAAATGGTGTAAAATTTCCTCAATTACCGTAATATCGTATTCCTGCTGATCGGGAGTGGTTCTGTGAAGAACGATATCGCCATAATTCAGCATGTGATTGATAAGTTCATTTTCAAGCTTAGTCACGTTAAAAATAATCGGGTCAACTTCTTCCTTGTTTTCATGGACAATTTCAAGCTTAGCTGGCTGCGCTTCTACTCTGGATTGGGCTTTTTGCGTCTGATTCTGGATGATTTGCTTCTGAACATCCAGTTCATTAAACAAACTCTGCTCAGACAATCCGAATTTATTGGAAACTTCCTTAAGGTAAACTTCTCTTTTTAAAGCATTTTGAACAAAACCAACTGATTTTACAATATCCCTGATTGCTTCTGCCTTTTTTATGGGGTCATTTCCTACTTCTTTTAAAAGAATTTCAGCTTTAAAATCAATAAAATCCAGCGCTTCATTTTCAATGAATTTTTCGACATATTCCTGCGGATGTTTTCTGGCGAAAGAATCGGGATCATCACCATCTGGAAACAGCAAAACACGAATGTTCATCCCTTCCGTCAACAGCATATCTATGCTTCGGAAACTAGCTTTAATTCCTGCATTATCACCGTCGAAAAGAATGGTTACGTTTTCTGTAAGCCTTTTAATAAGTTTAATCTGCTCCGTTGTCAGGGAAGTTCCCGAACTCGCCACTACATTCTCAATTCCGGACATGTGAAGCGAAATCACGTCCATATATCCTTCCACCAAAAGACAGACATTTTTTCTCGAAATTGCCTGTTTGCTTTGATTTAATCCATAAAGAACATTGGATTTATGATAAATTTCCGTTTCCGGCGAGTTGAGATATTTCGCTGTTTTTACATTATTTTTTAAAATCCTTGCTCCGAAACCAAGCACTCTTCCCGAAAAGCTGTGAATCGGGAAAATTACCCTTTCACGAAAGCGGTCCACTCCTGCCGGTGTATTTTCAGGGAAAATGGAAAGCCCGGATTTTTCAAGAACTTCCTTAGAATATCCTTTTTCTAAAGCATAAGCCGTAAAAGCATTTTTCTGCTCCGGAGAATATCCCAGCTGGAATTTTTTAATGATATCATCCTTCAGTTCACGCTCTTTGAAATAAGCCAGTCCGATAGATTTTCCTTCTTCAGAATCCCAAAGTATATCCTGAAAATAACTATTGGCAACCTCATGGATTTTGTATAACAAATCCCGCTCGGTATGTGCCTGCTTTGCTTCTTCGGAATATTCTTTTTGATCTTCTTCAATTTCAATTCCGTATTTTTTTGCCGCGTGGCGAAGGGCTTCGGGATACGTGAAATTCTCGATTTCCATTAAAAAAGAAATGGCAGTTCCACCCTTTCCTGTCGAGAAATCTTTCCAGATCTGCTTACTCGCAGAAACGACAAAACTTGGGGTTTTTTCGTCATGAAACGGGCTGAGCCCTTTATAGTTAGACCCTGCCCTCTTCAACTGCACATATTCTCCCACAATCTCTTCTACGCGGATCGTTGAGAATATCTTGTCTATGGTCTGTTTGGAAATCATGATGTAAAAATAAGAATATGTTTTTTTATTTCTGAGAAATTAAATTTTTAAAACAATAGCAAATAACCTGAAAAATTAGATATAAAAAAGATAAATAACTAATAATAAACCATTTAGAATGTCTATGCGACTGTATCAAGGAATCAATAAAAATTGCAAAGCACTAATAACCAATTTTTTAAATTCAAAAACAAAACGAATCCCAAATTGCGCTGATTTTCAGTGACTTAATTTTATTTTACCTTTCAACTAATAAATTTTTTGATACTTAAATATATCCAAAATTTTCATTAAAACACAAATTATTTTTTAGGAATTCAAAAGTATAACCATCAAAAAAATAATAAGATGAAAAAAATTACTTTTAAATTAAGAAAATGGGCATTTTCGACCGTTCTTCTTTTTACAGTCACCATTATTAATGCCCAAAAGAGTACGCACGATTATCCGTTAGGAACCAATACGGAATTTTTGAGCCAATTGGAATCGAAATTGAAAACAACCGGCAAAAACAATGAAAAACCCAGCCTAACGCTTTATGTATCAAATAAAGAAGCATTACAGTCAATTGTCAATTATCAGCAAAACAAAGATGACATCTTGCATCTGGAAGGCGAAACACAAGGGAAAACTCCCGGAACCTTCAATATTAAGATCAATAAAAATGCTGTGGAAGGCAATATTATATTTCCTAAAAGTAAAAAAGCTTACAGCTACTACTCTGATAATAAAGGAAATGCATTTGTAAAGGAAATGGACATTAATAAAATCATGTGCACAGATTTTCATATTTCTACAACCAATTCCCTGAAGGAAAAGAGTCAAAAAAACACAACTAATATGAGTGTTTCCAATCTGCAAAGCTTTCCGGGAGCTGCAGGATGCCTGTTATTGGATTTTAACGGCCATACTGTTCCAAGCGGAAGTGGATGGAATGGTGGAAACCCAATCGTAGCACTGCCTTCCGGGATGAGTGATGCCAATATTTTAGAAGCCTGGGAGATTGTGTCCGAAGATTTCAGGCCCTTCAACCTGAATGTAACTACGGATGAAAATGTTTTTAACAGCTATCCTCAAAATAAAAGAAGAAGATGCGTCATCACACCCACCGATATTGCATCTCCGGGAGGCGCCGGAACTGCGCTTATTAACAGTTTTTCTTCGGCAAGCGATCTGCCCTGCTGGGTATTTACATTATCAACCGGCCTGTATGGCAAAATCATAGGCGAAATTGCTTCTCATGAATTAGGCCATACATTTGGGCTTTATCATGACGGACAGGGTCAATATGCTTATTATTCAGGGAACGGAAACTGGGCCCCAATTATGGGAGTAAGCTATTATAAAAATGTAACGCAGTGGAGCAAAGCCGAATACTCGAATGGGACAAATCATGAAGATGATCTCGCGATTATTTCTAACACAACAACAAACGGCGTTGGCTATAGGCAGGATCTTCAAGGAGATACATTCTCAACATCGTCTTATCTTATGACTTCGGGCGAACAGGTAGATCCTTCACAAAACAAAGGAATTATTGATCATACTAATGATATTGACATGTTCCTGTTTCATGCAAATGGAGGAACGATCACTTTAAAGGTACAGACGTCGGAAAGGCACAGCGACCTGCTTTTGAAAGTATTTTTATACAACAGTCAGCATGTTTTAATTTCTTCATATACCGGAAATCCAATGAATCTCAGCAACCCAGTCGTTATTACTACAGCTTTGGCTGCGGGTGATTACTACCTTGCCATAACCGGAACCGGCGAAGGAACTCCTGACACGGGATATACTAATTACGCTTCACTCGGGCTTTACAGTATTTCAGGAAATATTCCGAAAATTGGGGTCTTAGGGGTTAATGAAGTTGAAAATGCAACCGTCTATCCCCGTGTCGTAAAAAACGATTTTACAATTGACCCTAAAAAAGGAAATTATGAAGTACAGATTTTAAATAGCCTGGGACAGCTTTTATATAAAAAAATGATTGTCAATCAGATCCATCAGGTTCCTTTCTCGGATAAGCCTATCGGGATGTATTTCGTTATATTAAGAAATATGAAAACCGGCGACCAGAAATCATTCAGCGTTATTAAGCATTAATTTTAAAACTGCCTGTACGCAAAAGCTGCAGGCAGTTTTTATGTTTATAATCAACATGTAGTTTATTTGAAATTATTAAACTATTAAATATAACAGATTACTATGTCCAAAGAATTGCCTGAATTTTAATTTTCAGTAATTTTGAATTTGAAAAATACTCGAAAGATTAAATAAACAATGAAATACACGATCCATAAAATCGAAGACTGGCAGGAAATAGTTGAAAAGATTATTCCTGAGCTCAAGCATTCTATTCTTTTACTAAAAGGAAATCTAGGAGCAGGAAAAACTACCTTTACTCAGTTTTTGCTTAAAAATTTAGGAAGCGAAGATGAAGTGAACTCCCCAACATATTCCATTGTTAATGAATACAATACCCCAAAAGGGAAAATTTATCATTTTGATTTATACAGGTTGAAAAACATCGAAGAGGTCTATGATATCGGTATTGAAGAATATCTGGACAATGCTTTTCTCTGCATTATCGAATGGCCAGAAGTCTATGAAGAAGAGCTTTACGGGCTTAAGTATCATGAAATGAGCATCATTAATACCGGACAAAGCAGAGAGGTATCATTCGAGTAAATATTATGTATCTTTGCTGTTGAATTTGATTGTAAAATAACTATCTGTAACATTTTAAAGGATGAGTACTACAAATATTTTTACTCCTTTTACCGAAGAGGAACTGATGCCGAAAGAAGAAAAGCTGGAAGTCATCAGAAAAGGAAAACAATTCAGCATAGGAATCCCCAAAGAAACCTGCCTGAATGAGAGAAGAACTTGTATCACACCCGATGCTGTACAGGTTTTGGTAGAGCACGGCCATGAAATTATCATAGAAGCAGGAGCCGGAGAAGGCTCATTTTTTACAGATCTGCAATATTCCGAATCCGGGGCGAAGATTACAAACGATCCTAAAGAGGCTTTCGGACAGGATTTAATCTTAAAAGTAAACCCTCCTACAGAAGAAGAAATTGATTATATGAAACCGAATACCTATCTGGTTTCGGCACTTCAGATCAATCTCAGGGACAAAGCATATTTCTTAAAGCTTGCCGAGAAAAAAGTAAACGCCATTGCATTTGAATTTATCGTTGACGAATATAAGCAATTGGCTCTCGTAAGGCTTATTGGTGAGATTGCTGGTACGGTTTCCATTCTTTATGCCTCAGAATTATTAGCTTTATCAAACGGCATGATGCTGGGCGGAATTACCGGTGTAAGACCTGCAGAAGTTGTCATTCTGGGAGCCGGAATCGTTGGAGAATTTGCCACAAAAGCAGCCATTGGTTTAGGTGCGAGCGTAAGGGTTTTTGATAATTCACTTTCAAAATTAAGAAGGCTTCATACATTGGTTGACAGCAGGGTTCCGACCTCAATTATTGATCCAAAAGAGCTTAGAAAAGCTCTAAGACGTGCAGATGTAGTCATCGGGGCACTTCCAAGACTGAATATGACGCCAATCGTGACTGAAGATATGATCATGAAAATGAAAACCGGCAGTGTGATCATTGATATTACCATTGACAACGGAAAAGTAATCGAAACCTCGGAACTGACAACAATGGACGAACCTTATATCATCAAGCACGGTGTAATCCATTGCGGGCTTCCAAATCTTACTTCAAGAATGCCGAGAACAACTACAAAAGCAATCTCCAATTTCTTCCTTTCCTATATTTTAAACTACGACGAAGAAGGCGGTTTCGAAAACATGCTGGTTCGCAAAAATGAAATGAAACAGAGTCTTTACATGTATAAAGGCAGACACACAAAGAAAATAATCTGCGACCGTTTCGGGCTTACTTATCACGATATCAATCTTTTAATCTTCTAATGAAAAAACTGAAATTCTACATGATCGGTCTTATTCCGGGGCTTGTTATTGTATTTTTTATATTAAACAAAAAAGGCGCAAGCTGCAGCGGTTACTTACCGAACAGCCGCGTAATTGCAGAAACTCTTTCTAAAGATTTTAAATATTCATATTCGTTTAAAACAGAAATGAATACATTGAAAATCGATGAGAAATTCGTGAAAGACAGCATCATTACTCACGGGAAAGTTGATTTCGACAGAAGCCATGCACAGAAAAAACCGTGCCCTGATTATATTTTAATGTATCCTGAAAAAAATCCGATCTACGAAATTTCATTTGAAAAGTGTGAGGAAACAACTGTTTTAAACAGTATAAAAAAGCTTAAATAAATTGTAATGCAAGGCAATTACTACATGATTCATGATTATCTGATATTCATTGGAGTATTTGCTATTTTCTTTTTTTTAACGGTAACTATTTATTTATTTAACCAAAATCAAAAATTAAAGAAAAGAAATACCAAGCTTTCAGAAACCAACAGGATTATCGAGCAGAAATTAAATGAAGTTCAGCTTGAGCATATCGGCACAAAACTGAATCCGCATTTGTTTAAAAATATCTTAAATTCTGTTCAGTCGCATGCTTACCAGACTTATATGTCTTTGGATAAACTGGCGAATGTTCTGGACTATATTTTATATGAAAGCAATAATAAATTTGTAAGTCCAAAAGAAGAACTGAACTTCGCTTTAAGCCTTATTGAGATTAATAAAATCAAGGTTAATCCACTTTTTGACTTCAGAATTAAATCAAAGATCAATAAATCAGATGAAATCTACGAAGAGAAAGTTTTTGCTCCACTAATTTCAGTTGATCTCATTGAAAATTCCTTTAAACATACAGATTTTCTGGCCCAGGATTCATTTATTTCCATTCAGATGGAGCTTGAAGACAGAATTTTCACCATGAAAGTCAGCAACAAGGCATCACTGAAAAATGTGTTGGAAAAGGAAAAAAGCGGTTTCGGAAGCCAGTCTCTGGATCAGCGGTTGAAAATGATTTACAATAATTTTTATTCACTTCAAAAAAATTCAAAAAACGGTATCTTCACCGCGGAATTAACAATCAATTTAGGAGAATTCTATGATAAAATGCGTTATTCTTGACGATGAATTGCTGGCAATAAGTTATTTGAAGCTTCTGTGCGAACAAATTGATAACGTGGAAGTTGTAAAGGCTTTTAATGATCCTAAAATATTCTTAAACGAAATTGAAAATATTGATTGTAATGTCTGCATTTTAGACATAGAAATGCCGGGAATGAATGGCCTGCAAGTCGCGGAACTCATTTCATCATCAAAAAAAATCATTTTTACGACCGCTTACAAAGAATACGCCGCAGAAGCTTTTGATCTGAATGTCGTTGATTACGTAAGAAAACCTATCAAAAAAGAAAGGCTGGTTCAGGCATTTGAAAAGGCAAAAGAACTCATTAAGACCTCACAGAAAAAGGATTCCATCGAATGGAACACCAATATCGGCAAAACCACCATCTTCACCGAACAAATTATTTACATTAAAACTTCGGAAATCGACAGCCGCGACAAGGAAATAACCCTATATGACGGAACAGCCATTGTTTTAAAAAACCTGAACTTTAAAAATTTACTGGAAATGCTCCCATCGAAAGATTTTGTTCAGATCAATAAAAAAGAAATTATTGCCTTATCATCAATAAAAGTATTTTCAACCCATGAAATTATAACTACAATTACCGTTGATGGAGAAAATTTCCTTAAACTTCACATCGGGGAAACTTATAAGAAATCCTTAACAGACCTGTTCGGAAAATAAATAATTTGCTTTCACTGCAGAATTTTTCCCTTTCATTACATTTAAAAAAGAATATCATTTAACATAAGAATATTCTTTCCAACTTTGCAAAAAATAAAAAGGAATCATGAATTTGGGGAAATACAGAAATGTTATTTTTTATGCATCTACAATTGTTTTTTTCTCTTGTCTGATGTACTGGTTTTTTGTTGAAGGAAAAACCCTGGAGTTTGGTGAGAATATCGCTCCCAGCAAAGCGACAGGCACAACAATGTGGGAAAACTTTACAGATTCATTTCTTACTAATCTTCATCATCCTTTAGCACTTTTACTGGCTCAGATTGTCACCATTATACTTGTAGCCAAACTTTTCGGATGGATTTGCGTGAAGCTGAAGCAACCGTCCGTAATTGGTGAAATGATTGCCGGAATTGTTCTCGGCCCATCACTTTTCGGACTTTATTTCCCTGAGCTTTCGGCTTTTATTTTCCCTAAAGAATCGTTGGGCAACTTACAGTTTTTGAGCCAGATCGGCCTTATACTTTTCATGTATATTGTGGGAATGGAACTTGACTTGAGTATTTTAAGAAAAAAAGCGCACGATGCCGTGGTGATCAGCCATGCAAGTATTATTATACCATTTGCATTAGGCGTTGGGCTTTCCTATTTTATTTATAAAGAATTTGCTCCGGAGGGGATACAATTCAGTTCATTTGCCTTATTCATAGCCATTGCGATGAGTATTACGGCATTCCCTGTTTTGGCGAGGATTGTTCAGGAGAGGAACCTTCACAAAACAAAAATCGGAACTGTTGTAATTACCTGTGCGGCGGCGGATGATATTACCGCATGGTGTATTTTAGCGGCTGTGATTGCTATTGTAAAAGCAGGATCTTTTTCAGGATCAGTATTCGTTATTCTGATGGCTATTCTGTACGTTTTCATTATGATTAAAGCCGTAAGGCCGTTCCTCACCCGAATCGCCGAATCTCAAAAAGGAAAAGGATTTATCAGCAAAGCATTGGTTGCTGTGTTCTTCTTAATATTAATTATTTCATCATACGCAACGGAAGTTATTGGAATCCACGCCCTTTTTGGAGCATTTATGGCCGGAGCAATTATGCCGGAAAATGTAAAATTCAGAAATCTTTTCATTGAAAAAGTTGAGGATGTTGCATTGGTTTTGTTACTTCCTCTTTTCTTTGTATTTACAGGATTAAGAACTCAAATTGGTTTATTAAATGACCCTCATCTCTGGAAAATAGGAGGATTTATCATTCTGACTGCCGTTACCGGAAAATTCGTTGGAAGTGCGCTTACCGCAAAATTTCTTAAAATGAGCTGGAAAGACAGCCTTACCATTGGCGCATTGATGAATACGAGAGGGCTTACTGAGCTTATCGTTCTTAATATCGGATATGATCTCGGGGTTTTAGGTCCGGAATTGTTTGCGATGCTTGTGATCATGGCGTTATTTACAACTTTTATGACGGGTCCTTGTCTTGATCTTATCAATTATCTTTTTAAAGGAAAAAAATCAATGTTGGAAGAAGATCAGGA
>Ga0307412_10001682_pt1 | contig 12231 bp, 12 predicted proteins | sample DK1Cmetagenome_3_FD_203823 | JGI IMG/M metagenome (GOLD analysis project Ga0307412, IMG submission 203823) | Maize rhizosphere microbial communities from greenhouse at UC Davis, California, United States - DK15-C-1 | ecosystem: Host-associated > Plants > Roots > Rhizosphere > Soil | place: USA...
TGGCGTTCATCGCACTGGTGACGCTCAGGCCGACCGGAAGCGTCAGCGTGAGTTCGGGGTCGTAGATCACGGAGCGAGGCAACACGCGCAGATCCTTGCCAGTCTTTTTTAGCCCAGCTTCGGTGATGCCATAGATCGGCGTCATCTCGCTTCCAGCATAAGTCGTTGGGATCGCAAGCACCGGGAGGGATGATTCGAGGGCGATTGCCTTGCCGAGGCCGGTCGTCGAGCCGCCACCGATCGCAATGGCGCAATCGGCATTGAGCTGACGGGCAAATTCACGGGCTTCTCGTGCGATCTCGATCGGCACATGCATCACCGCACGTGCGAACACCCCCGCAGCTCGGTTGCCGATGCGCTCGGCAATCGCGTGGGCATGTTCGGCCTGCTCCGGTGTCGATAGCACGATCGCTCGCTTGGCGCCCAACAGATCGATCTCCCGCTCGAGGTGCGACAGGCTTCCGGCACCGAAAACCACTCGCGAGGGCTGGGCGGTATAGACGAAGTCCTTCATGTCCATCAACTGGAGTGCCTGCGAACCGGGTTGAGCACAAAGTCGAATTCCAGCAGGTAGCTGCCATCTGCCTGCTCCTTCCACTCACAGATCAGCGACTGGCGCACGCCGAATACAGCGTCCGAATCGAGATAGTCGCTCTTGTCGCGAAAGACATGCGTGACTAGCGTCTCGTAGCCGGGCGCCTTGATCATGAAATGAAGGTGCGCAGGGCGCCAGGGATGGCGTCCCGTAGCTTCCAGCAATCGGCCCACGGGACCATCGTGGGGAATTGCGTATGGAACGGCGAGAATGGATCGGAAGAAAAACGTCCCGTCGCGATCCGCCGTCAATACGCCCCTTGCCTGGGCCTGATCCAGGCCTTCATGCTGTACGTCATACAGCCCATCTTCGTCGGATTGCCACACGTCCAGCACGGCTTGCCGGATGGGGTTTCCGGAGATGTCTCGAACGGTCCCGCGCACCAGGCAAGGCGTGCCGCTCGCCCCGTTGGCGATGTCGTCTCCAAGCTCATACTTGGGGGCACCTTCGACATGGAAAGGTCCGAAGACAGTCGACTCCGTACATCCTCGCGGCTTCTGGGTATTCATCGCAACTGTGAGCATGGACAACCCCAACACGTCGGAGAGCAGGATGAACTCCTGCCGCTTTGAGTCCGTGATGTGTCCGCACTGCGTGAGGAATTCGATCCCTTGGAACCACTCTTCTTCGGTCAACTTCACGTCACGCGCAAAGGCATGGAGATGCTGTACCAGACTCGTCATGATGTGCTGGAGACGAGGAGTTCCGGCTTCTGCGAAGCTGGCGATCACGGCCTGTGTGATGTTGTCTTGATTGAGGTTTCGCATGGTTCACAAGAAGCCCGTTGTCGGAGGGTTAGTCAACTTTAAAATTTCACAAACCAGATGGAAAGACTCTGAAGTGGAAATGATATTTCCTGAATTTGGAAAATTGATTGCTTCACCGTGACGCGCCGATGAGGCAGGGCACACTCAATCGCCAGCCGATCGGCACCCAAGCGCATGCGCAAACCCCCAGCCCACGAGGGGCAAGGCGACAGCCGCCGACAGCAGGACCGGGGTAAAGCCGAAGTGGTCCACGACATACCCGGTGGCGGTCACGCCCACCGCCTGCCCCATGAACAGAAAAGACGCGAACAACGCCACGGATGTCCCCCGTGCCGCGGGCACCATCTGGGTCGCGTGGGTCTGCAAGGTGTTGTGATACAGGAAGGTGCCGAAACCCACCACCAGGGCGATGGCGCCGGCCAGCCAGGGCAGCACCGAAATCCACCAAGCCAGGAAGCCGCACCCCATCAGCCAGCCGCCCGCCAGCGCCATTCGCCGTTCCCCGAAGCGGGCCACGATGCGACGGGCGGTGAAGGCGTATGCCAGGCCACCGACCGCATTGAGAGCTGCCAGGGCAGAGGCCGTGGACAGCGGCAGTCTGTGGTGCACATGCAGGTATGTAGGTAGATAGCTCAGCGGCCCCAGCAGGAAGAACCCCTCTGCCAGCACCGCCAGCAGGACGACACGCGCCCAAGGCACGCGCAGCACGGCCAGCAGCTGCTGCGCCATCGGCACCTGAGAAGCAGCGCGGGCGGGCGAGGCAATCGAGGCATGTGCTCGGCGCGCTCGCACCATCAGCAGGAGGGCCACCGCGGAATATCCCACGCTCAGGCTGACGAAGGCGGCGCGCCAACCGGCGGCTGATTCGGCAAACAACCCGCCGGCCAACTGGCCTGCCATCATTCCCGAGATGGTGCCTGTGAGCAAACGTGCCAGCGTGGCTTGGCGCTGGTCATAGGGGACGGCGTCGCCGATCCAGGCCATGGCCAGGGGAATCACGCCTGCGGCGGCGATGCCCCATGCGACGCGGGTCCAGACCAGCACTTGGAAGTCGGGCGCAAGGGCCGACGCCAGCGATGCCACCGCACAGCCGACGAGCGCAAGACGCACCAGGCGTGCCTTGCCGTAACGGTCGCCCATCGGGCCGAACAGCAGCTGCACCAGGCCGTAGGCGACGGCAAACCAGATGATGACCTGTCCGGCCGTGCCGGGCGTCACGCTGAAGTCGCTGGCCAGGCGCGGCAGCATCGCGTCACAGATGCGCAGGGCGGCCGCGCTGAAAAACGCGGCGCCAGCCAGAAGCGCGACCGTCATGGCGTCATTGGCGGTCGCTTGGGCTCTCCGCTCAAGCAGCCGGGCCCTGGATTTAGCTTTCACCGTGACGTGGCCGAGGCCGCCGGCAGCTGCCGAAGTCTGATCACTTCAGCGTTTCCTGGAGTTGGGCATCAGTCAGGTTTTCGCGCTCCCATGCCAGCTGCGTCGGGCAGCTGCTGGGGTCTTCCTCGCGGTCTTCGTAATACGGCTGATACGGCTTGTACAGGCTGTAGATCCGGCGCAATTCCTCCACTGCGGTTCTGTGCAGGTCGACGCGCAAGTCCCATGCCGCATAGCTCTTGCGGTCCATCACGACGACGCAGGCTGATCGCTCGGTGAGCTGCCGGTCCTTGACGGCTTGGCCGCCTGCGTCCCTGCCGGACTCCAGCGCGCAGATGAGGCGTTCGACCAGCGGTTGGGCCTCGGTCTCTTGAAAGGTAGCCTCCATTGCCGTGAGCACATGTTCACCTGCCAGCACGTTGCCGAAGATTGTGTAGTCGCCGCCGATCTTGGCTCCGGCCCACCCCTGAACGCTGGCGCCTGTGTGAACGGCGCCCAAGCCGTTGCGAGTCATCACGCCGATCTGGCGGTGGCTCTCGTGCGTGTCGTTCTGGACCAAGGTCGCAAGCACACTTTTGCTCGACAGTCCCTGTTGCAGCAGGCTCTGCGCCAGCGGCGCATTGGCCCTGCGTCCGTTGGCCTGTGACATGGCCACGCCGTACGCGTTGTGCGCTCCTTGCGCGAACGAACCAAAGGCGACCGAATATGTCGCGACGGCGATGCCGATCTGGTGAGTCCGAGGGCACCGCCCGATTACTGTATAGGTCATGATGAGTTTTCTTGTCAGGGTAAGAGGTATAGGTCAGTCGAGGCGAATGTTGTTGCGCTTCACGACCGCGCCCCACTCTTCGGAATCTTTAGCCAGGAATGAAGCAAACTGCGCCTGTGTTCCACCCACTGGAATCAAGCCTAGATCGAGCGCCTTCTGTTTGAACTCGCTCGATGCCACGATCTTCTGCAATGCCACCGATAGACGATTCAGGGCTTCCGGAGGGGTACCGCGCGGCGCCAGGATGCCGTTCCATGAATGCAATTGGTTGCCGGGATAAATCTCAGACAAGACGGGGACACCAGGCAGATTCGGTACACGCCCATTTGCAGACACTGCCAACCCTCGCAGCTTGCCTCCGTTGATCTGAGGGATGGCGGCGGCCGACGCTTCCATCGAAAACTCCACGTCTCCGCTCATGACAGAAAGGATGCCTCCATCCTTGTATGGAATGGCCGTCATGGCGATGCCCGCCTTCTGCACGAACTGAAGGGCAGCAATATGGCTTGGCGTGCCATCTCCGTATGTCGCGTAGTTCAGCTTGCCCGGTTCCCGTTTGGCGGCTTGCACCAACTCATCAACCGACTTGAATGGGGAATTCGTGCGAACGATCATCACAAAAGGAACTTCCACGACATGGATGACCGGCACCAAGTCGGATGCCTTGTACGGCAGCTTGGTAAACACATGCGGATTAAGGGAGACCGACGGAGCCGCGGTGAAGAGAAGCGTGTGTCCATCGGCGGGAGCCTTTGCCACAAGGTCCGTCCCAATGATCTGGCTCGCCCCTGGCCTGTTGTCGATGAGGACCGGCTGCCCTAGATCCTTGGTGAGGCGCTCTGCAATGTATCGGGCCGTGACATCCGGCGAAGCTCCTGCAGGCCAGGGGACGACCAGCCGCACCGGCTTTGTCGGATACGCCGTCTGGGCGAAGACGGGTCCGGACAGGAGTGCTGCTGCCGCAAGTACAAACGCGGATCGGCGCGTAAAAGCCGACCGGAAACTATTGATGCTCATTTTCTGGCTCCACAACAGGTTGAAGGATTGCGCTCAAGATCGTGGCGAAATCGATGTGATGACGCTCAGGCCAGGTGCGCTGGCGGCTTTCCGAACTCGCGTTCGATGCCGCGGTCCTTGAGCCATTCCTTGTGGCGGGGCATGACCGTCGGGTCATCGGCGAGCGCCTCGTAGTACGGCACCAGCGGCATGTACCAGTCGACGAGCCGCCGCAGTTCCGCGATTGGCTCCATCGCGTGGTCACAGCGCAGATCGAGGCGCGCTGTGCCCCTGCGACCGAAGGTCTTGATGGCCGCTGAGGTTTGGCCATCCAACTGGCCGCCGGCATCACGACCGCCTTCGATCGCGCGCAGCAGGCGGTCATCGAAACTCGCGGCGCGGTTTTTCTCCCACGCGTCGCAGATTCCGTCGATGGTTTTTTCGCCGGCGACCACATTGCCGAAGGCAATGAAATCGGAGCCGATTCGATGCCCGGCCCATTGGCGGTTGTTCTTGCCCGTGAAGACCGCCATTCCACCGCGCGCATCAAGGACACCGACCTGCCTGTATTCCCAATGAGTGTCCATCTCTGCCATGTCGATGAGCACCTTCTGCGCCGAATATCCTGCTTCGAGCAGACCCAGCGCCACCTTGCCCATCCGAGGTTCCACGGACGATTGATAAGAGAGCACTCCTGCTTGCGCCGACGCGAACGGCGCTATCCAACCGATCGCCGGCGAGAAGCTCGAAATGCAGATACCGAAATCACCGGACTGCTTGTCGCGCGCAATGATCGTGAAAGTCATAACTGAAAACTCCGTTGTCTAAATTGGTGATATACGCTTTTCCGTTTGGCCCAATCAGTCGAGGCGAATACCGTTCTGTTTCACGACTGCTCCCCAGTTTTCGAGATCCTTAGCCAGGAACGAACGAAACTCTGCTGGTGATCCTCCGGCGGGAATCAATCCAAGTTCGAGCAGGTATTGCCGAAACTCGCTCGATGCTGCGATCTTCCGCAGAGGCACCGACAAGCGATCCGCGACTTCCGCAGGGGTGCCGCGCGGCGCCAGAATGCCGTTCCATGAGTACAGCTGGCTGCCGGGAAAGCCCTCAGACAGGGCGGGGATGCCAGGGAGACTCGGCATACGTCCGTTCGCGGACACTGCAAGCGCTCGCAGCTTTCCTCCCTTGATCTGAGGAATGGCATCAGCCGAGGCGACAAACGCCCAATCCACGACGCCGCTCATGAGGTCCAGAATGCCTCCATCCTTGTATGGCACGTGCGTCATTGTTGCGCCTGTCTTCTGCAGCAGCTCCAACATCGCAACGTGGTTCGGGGTACCCGGCCCATGCGACGCGTAGGTCAGCTTGCCTGGCTGCTGCTTGGCGGCTTGCAATACCTCATCGACCGACTTGTACGGGGAGTTCGCGCGAACGCTCAGCACAAAAGGAACGTCCACGAGATGGATGATCGGCACGAAGTCCGAAGACTTGTATGGCAGCTTGGTAAACAAATGCGGGTTGAGCGAGATCGCCGGAGCTGTGCCATAAAAAAGCGTATATCCGTCGGCGGGGGCCTTGGCCACCGCGTCCGCGCCAATGATCGAGCTCGCCCCCGGCTTGTTGTCCACGAGTACCGGCTGTCCGAGATCCCTGGAGAGGCGCTCTGCAACGAATCGGGCTGAAACGTCCGGCGAAGTTCCTGCCGGCGTCGCGACGACCAGCCGGATGGGCTTCGTCGGAAACGTCGTCTGGGCGAAGACAGATCCACCCAGGAACATTGCTGCCGCCAGTACAGACGCGGTACGGCGGGAAAGAACCGCACGGAAACGATTGATGTTCATACTTTCTCCAAAGTGGATGATCGGATTAGGACTTCTTGTGTACCAAACCGGTGAGCCACACTTTAGAATTTCACAATTAGAACGAAAACCACCCAGACCGGAATTCACATTTCCAAAAGTTGGAAAAATGGATCGATTCACTGAGCTATCGCTCTTCATCCAAGTTGCTGAGCGGGGGAGTCTCGGTAAGGCCGCCGAGGCGTTGGGCATGTCCAATCCCGCCGCGAGCCGCACCTTGGCTTCGCTCGAAAACCGCGTTAAGGTGCGCCTCGTCGAGCGGAACACGCGTCGCCTCTATCTGACACGCGACGGTCAGGAGTTCCTTGAACGTGCGCGGCACATCCTCGGTGAGCTGGAAGACGCGGAATCGGCGCTCCAGAGCGCCACGCTCAATCCCTCGGGTGTTCTGCGAGTAAGCGCCTCGCTGTCTTTCTCGATGCAGATCATTGCGCCCCGTTTGCCACGCTTTCATCAGTTGTACCCCCAGCTACGGGTGCACGTAGAAACCGCGAACAGATATCTGGACATGATCGACAACGGGATCGATGTCGCAATCCGGACACGAGAGCTGGAGCCGGACAGCACCATTACGATTCGCCGCTTGGGGATGACACGGAGAATCCTGGCGGCATCTCCGGCGTACCTTGCCAACCGAGGCATGCCGAAACATCCGCGCGAGCTTCCACTGCACGCGCTTCTGCTATACGTCTATGCGAAGAACCCGAATGAGCTGAGTTTCACTTGCGGTGCGCAGCGGGAGTCAGTGACGGTTCATGGGCTGCTTGATTCAAACGATGGCCAAGTGCTCAGGGCGGCCGCACTGAACGGCCATGGAATACTCGTTCAGCCCAGCTACATCCTCTACGACGATATTGTTGCCGGTCGCTTGGTGCCGGTGCTGGACGAGTGGGAGTTGCCACAGCTCACGATCAATATCGCCTATCCCAACCGCAAACACTTGTCTGCGAAGGTTCGCGCGTTCATCAACTTCATGGTTGATGAATTCGCCGCTCATGAATACGAGCGGAAATGGACCGGACGGATGTGACGCTAAGGCACTGCTGAAGTGCCTACTGCTGCTCCGCGCCCCGACTCCGACCAAGACGATCGCACGCGGAACCGGTCCTAACGCTCCGTCCCTAGGCGGCCAATCAGCCACGCCCTCGTTGAGTGAACGATGAACTGTGAGGCTACGTGCCCGTGCAGAGCTACATGGGCATGAGGCATGAGGCATGAGGCATGACAGAGTAGTACGCAGAGCTGGAAGCCGGTTGTTAGCCGATGCGCTCAGTTTGCTGGCGCAGTAGGCGAGATCGATCTGGTCAAGCCGGCAGTGGCTGACGATCTCGTCGGCCGCCTCCTGCGGAATCAGGCCGAAGCGGCCTTGCACCGCCCGCAGGCGGGACGTCCCGCGGCTACGAGGCAGGCATCCGACATCGTTTCTGATAAATCGGTGCTTCCCGATCGGCGCTCTGCTGCAATCGCAGCAGGAACCGCCGCACCGCAGTTTTTCCGCCATGAGCATGGCTCTCGCCGCACGCACAATTGCGCCGCTGCGCCACCGCATAGTTGCCCTTCGTGAACGACGGCTTCTGGCCGAATCCTGCCTCAAGCGCCGGCCGGGTTCGGCCAGTCGAGTTCCGCGTCCTTACGGCCGCTGCGCAGCGCAATCTCTAGAATTTTCTCCGGCTCTAGTTCCTGCCCCTCGTACTTCCCGCCCCTGTACTGATCAGGCCAGTAGATCAGATCTGAAATTTGATCGTCGCCGGTGTTCAGCGCCAAGCATTTGAGGAGATAGCTAGTTCGGATTGGGTCGCTGGCGTCTGTGCACACCATCACCATCGCTTCAAGAAGTTCCTGCCTCGACAGGTCTGCCGGAATCCTTTCCCAATCTACCAGCAGCCCTCTAGCGAAGCCCATGCCATCGCTGCCGCCAAACGCAGCCGCGACTTCGTAGCGCGAAACGATCCGCCCGGTGAGCCGCGCAATGTCCGCCAGCACATCTTCATATTTCCGACCTGCCTCATGCAATTCCAACACCTTAGATGTCAGAGGGATGAGTGCCTCCAGTTTTTCAGGGTCTGTGACCGGATCGAGAAGTTCGGGGCGCATATTTCAATTGTTGAAGAGGGCCAGTGAATGTCCGGTTATGGCCGAATCTTGCCTCCCGCGGTGGCGCGCTCCCCCCGTCAGCAGCGCCGCTTACCTAGCCTTGCGAGGCATCAGAAATAGCGGTTCTCAGCCAAGTTTCCATCCCCATTTGTTTGCATCGCATCTCTAGCCAATCGAGCATCCGCGCAGTGCGCCGGGGACAAAAGACTACGAAAGTGGCGCCAGTTGACCACATTCTTCTCCCCATCCCGCTGGGCCTTCTGCAAAGCTCACCTCAAGCTCGACGTGCCGATTGATCGCACGCCCTGTTTCCGTAGCGTTGCTCTTGATCGGTTCTGTGTCAGAGCCATTCCTGATCCCGATGTGCTCAATTGAAGCAGACGAAGCAAGCATGAATGCCCGAACGACCAATGCACGACCTAATGCAAGATTTTCCGGATTGCGCTCGCCCTTCGCAGCGTGCGCGTACAGCCACAAGTAAGCGACCCTGGCGCCCTTGACTTTGCAAACTAGTCTCTCCAACTCGACGATGGCGTTTGGCTCTAGCACCGCACTGTTTTCGTCGAATCTGACATTGGTAGTCATATGTGCCGGCGTTGTCGCAATAGCTACGGAACACGCACACGTGAGCCAGAGCATCAGCACTAATCTAATCGCGGTAAGCGGGACGTCGGAAAAGTTCATCCGCTCGAACTTCCTGAGAAATTGTGAATGTCTGCTCTTGGCGGGGTTCTGACCTACCCCGGCCAGCACGCGCAGCACCCTGAAAACTTTCTCACGCCCCAGCGAGACCAAAGCGGGCAGGCCTCTGCCCGAGTGTCAGGGGACGCTGCGGTCACGCGGGATTCCGCGTTAGAAAGCATTCGTGCCGAAGCCGCGCATGCTTTGAAGCGACGGAAGATGACCAGCATGCCTGCAATCATGCCCAGGCGCGCAATCGCTCGCTTTGCGAACCGCGAGCAAGAAGCTCCACCCGTGCGCACGCGATGCGCGCAACTGAAGCCCTTGTATGGCGAAATGAATCGCTGGTATCCGTTGATGGCGGTCATCGCGAGGTTCTTCATGTGCCGAATCGGATGTCGATGCTGGAGGTCTGGTTTATGCCGAAATATGAACTGCGCTTGAACTACTGCGGTAACTTGGAGCCAGCTAGGTGATACATGCCATTGCACGCTCCACAGAAACAGCTTAGTCGTACCAAGCTTTCCGAGGTCTTGACCCTCAGTTCAATGGGCTGTTTACACAATGGGCAGGTCGACAGAGGTTTTTGGCCAGTTCTGTTGTACGCCTCCAGGACTGAACGCACGACCGCGGCGGCGTCCAACTGCTGCTTGACAGCAGCGGCGGGCTCCTCCGGCGCAACCCGCCTGATGAAGTAGCTCACGAACACCAGAAAAAGCACAATGCAAATCCCGAGGACTGAGATGCCGAACAAAAACATCTGCTCTCTCATGCTAGATCTTTCGCCGATGCATTTGGTTCTACAGGATCGCCAACTGTAGCCAGTGTCCGCGATGGGCGTCGTGCTCGGACGAAGAGGTACGCTTCAGGAAGTCGAACTCGATACGGCACATCGCAATATAGGCGAGCCTGGGCGTTCTGCAGCTTCGGCAAAGGTCCGCTATTGGCCGACCGTAGCCGGTCGCAGCCTTGGAGCTTCGGGCCCAAAGCAAAAGCCGCAGCTTCTCGGAAGGAGACATTCGGCTTCATAGTCGGCTCGCGCCCGAAGCAGCCGCCGAGAAAGTGCGAGCACTGTCAGCGCCGCGAGCATTCCGCGAGTTCAGGAATGACCTCGATCCCGGAGCCGGTCGAGGAGTAACGTATCGATGGTGCAAACGTGACCAGGAATACCGCAGTGTCCAACTCGGAGTCACTTGCGGTGAAGCTTACGCCAGTTCGCGCAAGTGCAGCGCCTTGAAGACCGGACCTTTCGAGCACGCGCTTAAACAGTTCCCCACGCGCCAGTGCGAGTGCTTGCTGGCGATCGTCGGATGCGCCAGCGCGTCGAGAGTCCGCAGTGACCTGCACGAACATCTGGAGAATGCATCGGGGCTTTCCGAACAGCTGTTTGAGATGTTCCGACCTTTTTCCAACTTGCGCTTCCTCGCCTAGCTGAAGATAAATTGTTCCGGGGATGAACTTCGCCTCGATGAGATACGTCGCCGGCGATATGCACCATGCTGGGGTGGAGCAGAGAAGGACGAGCGCGAGGACAGTTGGAGGGCCTCGCAGGGATTTGATGCTCAGCATTGGTGTTCAAATTAGGTTTTGCACAAAGTCCGCTTGTGGCCGACTTTAGCCGGTCGCGACCTTGGAGCTTCGGGCCCGAAGCAGACCCGCGGTGCGCTGCAAAGCAGACGCTCGCTACAAGGACGGGTGACGCTTTCCCTTTGCATAAAAGGCGTCTCGCGCCGCTGCAAGAGAGGCCAAAACCGCCAGTAGTTCATTCGCCAGGCGTCGCGGTACTTCCCAGGAAGGCTGGCGCATATCCGCAAGCGATGCGGCTGCCGTTGGGCCACCACTCCTCGCCTTCAGCGGAACCAACCTTATGCTGTCCCGAAGTCTCTCGACTGCCAACTTCTGCTCTGCCGTGACCTGCTCGAGTGGGTCATCAATCAGCAGAGTCGGATTGAGCAAAAAATAAAAGAGCTCGCCCGCAACCAAGTAGTTTCATTGGTCTGTGCAACAGCCTTCTGGACTCTTCGCAAGTGAACGAACGTGTCCAACATACCAGTCGAAATCGCTATAGAACGACTCCAAACTGGTTGATTCTTTTCGGGACGAAGTTGTCATGGAATCTCGAGGATGGACTGCTTCTGGACGCAGGCTGACTTAAGTCCCGTGGCGGGAAGGCTTCCTAAGGCCATATAGGTAACCGCCAAAAATCGCTGATGCCATAGGAATTCCGAAGGATCAGCCAAAGAACCAGATTGGGCCGGTCTGAGCCTCGGGGCTTGCAAGCATAACCAGCGGAAACAGCAAGCCAAGGGCTCCCGCGGCGCTCGCTTGAACCACAGGTCGGCCCCGCCCGTAGTGGGCGGATATATAGTTGCCGAGTGCGGCCGCGCAAACAGTTGCGAGCATGCTCAGAAGGCCGACCGTTGAAAAAAAGCTCGACGCAAGTAAGCTGGCTGCTTGCTCCCGCGACGCTCCCTTCGCCATCCACACTCGTTGGCTGACAACCGCGACTAGCGTGCCAAGAAAGGCTTGGCCACCGGCGGAAAATCCGGCGCCGAGCACAGCGGCTCTCCATGAAAAGCCTGAACGCCAGTGTGCGCAGCCGAGGGTTGGGTCATTTTTACGGTTCAAGTATGGACGGCAGGGCATTTCGGCCTAACAAGCAGGCCCGGTCTTGCCCCCATTCTGCCGCCAGCGAATGACTGGTTCTGGCCGAATGCAGCCCGCTTCAGCCTCTCGAAGACTTGACGGTTCATGAGGCACGCTGTTGCCGAAGCTTGTTCAGCTCGCTTAGGTACGAGCCTGGAATCTGTTGAAGCTCGCCGTCTGCCCCGAGCACGCCGATGCGAGCGCCGTCTACGACAACTTGCAATTCCGCCGGCACGGCGAAGAACTGGACTAAGTCCGGACGGTCGACCCCGAGCTGATAGAGGGAGGTTTTAAAGAAACGAGTCGGGTCTTGGGAGCCTGCCTGGTCGTCCAGGTCCGAGAGCCACCAGCCAGAGTCTGCCCCGTCGACGGCGGCGCTTCGCGTGAGTAGCACTCGGCTGGCGTCCTTGTAATTCACATGCACCACAGCGCTTTGGCGAAGCGACG
>Ga0307412_10001683_pt1 | contig 12221 bp, 11 predicted proteins | sample DK1Cmetagenome_3_FD_203823 | JGI IMG/M metagenome (GOLD analysis project Ga0307412, IMG submission 203823) | Maize rhizosphere microbial communities from greenhouse at UC Davis, California, United States - DK15-C-1 | ecosystem: Host-associated > Plants > Roots > Rhizosphere > Soil | place: USA...
TCGCCGCCGGCATCAACGACACCACCCGAAGCAACGCGGGCAACCTGCTGCCCAATGTCGATCCCACCTTCACCTGGGTCCGCCTCGCGCAGCGTATCCCGGTGCGGGTGAAGCTGACCCAGGTCCCCGCCGACATCCGCCTGATCGCCGGCCGCACGGCAACGGTGACGATCCAGCCGAATGCCGTCGCGCAGCCCGCCCCGGCGCGCCCGGCGGCATCACCAACGCCGACGCCATCCGCATCGCCCAAGGCCCGCTGATCATGCGCCGCCTTCCCCTCCTCGCCGCCCTGGCCCTGATCGCCGGCTGCACCCGCGCCGGGCCCGACTATCACCCGCCCGTCACCGGCCCGGCCACGGCCCCTGCCGCCACCGGCGGATTCCTTTCGGCGCAGAACAAGGCCTTCACCGACGCGCCGCTGCCCGATCATTGGTGGCGTCTTTATGCCGATCCCCGGCTCGATGCGCTGGTCGAGCAGGCGCTCGCCGCCAATGCCGATCTCCGCGCCGCCGATGCCAATCTTCGCCGCGCCGAAGCCGTGGTGCGCGAGACCGAGGCATCGCGCCGGCTGACCACCGATCTCTCGGGCGGCGCGTCGCTGGCCCGCCCCTCGGGCACCGGCACCACGCTGCCGGGCACGCTCGGCTATGATCTTGGCATCTCGGTCGGCTATCCGCTCGACGTACGCGGCAAGATCGCCCGCGCGATCGAGGCGAGCCTTGCCGATCGCGATGCGGTGGCGGCCGCGCGCGATGCCGTCCGCGTCAGCGTCGCCGCCGCCACGGCACGCGCCTATGCCGATGTCTGCGCCGCCAATTTCCGGCTGGCCACCACCCAGCGCATCGTCACGCTCCAGCGCCAGACGTTCAGCGCCACCCAGCGGCTGCAGCGCGCCGGGCGCGGCACTGCGTTCGATGTCAGCCGCGCCCAGGCGGCGGTGCAGACGAGCGAGGCGAACCTCCCGGTCTTCGCCGCGCAGCGCCGCGGCGGCCTCTACACGCTGGCCGCGCTGCTCGGCCGCCCGGCGGCAGACTATCCGCGCGACATCGAAAGCTGCTCGGCGCTCCCCGCCCTGCCGCGCCCGATGCCGGTGGGCGACGGCGCCGCGCTGATCCGTCGGCGGCCGGACATCCGCCAGGCTGAGCGGGTCATCGCCGGCGATACCGCCCGGATCGGCGTCGCCACCGCCGACCTCTATCCGCAGATCAGCCTCGGCGGATCGGCGGGTCTCAGCGGCCTGGTCGATCGCGTCGGCAGCCCGACCTCGTTCGGCTTCAGCCTCGGCCCGCTGATCAGCTGGAGCTTCCCCAATCGCCCGGTCGTCCGCGCCCGGATCGACGCGGCGGGCGCGCAGGTCGATGCCGATCTCGCCCGGTTCGATTCGACCGTGCTCAGCGCGCTGCGCGATACCGAGACGGCGCTGGAAACCTATGCGCGGGATCGCGACCAGGCCGAAGCCCTGCGCCGCGCCCGGGACAGCGCCGCAACGGCGGCGGACCAGGCCGGCCGGCTGTTCCGCTTCGGCCGCAGCGATTTCCTCGCCCTGCTCCAGGCGCAAAGCAGTCTCGCCCAGGCCGAGGCGAGCTACGCCACCGCCCAGGCGCGGCTGCCCGACGATCAGATCGCGATCTTCCTCGCGCTCGGCGGCGGCTGGGAATAAGGGCACGCCCATGACCTTCACCGATATCGCGAGCCGGACCTACAACCATAATTTCCGGCTCGACCCGATCGTGCGCAGCCTGCTCGATACCGATTTCTACAAGCTGCTGATGCTGCAGATGATCCGGCGGCTGCATCCCGAGACGCAAGTTACCTTCTCGCTGATCAACCGGACCAGGTCGGTGCGGCTGGCCGAGGTGATCGACGAGGCCGAACTGCGCGCCCAGCTCGATCATGCCCGCTCCTTGCGCTTCACCAAGAAGGAACTGATCTGGCTCGCCGGCAACAGCTTCTACGGCAAGACCCAGATGTTCGCGCCGGACTTCATCGCCTGGCTCGCGAACTTCCAGCTGCCGCCCTATGAGCTGGAGCGCCGCGACGGCCAGTTCTCGCTCCATTTCCACGGCCCCTGGACCCACACGACGATGTGGGAGATCCCGGCGCTGACCATCGTCAACGAACTGCGCTCGCGGGCGGCGATGCGCGGGCGGGATCGCTTCGCGCTCGACGTGCTCTACGCCCGCGCCAAGGCCAAGCTGTGGGAGAAGGTCGAGCGGCTGCGCGGTCTGCCCGATCTGGTGCTCTCGGATTTCGGCACCCGCCGCCGCCACGGCTTCCTCTGGCAGCGCTGGTGCGTCGAGGCGCTGAAGGAGGGGCTCGGCCACCGCTTCATCGGCACGTCGAACGTGCTGCTGGCGATGGACGCGGACCTGGAGGCGATCGGCACCAATGCGCACGAACTGCCGATGGTGGAGGCCGCGCTCTCCCCGGACGACGCCAGCCTCGCCGACGCGCCCTATCGGGTGCTGGAGCAGTGGCGCGCGCATTATGGCGGCAACCTGCTGATCGCGCTGCCCGATGCGTTCGGCACCACCTCGTTCCTCGCACGCGCGCCCGATTGGGTGGCCGACTGGACCGGCTTCCGCCCGGACAGCGCCCCGCCCGTCCCCGGCGGCGAGCAGATCCTGCGCTGGTGGCACGAGCATGGCCGCGATCCGCGCGAGAAGCTGCTGATCTTCTCCGATGGCATGGACGTCGAATCGATCGAGGCGACCTATCGCCACTTCAACGGGCGCGTGCGGATGAGCTTCGGCTGGGGCACCAACCTCACCAATGATTTCCGCGGCTGCGATCCCGATGGCGAAGCCGGGCTGGAGCCGATCTCGCTGGTCTGCAAGGTGGTGGCGGCGAACGGCCGCCCAGCGGTCAAGCTATCGGACAATCCCGCCAAGGCAACCGGCGAGCCGGCCGAAATCGAACGCTATCTGCGGGTGTTCGGCGATGCGGGCCGCGCGGAGCAGCCGGTGCAGGTCTAGCCCCGCCAATGCACTGAATTGCCGTACGGGTGGCACGTCGCGAGAATGCGGCGTTCCTCCCCGCCGGGGAACCAGCTGAGCGACAGCCGCACTTCGCTGCGCGTCTCGGTCCATTCGAAGCCGACCCAGGCGAGCGGCCGTTCGGGCGTGGCAAATTGGCCGGCATCGTGGATCATCGCCACCACCGCAGCGCGGTCGCGCGCCGGCAGATATTGCAGCACCATCGAGTGCATCACGACCCTGCAGACGCCCTCCGGCTGCGGCTGGGCGAGCTGGTGCGCCAGCCATTCCGATGCATCTCCGTGCTCCACCTGCGGCGGGTTCCGGCGCGCCATGCCGAGCGCTTCCTCCAGCCGGTGCAGCCGCTGCGGCTGGTCGGCGAAGATATAGGCCATCAGCCGTTCGCACGTCGCCGGATCGTTTGCGCTGAGCGGGTTGAGATCGACCCCGCGCGCCGAGACCACCTCCAGCGGTGCAGGCTGGGGCGCCGGGCCATGCCATTCGGGCGCCACCTGCACCGGCGAGTGACGATCCCCCGCCAGCACGCCGCCCAGATCGAAACCGTAGCGGCCGAGATTGAGGTTGAGCCCGCAGCTCGAGCCGATCTCGAGCAGTTCGAACGGCAGGCCGAACCGGCGGCGGACCTCCATCAGCGCGGCGACGATCGCTCCGGAGCGGCCGACTTCGTTGGTCTGCGGCGTGCGGCGCAGAAAGCCGGCGATCAGATCGTCTTCTGCTGCCAGCGCCGCGCCGATCGCGCCGTCAAAGTCATCATGTTCGTGGCGGTAGAGCGCCGCCAGTTCTGGGGGATTTCCGCGCCGCGCCAGGAAATGCAGCGCGGCGTTGAGCCGCATGGCCAGCGCCGCCGAGGCGGGATCGCCTTCCCAATGGGTGATGACCGACTGGCTGTGGGGGCCCCGGCCCAGTTGGCGGAGCCCTGCCGCGAGCACCGCACCGATAAAGGGCGACCCCAGATCGGTGGCAACCCGCGCCATGCGCGCGATCTCCGCAATTCCCATCCGGGGCGCAATCATGTTCATCACTGTCTTTCCGGGCGGAAGCCGCCGCGTCGGATCTTTTTGCCGGGGGCCGTTCGATTCGCAACTGGATCGAACGGCCATGTCCGGACCTTCCTCGGCTGGTAGATCAGAAGCTCTGCCAGTCGTCGTCGGCAGCACCGTTGCTGCGGACGAGCGCCGAGACCGCGGCGGCCGGCAGCGGCTTCACGCTGCCGCCGTTGAACCGCGACTGGGCCACCCGCGAGGTCGCCATCGGTGCGCCGCTGCCGACGTTGAAGCGGCTGGCCTGTTCGGACAGGACGCTGACTTCGCTCGCCAGGTTCCGCGCGGCGGCCGAGGTCTCTTCGACCATCGCCGCATTCTGCTGGGTCGACTGATCCATGGAGCCCAGCGCGGCGCTGATCTCGGTGACCGCGCTCGACTGCGCGTGGTTGTCCGACGCCATGTTGCCGAGCAGCTGGTGAACTTCACCCACGCCGCTGGAGATGTCGGCCAGCGCACCGTCGACACGCTGCACGGCCTGCACCGCAGTGACGATGTCGCTCTGCGTCGCGGTCAGCTGGTCGCGAGCGCGGCCGGCTTCCTCTTCGGCGCGCATCGCCAGGGCGGAAACGAGGTCGGCGACGACAGCGAAGCCACGACCGGCTTCACCGGCACGACCGGCTTCGACCGCGGCGTTCATCGCGAGAACGCGCGTCTGGAAGGCGATCTTGTCGAGGCCTTCGATGACGCTGTCGATGCCCTTGGCGCTGTCCGACACGCGGGTCATCGCCTGCACGGCTTCGTCCGCGGTCGAGCGACCGTTGTTGACCGTCGACATCGTGCCGTCGGCGCGCTCCACGGTGCGGCCGGCCGAAGCCGCGGTCGCCTTGAGGCGCTGGTCCATCTGGGTGACGGCAGCAGCGGTCTCTTCCAGGCTGGCCGCATTGGCTTCGGTACGGCGGGCGAGATCTTCGCTCGCCTGGGCGATCTCGTTCGAACCGGTGCGGATCGACGTGGTTGCCTCGATCACCGACGCGATCAGATCGCGCAGGCTCGACAGCGCGCCGTTGAAGTTGGTCTTCACGGCGCTGTATTCGCCCGGGAATTCCGTGCTGATCTGCGCCGTCAGATTGCCCTGCGCCAGTTCGGCGAGGTGCGACGAAACGGTTTCCACCACCATCTTCTGCGTTGCCTCGGCCTTGGCGGCTGCGGCGTCCGAAGCTTCCTTGGCTAGCGCGGCGTCGCGGAACACCAGCACCGCGCGAGCCATGTCGCCCAGCTCGTCGCCGCGCGCCGTGGCCGGCACTTCGACATGGTTCCGGCCAGCGGCCAGATCGGCCATAGTGCGGGTGAGCTGGCTGATCGGACGGGCGATGATGCGCGTCAGCATCACGGCAAGGCCGATGGCAATGCCGATCAGCGCGATCGCGCCGATGATCAGCACCGTGGTGGCAGTGCTGATCGCGCCTTCCTGGCGTGCGGCGTTCTTTTCGCTTGCTTCGGCCTGCGCATCCTTGATCGCGCGCAGCGGCAGGACGGCGGCCGAGACCAGCACAGCCTTGCCGGCGCCGCGCACCTGGGTCTGCGCTTCCTCGCGCCGGCCGGCCTTCACTTCGGAAATCAGGCGGTCGCCCCACTTCTCGCGCCAAGACAGCGTTTCGGTACGCGACTTGCGCAGCGCGTCGAGCAACGCCGGATCGGTGAGCATCTTTTCCAGCTCGGCCGACGTCTCGTCATACTCCGCGCGCCCCTCGTCATAGGACTTGAGGTACGTCGGATCGGCGGTGACCAGGAAGCCGCGCAGCTGGCTGTTCTGGCGCAGCAGCGCGGTTTCCAGCGTCAGCGTCTTCGAATGGATCTGCTGGCTGAGATTGTTCTGGTCGGTAACCGAACGGATCATCGAAATGTTCATGAAGAACACGATCATCACGATCGCCGCCGATGCGCAGATCAGCAGGAACGACAGTGCGAGCTTCCTCGGAATTTTCATCGATGCAATCATTGCTGGTCTTTCCGATACCTTCTGGCGCGCCCGAACGTGCTGGTGTCGATCGCGGCCTGCGCTGGAGCCGAACCGATCCCCGAACTGGAGAGAGCGGTTGTCATCGCGTGCCTCTCAGTCCCGACGCCGGACACCGACGGACAGCGGCCGCTGGGACTGCTCTACCGCTGGTGATGGCAAGAAACCGATGACGCACGCGCATTCCAATCCCGTTCCCGGTCTGTGGTTTATCGCATTATAGGAACGATCTCTTACCGATCGGTCACCGCGCGCAGAAACAATCCCTCGGAGAAACACATAGGGTTTCACGAGGTAACACTCTCTTCATCACGCTATGGGCGGTGTCGCAGATCGAGGGCGCAGAACAGGTTGCGCGGCCACAGCCTTCACTGCAGCAAAACTCTTAAGATCCTATATTTCATGCACCTGCGGCCACCTGGCTCTGCAGGTACTTCGGCGGGCGGCATCAGCCAAGGCCTGTGCCTGCCCGCCGCAGCATCGTGTTCCGAAGGTTATTTGCGGTCCTTGCGGCCGCCCTTCCAATATAAAAGGCCCGCGACGATCGCCGCCGAACCGACGCCGATCGCTGCCCCCATGCCGATATGGCGATTGCTCGGCATGCGGCGCTTCGCCGCTTCGGCCAGTTCCTTGGCGACGGCTACCGCTTCCCCTTCACCCGTATGCGGCGCTTCCGCCACGGGATATGGTGACTGCGATTCGGCGGGCACAGGCGGTTTCTTGCTCATCATCTTCCTTCGACACACGCGGTCAACAACCGGCTTCTTCATGCGGCGGTTCCCGCCCGGCTTGCAACCCGCAACCGCTCCCCGCAATAGCGGTCTGCGATGAACCCGATCTATTCTTCGATGGGCACCACCATCTTCGAAGCCATGTCTGCCCGCGCACGGGCGAGCGGCGCGATCAACCTCGGCCAGGGCTTTGCCGATGGCCGCGGGCCTGAGGCCGTGCTGGAAGCGGCCGCCCGCGCCGTATTGGAGAAATCGAACCAGTACCCCCCCATGGCCGGCCTGCCCGAACTGCGCCAGGCGGTGGCGGATCACTATGCCCGGCATCAGGGATTGAACCTTGCAGCGGAAGAAGTCATCGTTACCTCTGGCGCGACGGAGGCGCTGGCGGCGGCACTGCTCGCGCTGATCGAGCCGGGCGACGAAGTGATCTGCTTCCAGCCGCTCTACGACGCCTATGTCCCGCTGATCCGCCGCGCGGGCGGCATCCCCCGCTTCGTCCGGCTCAGCCCGCCCGAATGGCGGATCGACCGCGCCGCGCTCGAAGCAGCGGTGACGCCTCGGACCCGGTTGATCCTGCTCAACAACCCGCTCAATCCGGCGGCGACGATGACCAGCGCCGAGGATCTGGCGATGCTCGCCGAATTCTGCGTCGCGCATGACCTTACGGCGATCTGCGACGAAGTCTGGGAACATGTCACCTTCGACGGCGCCCGCCACCTGCCGCTGATCGGCTTTCCCGGCATGCGCGAGCGCACGGTGAAGATCGGCAGTGCGGGGAAGATCTTCGCGCTCACCGGGTTCAAGGTCGGCTGGATGTGCGCGGCGCCGCCGATCGCACGGGTGCTGGCCAAGGCACACCAGTTCCTCACCTTCACTACGCCGCCGAACCTGCAATGGGCGGTGGCCGAAGGCCTGGCGACGCAGGATGGCTGGGTCCAGTCCGCACGCGATCGGTTCCAGGCAGGTCGGGACCGGCTGGCGGCGGGACTGCGGCAGGCAGGCTTTGTCGTGCTGCCGAGCGCCGCGACCTATTTCCTGTCGGTCGATCTTGCCGCCTCGGGCCTGGCGATGGACGACGTGACCTTCAGCGAACGCCTGGTCGACGAAGCCAAGGTCGCGACCATCCCCGTCTCCGCCTTCTATGCGGAGGATCCGGTGACCACCGTCGTCCGCTTCTGCTTCGTCAAGGAAGCCGCGGTGCTCGACGAGGCGATCGAACGGGTGACGGCGTGGCGATCGGCGCTGGGCTGACGCCGGCTCAGATCGTCTCGAGTACGCCGCGCTCGGTAATATAGCCCGTCACCAACCGCGCCGGGGTCACGTCGAACGCCGGGTTGAGCGCGGGCGAATCCGTCACCCGGATCGTCGCGATCCGCCCCGTCTCGTCGGGCCCGGTAACCCGGGTCACCTCTTCGGCGGCGCGCGTCTCGATCGGAATGTCGGCGCCGCGCGCGGTCGCGGGGTCGAAGGTCGTGTAGGGTAGCGCCACATAGAAGGGCACGCCGTTGTCGTGCGCCGCCAGCGCCTTCAGATAGGTGCCGATCTTGTTGCAGACATCGCCGTTCGCGGTCACCCGATCGGTGCCGACGATCACCGCGTCCACCTGCCCCTGCATCATCAGCAGCCCGCCGGCATTGTCGGCGATCACGGTGTGCGGCACGCCGTGGTTGCGCAGTTCGAACGCCGTGAGCAGCGCACCCTGGTTGCGCGGGCGCGTCTCGTCGACCCAGACATGCACCGGAATGCCCGCGTCATGCGCGAGGTAGATCGGCGCAGTCGCGGTGCCGTAGTCCACCGTCGCCAGCCAGCCGGCATTGCAATGGGTGAGGATGTTGACTGGCCGGTCCGGGTTCTTCGCGTGCAGCGCGCCCAGCAGGTCCAGCCCATGCGCGCCGATCGCGCGGCACAATTCGGCATCCTCGTCGCAGATCGCATCGGCACGTGCGAAGGCGGCAGCGGCCCGCCCCCCTTCCGGCAGACCCTGCACCGCCGCGCGCACCTGATCGAGCGCCCAGCGCAGGTTGATCGCAGTGGGCCGCGTCTCGACCAGCGTCGCATAGGCCCCGTCCAGCCCGGCATCGCTCGCATCCACCGCCAGTGCCATGGCGAGACCATAGGCGGCGGTCGCGCCGATCATCGGTGCGCCGCGCGTCCACATCTCGCGGATTGCGACCGCCGCCGCATCGAGGTCACGCAGTTCGACCCAGCGGATCTCCCAGGGCAATTGCCGCTGGTCGAGGATGCGGATCCCCTGCCCGTCCGCGGTACGGCCGATCGAACGGGTATGCTGGCCTTCGAGGATCACAGGCGAATCTCCGCGAGCGAGTGAATATCGGCAGGGCCGCCGCTGCGATCGATCAGCAGCGCGCTAAGCCCGGCGGCGCGTGCCGCATCGACTTCGGGCTGCATGTCGGAAACGAAAAGAATTTCCTTTGCTGCAAAACCGGTTGCATCGGCAATCTTGGTGTAGCTCTCAGCTTCGCGCTTCGGCCCGGTGGTCGTGTCGAAATAGCCGGAGAGCAGCGGCGTGAGGTCGCCGGCGATCGAGCGGCCGAAGATCAGCTTCTGCGCGGCGATCGAGCCCGACGAATAGATGTAGATCGCTACCCCGGCGGCCTGCCAGCGGCGCAGCGCCTCCGGCGTATCGGGATAGACATGGCCCTGCAGCGTGCCGTCGGCATAGCCCTGCGCCCAGATGAGCCCCTGCAGCGTCTTGAGCGGCGTTGCCTTGCGGTCCTCGTCGATCCAGCCGAGCAACGTCGCCACCTTGTCCTCGCCCGGCACCTCCGCGAGGATCGGCTTCACTTCTTCAGAATGCGTGGCAAGATAGTCCGCCAAATGCGCACGCGCATAGGGGAACAGCACCTCCGCCACAAAGGCGATACTGCTGGTGGTCCCCTCGATGTCGAGCAGGACGGCCTTGGGCTGGTTCATGGATCGGTCTCATTGCGCCGCGGTCAGGCGGCGACGGGCTCGTGGCGCGGGAAGCGGTCGGCGATCGCGTCGCCGGTGAACTGGGCGATCCAGCCGTCGGGATTGGTGAACAGCCGGATCGCGGTGAAGCGGGGGCTGGGCCCCATGTCGAACCAGTGCGGCGTGCCGGCCGGCACCGAGATCAGGTCACCCTCGGCACAAAGAACCGCATAGATCCGATCATTCAGATGCAGTGTGAACAATCCCTCGCCCTCGACGAAGAAGCGCACCTCGTCCTCGGCATGGCGATGCTCGGACAGGAACTTGGCGCGCAGGGCATCCTTCTCGGGATGATCGGGTACCATCCGGATCACATCGACCGAGCGATAGCCGTGCTCGCCCTTCAGCCGCTCCACTTCGGGGGCGAAGGCGGCGAGTACCGCGTCCTGGCCGGCATCGGCGGCGATCGGGCGCGAGGGCCAGCGCTCGAACCGCACGCCCCGGATCGCCAGTTCCTCGGCGATGGTCACCGGGTCGCTGGTGGCGAGCAGCGGGTCCGCACCGTTTTCCGAGAAGATACGAAGCTGGCTCATGATGCCCATGCCTGTCTGAAGCTGGCCTCGGCGAGCTCGGCGGCGATCATCCATTCGGTCGCCTCCAGCACGCGTTCGGCCTCGTCCACGTCCTTGCCCCAGGCATACAGCCCGTGGCTGCGGATCAGATACGCCGGAATGGCGCCGGGCGCCAGCAGCGCCGGCCGAATCGCCGCCTCGATCACCGCCATATCCTGGCTGTTCTCAACAATCGGCAGCCGCACCTCGGCCTCGTGCGTGGTATGCCCGGGATAGGCCTTGAGCATCTCGTGTCCTGAAAGCACCCACGCATCGGCGCGCGCCGCCGCGCGGCTCAGCCCCACCGCCTGCGGCGAATGGCCGTGCAGCACGGCGCCGGCTTCGGGGAACAGGCGGTAGATCGCCAGGTGGAGATCGGTTTCGGCCGAAGGCTTGCCGGGGGTGAGCGGTCGCCCCGCCAGGTCCACGCGCATGATTCCGTCGGCGGTCAGCCGGCCCTTGTTGCGGCCGGAGACCGTCAGCGCGATGCTGCCGTCGTCCAGCCGGGCCGAATAATTGCCCGAGGTTGCCGGCGCCCAGCCGCGCGCATCGAGCCGCTTTCCGGCCTCGATCAGCGCCGCGACGGCCTGTTCATGGGACATGCTCATGCCGCGCCTCTAGCGCTTCGCAGACGCCGCGCGACACTGATTTTTTCGATTGCCGAACAAGCCGAAGATGCCGCCGCGCCGCAGCGTGATTCGCGCAATCGTGAACCGGCGCCGTCCCGAAACGGCATGACGGCTCGGTGAACCGGGCAGCAGGTGCGCCGAAACGCGCCACTTCCGGGCATAAGCGTGCCCCTCGTTAACGATGCTTCTGCTATACGGTTGCCAGGGCATGACATAAATTTGCGGGCGCAGAACAACGATCATGGATTCTAACGCTTCGGTACAATCGCGTCGGGCTTTGCTGAAGTCGGCGCTGGTAATGGCAAGTGGCGCAGCAGTTTCGGCCTGCGCCTCGCGGACCATCGGAACGACGATGGCGGCGGCTCCGCCGCCACCGCGCATCCAGCCGGCACCGGTTGCTTCGCTCACCCAGGCACCGAAGGTCGCAGCCCAGGCGCGGATCGCTCCCGCCGGCATTCGGCCCGAACTCTTCAAGCGCGCGACAGCGGCGCTCGATCGCCACTCGATGCATGTCGACACGCACGATCAGATCGCGATCGCTGATTTCTCGATGCCGTCGTCGCAGCCGCGCTTCTTCCTGGTCAACATGGGCACCGGCGCGGTCGAGCCGCTGCTCGTCGCGCACGGCATCGGCTCGGATCCGGGCCATACCGGTGTGCTCCAGCGCTTCTCGAACCAGATCAATTCGGAAGCGACCTGCGAAGGCGCGTTCCTCACCGCCGATTATTATGTCGGCAAGCATGGGGATTCGCAGCGGCTGATCGGGCTGGATCCCACCAACAACAACGCGCTGGCCCGTGCGATCGTGGTACATTCCGCCTGGTACGCCAATCCGGACATGATCTCGAAGCACGGAAAGCTCGGCCGCAGCCAGGGCTGCTTCGCGGTCGGCGAGCGCCAGCTGGCGAAGGTGTTCGACCGTCTCGGGCCGGGACGGATGATCTACGCGACGAAGGTATAGCACGGACCGATCCCGCTTCGGCGGGGTTGGCAGGCCAGGGTCCCCGGCATAGGAGACAGGCATGGCCGATCCGCATCCGTTCTTCGCGCTTCACCGCCACGGCATGATCCGGGCGGGCGTCTGCACCCCCGTCGGCACGGTGGCCGATCCCGCCGCAAACGCCCGCGCGACGATCGCGCTGGCGCAGCAAGGGGATGCGGCGGGCGCGGACATCCTCGTCTTCCCCGAACTCAACGTCACCAGCTATGCGATCGACGATCTGCACCTGCAGGATACGATCCTCGCCTCCACCCAGGCCGGCATTGCCGCGATCATGGAGGCCAGCCAGGATCTCAAGCCGGTGCTGCTGGTCGGCGCGGCGCTGGAGCGCAACGGCCGCC
>Ga0307412_10001687_pt1 | contig 12206 bp, 9 predicted proteins | sample DK1Cmetagenome_3_FD_203823 | JGI IMG/M metagenome (GOLD analysis project Ga0307412, IMG submission 203823) | Maize rhizosphere microbial communities from greenhouse at UC Davis, California, United States - DK15-C-1 | ecosystem: Host-associated > Plants > Roots > Rhizosphere > Soil | place: USA...
TCACCGGCGACGTCGATTTCGACGGCGTTTCGGCCAAGGCTTCGCGGATTACCCCGGTGCCCGGCGGGGTCGGACCGATGACCGTGACGATGCTGCTTGAAAACACGATTGCATCGGCCGAACGTGCGCTGTCACGCGGCGAACGAGTGGCGGAAAACTTGGCTTCGGAGCGATTATTTGATCCCGATTCCTGTTGAAATGTTAAATACACCTCTGTATAAAAAGAATCGGAGGATCCAAGATTGACCAGACATTATTCCGCCTTGTCCCTGCTTCGCGAAGGGCTGAACGGCCAGCGCGGCTGGCAGCCCGCGTGGGAGGACGCCGATCCCAAGCCGCGCTATGACGCGATCGTGATCGGCGGCGGCGGGCACGGACTGGCAACCGCTTATTATCTTGCGAAGAATCACGGCATCACCAATGTCGCGCTGATCGAGCGCGGCTGGATCGGCGGCGGCAACACCGGCCGCAACACGACGATCATCCGCTCGAACTATTTCTTTCCCGAAACCGCTGCCTTCTTCGAATTCGCACTGAAGCTGTACGAAGATCTGTCGCACGAACTCAATTACAACATCATGTTCTCGCAGCGCGGGATGTGGATGCTCGGTCATGATCGCCATGGCATGGAAATGCTGCGCCGGTCGGCCAACGCGATGCGCCTCAACGGCATCGACGCCGAGCTTCACGACGAAGCGGCGGTGCGCGCGGAGATTCCAGGGCTCAACACCTCGCCCCGCTTCCCCATCCTCGGCGGCCTGAACCAGCCGCGCGCGGGGTCGGCGCGCCACGATGCGGTCGCGTGGGGCTACGCCCGCGCGGCGTCGGCGCTGGGGGTCGACATCATCCAGAATTGCGAGGTCCAGGGCTTCCTGATCGAGGACGGCCACGTCCGCGGGGTCGAAACGAGCCGCGGCACGATCCGCAGCGAAACCGTCGGCATGGCGGTCGCCGGCCATTCGACCGAAGTCGCGAAAAAGGCCGGCGTCCGCCTGCCGGTCAGTTCCTACGCGCTGCAGGCTTTCGTCTCGGAACCGGTCAAGCCCTGCCTCGACACGGTGCTGCTCTCGCCCGCGACGGGGACCTATCTTAGTCAGTCGGACAAGGGCGAGCTGATCATCGGTGCCGGGCTCGACCTGTATCTGTCCTACGCGCAGCGCGGCAATCTGCCGTGGATGGAGCGCGCCGCGGCGGGGGTGATCGAGCTTTTCCCCGCCTTCTCGCGGATGCGCTTCCTGCGCCAATGGGCGGGCATCGTCGATGTCGTCCATGATTCGACGCCGATCATCGGCGCCACCGACCTTGGCGGCTTCTACGTCAATTGCGGCTGGGGGACCGGCGGCTTCAAGGCGATCCCCGCGGGCGGCTGGTGCCTTGCCCACGCGATGGCGACCGGCACGTCGCATCCGCTTGCCGAAGCCTTTGGCGTCGATCGCTTCAAAACCGGTGCGCTCATCGACGAGGCCTCGGCCTCGGGCATCGCGCACTAGAGGAATCGCACATGCTATTGATCACCTGCCCCCATTGCGGCCCGCGGGCCGAAATCGAATTCCGCTGCGGCGGCGAAGGGCATATCGCCCGCCCCGGCCCGCACGACGCGGTGAGCGATGCGGAATGGGCGAACTATCTGTTCTACCGCGCCAATCCGAAAGCCGAGCATCGCGAGCGTTGGCTCCATTCGGCGGGCTGCGGCCAATGGTTCAACCTCGCGCGCGACACCGTCACCCATCATATTTCCGCGGTCTATCCGATGGGTGAAACGCTGCCCGAGGAACCGGCGGCATGAGCGGCTGGCGTTCCGACAGCGGCGTTACGGTCGACCGCAACAAGCCGATGACGTTCCGCTGGGCGGGAAAATCCTATCAGGGCTATGCCGGCGACACCCTCGCCTCGGCGCTCATCGCCAATGGCGTCGCGATCATCGGCCGCAGCTTCAAATATCATCGTCCGCGCGGCCTGATCGCGGCGGGGCTCGAAGAACCGAACGGCATCGTCCAACTCGAACAGGGCGCAGTCACCGTCCCGAACGTCAAGGCGACCCAGATCGAGCTTTACGAAGGCCTGTCGGCCGCGCCGGTCAACGCCAGCCCCAGCGTCGAATTCGACCTGATGGCGGTGAACTCGCTGTTCAAGCGCTTCATCCCCGCGGCTTTCTATTACAAGACCTTCTTCTGGCCGAGCTGGCGGCTGTTCGAACCGTCGATCCGCAAGGCGGCGGGCCTCGGCACGGCGCCCGCCGAGCCCGACCCCGACCGCTATGAACAGCGTTTCGCGCATGTCGATACGCTGATCGTCGGATCGGGCGCAGCGGGCCTCGCCGCCGCCGAAGCCGCCGCAGCGCTGCCCGGCAACGAACGCATCCTGCTGGTCGAGGCCGATTTCGAATTTGGCGGCGGGCTGCTGTCCTCGGCCGAACCGGTCGAGGGCCTTGCGCCGCTCGCGTGGCGCGACGCGGCGCTGAACCGCCTGCGCGCGCTGCCGAACATGCAGATCCTCAATCGCACGATGGCGTTCGGCTATTACGACCATGGCCTTGTCGCGCTGTACGAGCGGGTGAACGACCACCTGCCCCCCGAACAGCGCACCGGCCCGCGCCAGCGGCTGTGGAAAGTGCGTTGCAAGAAGGTGATCCTCGCGACCGGCGCGTTCGAGCGGCCGGTCGCCTTCTCGGGCAACGACCTGCCGGGCGTGATGCTCGCGTCGGCGGCGCAGACCTATGCGCGGCGCTACGGCGCGCTCGCCGGCCGCCGCGCCGTGCTGTGCACCAACAATGACGGCGCCTATGACGCCGCTTTCGCGCTGCACGACATGGGCTGCGCGATCGCCGCAATCGTCGACTCGCGGCCGGCGCCGGGTGCCAGCGCCTACGAGGCGCGCCGCCGGGGGATCGAGATCGTGCCTGGGTCGGTCCCCATTGCCGCCAAGGGCCGCCGTGCGGTGCGCGGTATCGACGTCGCCGCGCTGGACGGCGGTGGCCACCGCAGCCTCGCCTGCGACACGATCCTGACCTCCGACGGCTGGAACCCCGCCGTGCATCTCCATTCGCAGGCGGGCGGATCGCTCGCGTATAACGAAGGGCTGCAGGCCTTTCTGCCCAAGGGCACGGCGCAGGATGCGGTCAGCGTCGGCGCCGCAGCGGGCATCCTCGATACCGATCGTGCGATCGCCGCCGCGCGCGCCGCGGTTCGCGGCGAGACCGTCGAGACGCCGGTCCAGGCCGCGGTCGGCCCGACGCGCCGTTTCGCCGACGGCGACACCAGGGCGCAGACCGCGTGGCTCGACTTTCAAAACGACGTGACGGTCGCCGACGTCCAGCTCGCGAGCCGTGAGAATTTCCGGTCGGTCGAACATCTGAAGCGCTACACGACGCTCGGCATGGCGTCCGACCAGGGCAAGCTTTCGAACGTCGCGGGCATCCATGTCCTGTCGGGGCTGTTGAGCAAGCCCGCGCCGGCGATCGGCACCACCAAATTCCGGCCGCCGTTCGATCCGGTGACGATCGGCGCCTTCGCCGGCCGCGCGGTGGGTGAAGATCTGGCGCCGATCGCGCATACGCCATCGCATGCCGCGCAATTGGCGCTCGGCGCGAAGATGGAGAATTACGGCAGCTGGCTGCGCCCCGCCTATTTCCCGCAGAGCGGCGAGCGCGAGGAACAGGCGATCGCGCGCGAAGTGAATGCGGTGCGCCAGTCGGTCGGCCTGTTCGACGCCTCGACGCTCGGCAAGATCGAAGTCAAGGGGCCTGATGCCGCCGAATTCCTGCAACGCATCTATGTGAACGGCGTCCGTACATTGAAGGTCGGTCAGGGCCGCTATGGCCTGATGCTGAGCGAACATGGCATCGTCTATGACGACGGCGTGTTCGCGCGCATCGGCGAGGATCATTTCCTCGTCGGCACCACCAGCGGCCACGCCGCCGCGATCACCGAAACGCTTCAGGAATGGCTGCAGTGCGAATGGCCGCACCTGCGCGTGCTGGTCGAAAATGTGACGACCGGCTGGGCGGTGATGAACGTCGCCGGACCGCGCGCGCGCGACGTGTTCGCCGCGGTCGGCACCGACATCGACTTGTCCCCCGAAGCGTTCCCGCACATGCAGTATCGCGCCGGCACCGTCGGCGGCGTGCCCGCGCGGGTGCAGCGCGTGAGCTTCACCGGCGAACTGTCGTACGAGATCGCGGTGCCGTGGGGTTATGGCGCCGCGCTCTGGGACGCGCTGATGCGCGCCGGGCGGCCGTATCGCATCGCGCCCTTCGGGGTCGAATCGCTAATGGCGATGCGGATCGAAAAGGGCTTTTTGCACGTCGGTTCGGATACCGACGGCACCACCTATCCGCAGGATCTGGGCTTCGGGCCGGCGATCGCGAAGAAGAAGGATGATTTCGTCGGCCGCCGATCGACGATGCGGCCCGATGGCCTCCGCGAAGACCGGCGGCAGCTCGTCGGGCTGGAGGTGACCGATGGCGGCCATCCGCTCGAAGTCGGTGCGCATGTGCTGCCCGCGGGCGCCACCGAAAAGCACCGCACGCAAGGCTGGGTAACATCGAGCGTCCATTCGCCCACGCTCGACCGCCCGATCGCGATGGCGCTGGTCGAACGCGGCCGCGACCGCATGGGCGAGACGGTCCGCGTCTGGGATCTTGGCCAATGGCGCGCCGCGCGGATCGCCGACCCGCGATTCTTCGACCCTTCAGGAGAACGCACCCATGGCTGAGTCCAATCCCGCAGTCATGCTGCGCCGCGCCGCGCCCGACATGGCCGACATCGTCCGCCCGGGGCTGTCGTTCCGGATCGAGCCCGAACTCGGCATCGCCAAGCTGCGCATTTTCGGCGAGGCAGAAGCGCGCTTTCGCGATGTCGCCGGCATTGCCCCGCCGCGTGCCTGCACGCAGGTCGAGGATCGCGGCCTGACCTTCGCCTGGCTCGCCCTCGGCGAATGGCTGATCAGCGGGCCCGAGGCCGCGGTCGCGGCGTGGGTCGCGCAGGCGATGGCGCCCGGCGCCGACGACCTGCTCGCAATCGATTTCAGCCACGCCCGCGCCGCCTTCCTCCTCGAAGGCGCCAATGCCCGCGCAGCACTCGCGGCGCATTGCCCGCTCGATCTGTGGCCCGACGCCTTTCCGGTCGGCGCCGTCGCACGGTCGCTGCTCGGCGACGCCGGATTGTTCATCGCCCGGCTTGCCGATGCGGGCGATGCCTCGCGTTTCCGGATCATCGTCGACCAGACGATGGCCGCCTATGCCGGGCGCCTGTTCGCCCGCGCCTAATTTTCGATCAGGAGCCTGCCCCCGTGACCCATAATTTCGTCCTGCGCTTCCGCTCGCCCGATCGCCCGGGGATCATGGCGGCGGTGACCCCGCTCGTCGCCGCGCACGGCTGCGACATCCGCGCCGCCGAAGTCTATGGCGATCCCGAAACCGCGCATTTCTTCTGCCGCATGGAGCTGGTCAGCCCGATCGACCGCGACAGCCTGTCGGCGCAGATCGCCCCGGTCGCGGAAGAGCTGCTGCTCGACTGGGACCTCAAGGACCTGGCCCACAAGGAACGCGTCCTGGTCGCGGTGTCGAAGTTCGGGCACTGCCTGGTCGACCTGATCCACAAGCAGGAGATCGGCCAGCTGCCGATCGAGATCGTCGGCGTCGTTTCCAACCATGACACGATGCGCAAGCTGGTCGAGTGGCATGGCCTGCCCTATCACCACCTGCCGATGAGCGACGGCAAGGACGCGCAGGAAGCCCGTTTCCTGTCGATCATCGAGGAAAGCGACGCCGAACTGACCGTGCTCGCGCGCTATATGCAGATCCTGTCGGACGAGTTTTCCACAAAGCTCGATGGCCGCTGCATCAACATTCACCACAGCTTCCTGCCGAGCTTCAAGGGCGCCAAACCCTATCATCAGGCGCACACCCGCGGGGTCAAGATCATCGGCGCCACCGCGCATTTCGTGACCGCCGACCTCGACGAAGGGCCGATCATCGAACAGGATGTCCGCCGCGTCAGCCACGCGATCGCCGCCGACGAAATGGTCGCGATCGGCCGCGAAATCGAGGCCTCGGTGCTCAGCCGCGCGGTCCGCTGGCACGCCGAACACCGCATCTTCGCCAACGGGAACAAGACGGTGGTGCTCTAGGGACCCCGACTTTCGGTCTCTTCGGCGGCGACGGCATCGGTGAGCCGCTCGAAAGGGCGCTCGGCGAACCGCAGCAGCAGCAGCCCCGCAATCCATGCCGGCACCGCAACCAAAGTCTGCGCGATCAACAGTCCCCGGTCGCCGCCGATCCCGTCCGATACCCAGCCGACGAGCGTCGGCGCGATGCCGCCGGTAAAGCCGAAAAAAATCTGGTAGATTGCGATGACCCGCGCCCGCAGCGGCGCCGGCGCCATGTCCTGCAGCATGTTGGGAAGGATCGACCCCAGCAGCGTGCAGGCGAACATCAGCAACCCCATCAGCCCATAGCCCTGCCACGGCGCGGCGATGAAGGGAAAGGCGAACAGCAGCGGCGTCGCGATCCCCAGCGCGACCCAGGTGATGCGCACCGACGCCCTGCGCCCCATGCGCGGCAGATAGTGCCGCATCAGCGCCGTCCCCGCGACGACCCCGCCGACCATTCCGCAGCCGGTCGCCAGCCCCATGCCGAACCCGTTTTCGGCGGGCGTCGCACCGAACAGCCGCGTCAGGGTGACCGGAAGCCAGATGTGGAATCCCATCGCGGCCAGCATGAAGAGCGCCACTGCAGTGAACACCAGCAACAGCGCCGCCCAATGCTGGCGGGCGAATGGGAGGAACTCGGCCGGGCTCGATGCCGTCATCGCTGTCGCCGACGATACCGCCATCGCCGGGCGGCGCAATCTGGCGAAGACGAGCAGGACAAGGAAGATCGGCGCGGGCAGCGCAACGACGAAGAAGGCCAGACGCCAGGCTTCGAACGACTGCAGCCCCGGCGGAAGATCGGCGTGGACCGCGTCGAGCATCCCCATCGCCAGCCCGCCGACCATCAGCCCCAGCGACATGCCGATCAGGGTGAAGGCATAATAAAGCGCGTTCGCGAGCACGCGCTTTCGGCCCTTGAACAGGTCGGGCACGATCGACATCGCGATCGGCCCCAGCCCCGCTTCGCCCGCGGCAATCGCGATCGCCGCGAGAAAAAGCTGTTCGAAATTCTGCGCCAGCCCGCACGCCGCGGTACCGAGCGACCACACCAAGATGCATAGGCCGAGCACGATCCGGCGATCGAAGCGGTCCGCCGCCCAGGCGAGCGGATAGAGCGCGAGGGTGGAGAAGATCGCAAAGGCGAGCCCCTGCACCATGCCGAGCTGGCTGTCGCTGAGCGCCAGGCCTTCGGCGAGCGGCGCCGCGGCCAAGGTCAGGATCTGGCGATCGACCACCGCGAAGATGGTGATACCGAGGATGACCCACAGCGTGTACCAGCCGCCTTTCAGCACCCGGTCCTCGGCGATCTGCGGGTCGGGTTTCCTGTCCGAAGCAGCAGCGCTCGCCATCAAATCTCTTCCCTTCGCCGATCCGCCAGCGCGTATCGTGCCGCGACGGACCGCAAGATCATACAGTTGTGTATTGTATGTCAATAGGCATCGATGAGACAATTGGGCAGATGCGAAGCTTAGCCGTGGCGGTCTTCTTCTGCCGATATTTGCGTCAATTCGCGTGCGAAGGCCTTGAAGCCCAGCGTCAGGATGATTGCCGCTAGCGGCATCGCGACCGCGGTGACGATCGCGATCGAGTAACGCAGCGCGCCATCGTCCTGGAACAGATTGTCGGTGAGGAGCGCGATGACCATCGGGCCGAAGCCCAGCCCGGTCAGGTTGACGATGAAAAAATAGAGCGCGGTCATTCGCGCCCGATATTGGTTGGGGGTGATCAGCTGCAGCGCCACCGTGCCGACGCCGTGCATCGTCAGCATCGGAAAGGCGAAGGCGAGCATGACGAAGGCGAGCGGCGCCCCCGGCATGAAGGCGGCGGCGAACAGCGGCGGAGCGCCGAGCAGGATCGACAGCCGCATCACCCGAAGATGCGAGTCGGCGACGCCTTTTGCATAGAGCCGGTCGGCGAGCGAGCCGCCGGCGATCAATCCGGCGGCGCCGCCGATCGCCATGATGACCCCGAACCACAGCCCGGCATCGGCAACCGCCATGCCATAGCTGCGCGCGAAGAAGGTCGGCACCCACGCGATGACGCCGTACATCACCAGCCCGATCAGCGACATGCCGAGGAACAGCGCGCCCAATGCAACGCGCTGCCGCTTCAGATGCGCAAGCAGTCCGGGCGCGGCCTTGGCGGCCAGACTTGGCTCTTCGATGCGCTTGACGTCGCGGCGAAAGGGTTCGCGGACCGTCAGCATCAACAGGCAGATCAGCAGGCCGGGCGCGCCGACCCAGACGAAGATCATCCGCCACGCCTCGATCGGGCCATAGAAGGGCAGGTCGACCATCGGCGCGGCGAGCACCGCCTGCACGACGAACGAGCCGAGAATCAGCGCGATCCCGGACCCCAGCGGTACCCCGATCGAATAGACCGCGATGGCGCGCGCCAGCTTGTCGCGGGGGAAATAGTCGCTCAGCATCGAAAAGGCGGCGGGCGACAGCGTCGCCTCGCCGACCCCGACCCCCATGCGGACGAGGAACAGCGTCGCATAGCTCCCCGCAAAACCGCACATCGTGGTCATCACGCTCCAGAAGCCGATCCCCGCGACGATCAGGTTGCGGCGATTGTGGCGGTCGGCGATCCACGCCAGCGGCAGGCCGAGCAAGGTATAGAAGAGCGCGAAGGCAAGCCCGATCAGCAGGCTGACCTGTGTGTCCGAGATGTCGAGCGCGGCCCGGATCGGCGCGACGAGGAGGCTCAGGATCATCCGGTCAACGAAAGACAGCGTATAGGCGAGCAGCAGGACGCCGACGACATACCAGCTGTACGCCGGGCGCGGCCACGGCGGCGCGGAAACCGATGGGACTGTCTCGTCGTTCTCGATCCCGCCTGCCAACATGCTCTCCCGTCTTTTCTTCGGCACCCAGACTCTTGCGGAATGCCGAACGCTTCTGTATAGAGAATATACTTAGTTATCTAAGTAAATGCGCATCGAAGAGTCAAGCAAGATCGGATGCGCAGGATAAAGGCGATACGGGCTGGGAGAGAAGATATGTCGGAATACCAAAAGCGTGCGTCCGCTCTTTTGCTGGCAGGTGCCGCAACGCTGGCGATGCCCGGCGCCGCGATGGCGCAGGACGCGCCGGCCGAGGACACGAGCGGCGACATCATCGTCACCGCCCAGCGCCAGGAACAGAAGCTGCAGGACGTACCGGTATCGGTGACCGCTTTCGGGTCCGAACAGCTTCGCGACAATAATATCGAGACGGTCGCCGACATCGCGACCCGCACCCCCGGCCTCTCGGCCAGCGCGGTCGATCCGATCAACACCAATTTCGCGATGCGCGGCATCGGCAGCGCGCCGGGCATCAGCCAGAACGCCGGCGGCGATCCATCGGTCGTCGTGTTCGTCGACGGCGTCTACGCCGGCCGCGGCGGCACCCCCGACCTCGACGTCCTCGACCTCGAGCGTGTCGAGGTGCTGCGCGGGCCGCAGGGGACATTGTTCGGCAAGAATGCCATCGGCGGCCTCGTCCAGTTCGTCAGCCGCAAACCGTCGGCCGACGACAGTTTCTATTTCGAGGGCACCTACGGCAATTACGACCGCATGGGGGTCATCGCGCGCGGCAATCTGACGCTGACCGACAAGGTCTATCTCTCGGCCGGTATCTCGCACAAGCAGCGCGACGGTTTCGAGTTCAACGAAACCACCGGCAATGACGTCAACGACCTCAACCTGACGACGGGGCGCGTCGCGCTGCGTTTCCTGCCGACCGACACGCTCGACATCACGCTGCGCGCCGACATCTCGCGCCAGGATCAAAAGGGCAATCCGCGTCATAACAATTGCGATGCCAGCTTCGACGGCGGCATCCATTGCGTCGGGATCAACCCCGACCCACGCGTCGTGAACGCCTATACCGACGGATTCATCAAGCGGACGATCCAGGCCTATTCGGCCGAAGCCAATCTGGAACTGCCGTTCGGCACGCTCACCTCGCTGACCGCGCTGCGCAAGGTCGAATTCCAGTTCGAGACCGCCTTTTTCAGCAACCCGGTCAATCCGCCGAACCAGATCGAATCGACCAGCTTCGGCGAAGAGGACAACAGCCAGTTCAGCCAGGAACTGCGGCTGGCGTTCGATGCGTTCGACGGCCGCCTCAACGGGCAGGCCGGCGTCTATTACCTCAAGGAAACGAACGATCGCATCGAAGGACAGATCCAGCAATTCCCGACGCCCGCCGGATCGGGGATCGGCATCTTCCCGCAATCGGTCAATGCGCGCAGCGTCGCGGTTTTCGGTCAGGTCGATTATGAGATCGTCCCGTCGCTGACCGCCACGGTCGGCGCGCGCATGACGTGGGAACGCAAGAGCGGGCGGTTCGCGGGCTACAAAGGCGACGACGGCCCGGGGCTCCCGCCGCCGCTCGGCTCGCTGGGCGGCTATGACGTGACCGCCAGCAAAAAGTGGAAGGCCTTCACGCCGCGCTTTGCGCTGAACTGGAAGGCGACCGACGACGTCCTTCTCTATGGCTCGGTCGCGCGCGGCTACAAGAGCGGCGGCTTCCAGGGGCTTTCGGGCACCGCCGAGGGGGCGTCGACCCCTTATGATCCCGAATTCGCCTGGAGCTATGAAATCGGCGCGAAGACCGAATGGTTCGACCGCAAGTTGCGGCTCAATGCCGCGCTGTTCAAGACCGACTATTCGGACCTGCAGGTGTCGCAGCTCGTCCCGCTGTGCTGCGTCGTCGTCAGCAACGCCGCCAAGGCGAAGATCAAGGGCGCCGAGGTCGAGGTCGTCGTCCGGCCGGTCCAGGGACTGCAGATCGACGGCAGCTACGCCTATCTCGACGCCAAGTTCAGCGAATATTCGATCCCGGGGCAGGCTTATACGGGCAATCGCCTGCCGCGCTCGCCCAAGCACAAGTTCAACGTGGGCGGGCAGTATGAGACGCCGGTCGGCGACCTGTCGGCCAAGCTGCGCGTCGATTACAGCTGGGTCGATGACGCCTATTTCGAGGCGTCGAACATCCCGCAGCAACTGTGGCCGAGCCACGATAATCTCGATGCGCGGTTGAGTATCGCGGGTCCCGACGAGCAATGGGAATTGTCGGTGTGGGGCAAGAATCTGACCAACGAGCTGGTGCCGACCTATGTCACCTATTTCGGCGCCTTCCGCCAGATCCTCACCCCTTATGCGCCGCCGCGGACTTACGGCGTGACGGTGGCGTTCAAGATCTGACCGGCCGCGCGGCGGGACTCCCCTGCGCCGCCGCGCGCTGGCATTTGGCCGATAAAGGAAGAGCGATGCTGCAACCCAATTTCCGTTACCTCTGTTCGTACCGCGCGGCCTTTACGCAGCCGCAGCAGCAGATCGGCAAGGCGCATTTCGGGCGGCGCATGATCGCGGCGCTGACCGGCGGCGAAGTCGAAGGCGAACGGCTGCGCGGCCGCGTCATGCCGAGCGGCGGCGACTGGGCGACGATCGACGACAATGACACGCTGCGCCTCGACGCACGGATCACCTTCGAAACGCACGACGGGGCGCTGATCTATGTCTCGTATCGCGGCGTGCTGCGTCCGCTGTCGGTCGCGCACAGACATGCGCGCAACGGCGGGCCGCAGACCGACGAGGAGCGCGCCGAAATCTATTTTCGTACCGCGCCGATGTTCGAAACGGGCGACGAGCGCTACCTGTGGCTCAACGATATCGTCGCGGTCGGCCTTGGCGCCAGCGTCGGCGGCGCGGTGCGCTACGACGTGTTCGAGATCGTGTAGGAATCGAACCCCGAAACCGCTATCCTGCGCTGCAGGAGACGAGCAATGGGCAAGGGCGAAATCAAGACCAAGGCGACCGAAGTCAGCGTCGCCGACTTTCTCGCCACTCTCCTCGATGCGCGGCGGCGCGAGGAAGCGGCAGTGGTCGATGCGATTCACCGCCGCGTCACCGGGCACGAGCCGAAGATGTGGGGGCCCTCGATCATCGGCTACGGCAGCTATGACTATGTCTATGATAGCGGCCATTCAGGAACGATGTGCCGCGCGGGCTTCAGTCCGCGCAAGGCTGCGATGACATTCTATCTGATGGGCCATTACGGCAAGCGCCA
>Ga0307412_10001688_pt1 | contig 12204 bp, 6 predicted proteins | sample DK1Cmetagenome_3_FD_203823 | JGI IMG/M metagenome (GOLD analysis project Ga0307412, IMG submission 203823) | Maize rhizosphere microbial communities from greenhouse at UC Davis, California, United States - DK15-C-1 | ecosystem: Host-associated > Plants > Roots > Rhizosphere > Soil | place: USA...
TGCAGGTCGACGCGTTTCGTCTAGCCCTGACCGGCACCAACGTCACGGTGCCGCTGCCGAGCGATTTCGTCACCACCGGAGACGCGACCTTGGAAATCTCGGGGCGGCGCACTAGCAGATCGGGCGAGCTTTCGACGCTGATCGCGGGCCGCATCTTCGCCCGCCGCAGCCTTTACACGCGCGACATCGAACTTGCGAGCGTGGTCGGTGCCCGCCACGACGCCTCGATCGCGGCGAGCACGTCGTCGATACGGGCACCGCGGCTCGACCTGACCATCGAGGGCCGCAACGCCCTCGTGGTGCAGAACAACCTGGCCGACCTGACCGCCTCGGTCTCGCTGCGGCTGACGGGGACGACCGAAAACCCGCAGGTGTCGGGCCGCGTCACCGCGAACAGCGGTACGCTCTTCTTCCGCCGCGACCGCTACCAGATCCAGCGGGCCGTGCTCGATTTTCCGCCGAACACCGAGATCGACCCGATCATCAGTCTGCAGGCGGAATCGGAGATCGCCGGGTACCAGATATTCGTCAACCTTTCGGGCCCGCTGGTCGACACCAGCGACCTCAACGCGTCCGTGCGGTCGAGCCCGGCCCTGCCGCAAGCCGACGTGATCTCGCTGATCACGACCGGAAATTTGTCGAATACGGAATCGGGCATCCCGACGCTCGCCCAGACGGGCATCAACACGGCGGCCGAGATCCTGACCGACGCGATCATCAACAACCCGGCCCGCAAGGCGACCAACAAGCTCTTTGGGTTGAACGTGTTCGAGATCGACCCGATCATCTCGGGCGAGCGGCTGAACCCTTCGGCGCGGCTCACCGTCGGGCGGCAGATCAACAACAATTTGCGGGTCACGTACGCGACGAACCTCTCGCAGGACCAGAACCAGGTGCTGGCTTTGGAGTATCGCGTGTCGGACAAGCTCTCGTTCGTCGCCCAATATGAGCAGCGGGCCCTCAGCAACGTGACGCGCAACCGCGACAATTTCAGTTTCGAGATAAGGTTCAGGAAGAGGTTTTAGGGGCAGGATCGAAAGGCCGCAAAGCATGGTGACGGGCAAGAGGGTTGAAAATTCGAGGCATTGGCGCAGCACACGGCGACGGGCCCTGGTGCGCCTGGCGGCGACAGTTTTCGTCTTGCTCTTTGCCGCCTTAGCTGCGGTCGCGCAGAAGTTCGACGACATGCCGATCGCCCGTGTCGCCATCACCGTCGACGGCGGTGCGAGCGAGGCGGTCAATAACCGTTTTCAGGAGATCGCACGGGACGCCGTCGGGCCGCGGTATTCGGCGGTGAAGGTGCGCGACGCGATCGAGAGGCTCTACCAGACGCGGCAGGTCTCGGCCGTTTCGGTCGACGCCGAGGCCGCCGGTGCCGACGCGGTCAACCTCAACTTCGTCATCAAGCGCAAAACGCAGGCCGAAAAGGTCTCGGTACGGATCGTCGGCGAGGACGACAAGGTCACCGAGCAGGAATTGCTTTTTCGCCTGAACCTCCTCGAGCCCGGCACGGCCGTCTCGGACCAGACCCTCAAGAACAGCTCCGACCAGATGCTCGAGTATCTGCGCGACCGAGGGTACTTCAAGGCCGTGGCCACGTACACGACGCAGCCGCTGTCGGGCCCGAACGAGGTGGGCGTCACGTTCACCGTCACGCCCGGGGAACAGGCGACGGTCGACCGGTTCAACATCAACATTGCCGGGTTCGACAACGCCAAGCTCGCCGACGAGGTGAACCTTTACGCCAGCGAACCGTACACGCGCGAGATGCTCGACAAAGACGTCCAGAAGATTCGTTCGATCCTCCGCCAGGAGGACTATCTCGCCCCGAGGATCGACGAGCCGCGCGTCGAGTACGACCGCGAGCGCAACGCCGTCACGCTCACGGTAAACGGGCAGCGCGGGCCCAAGGTGGAGGTCGACGTCGAGGCCGAAGCGGCGCGGCCGGGCGGCGGCACGCAGCAAAAGATCTTTCCGGTGAAAAGCCAGGGCACGCTCGATTACTCGGCGATCGTCGAGGGCGAACGGCGCCTGGAAAATTATTACCAGGAGCAGGGATACTTTTTCGCCGAGGCCACGCCGGTCTGCTCGGTCGAGCCTCCGCTGCGCGACCCCGACGCCGTCGCGGTCACCAACCAGACCGAGTTTCTCTGCTCGGCCCTGAGCAGCGCGGACCTCTCCAGCAGCGAGGTGAAGCTGACCTACCGGGTCGAGCCCGGCCGCCACCTCCGGCTGACCGAGATCCGTTTGCGCGGCACCGACCAATTCACCATCGAGGAGATAATGCCCGCCCTCGAGTCGCAGGAGGCGAACATCCTCGGGATCATCCCGCTTTTCGGTTACGGCCGCGGGTACACGAGCCAGCGGATCCTGGAGGAGGACGCGTCGACGGTCCGCTCGCTGCTCCGCGAGCTCGGCTACCGCGACGCCGAAGTTAGGGTCAACCAGGGCGTCTCGCCCGACGGCGAAAGCCTCATCATCACGTTCAACGTGGAGCAGGGTCCGCGGACGGTCATCTCTTCCGTCGAGGTCGCGGGCAACAAGAATTTCACCGACGACGAGCTGCTCAAGCAGCTCCCGCCGATCGCCGGGACGTATTTTTCGCGGGCGAAGATCAGGAACGGGCAGCGGCGCATTTCGGAGTACGTCACGCGCGCCGGGTACTACGATGCGATCGTCGATTTTTCGGTCGACGAAGGACCCGCCGACCCGAACACCGGCGAGCGGCAGTTCAAGGTCGTCTATAACATCAAGCACAAGGAAAGCACGTTCGTCGCCTCCGCGACCTCGCTCACGCCGGGCGCGGAGCTCGAGGGCGAGGGCAAGCGGGTCATCATCGAACGCATAATGGTGACGGGCAACGAAAAGACCCGCGCGAGCGCCATCCTTCGGGCGTTGACGCTGCGGCCCGGTGACCCGCTGCGGTCGACCGAGGTGTACACCAGCGAGCAAAACCTTTACCAAAGCGATGCGTTCGCGCGGGTCGACATCAAACTGCGCCCGGTCGCCGAGCGCGACGACAACACCCGCACGACCGACGTGATCGTCAACGTCGAGGAGCAGCCGTCGCGGATACTGACGTACGGCGGCGGCTTTTCGACCGACCTGGGCGCGAGCGGGTTCGTCGATCTTCGGCATTTGAATCTGCTCGGCCGGTTGTGGCAGGGCGGTGCGCGGCTGCGCGTCAGCCAAAGACAGCAGCTCGCGCAAATCGACTTCGTGAACCCGCGGTTCATAAAAGACGGCGAGCGGCGATACGCCCCGCTCGCGATCACGGCGCAGTATCAACGCGATTCGACCGTGACGCGCTTTTTCCGCTCGGCCTTCGACCGCGGCACGTTCGGGATCGTACAGCGGGTCGACGAGGACGGGAACCCGATCGACGAATTTGGCAACAACACGCGCAGCCCGACGCTTAATCGACTCACGCTGACGGCCGAGACGAACCGCACCATCAGCCGGAAGGACCGCAGCGTCGTTTTCTTCCGATACCGCTTCGAGGACGTGCGGCTTTACAACATCGGCAGCCTGTTGATCAAGGACCTGCTCGCCCCGGACGCCAACACGCGGATCTCCGGTTTTGGCGCGACGTACGTCCGCGACACGCGCAAGAACTGCTCGATCAAATACACCATCCTCGACATCATCGCCCGCGGCGAGGCTCCCGAGCCGTGCCGCTATAACGCCGCCGACCCGACCAACGGGCAGTATTTCACCGCCGAATACAACGTGTCGCTGCCGGCCCTCGGGGCGAATATCGGGTTCAACAAATTCCAGGCCTCGTACCGGACCTACTACACACTTCCTTTTTTGAACCGAAGCCGCTTCCAGGCGATCCGCAACACGACCTTCGCGGCGGCGGCGACGATCGGGCTCGCGAACGTATTTTCGCGCGGCAACCGGTTCGACCCGGTGCAGTTCCCCGATTTGGACAACATTCTGCCGATCAGCGAGCGCTTTTTCGCCGGCGGTGCGAACACGCTGCGCGGCTTCGATTTCGAAGAGGCAGGCCCGCGGGTCGTGATCGTCCCGCAGGGGATATTCAGAAAACCGAACGGCGACCCGATCTTCCTCGACCCGTTCACGGTTCCGTTCGGCGGTAACGCGCTGGCGATCGTCAACCTGGAGGCACGCATACCGCTGACCAAGTCGATCCGTGCCGTGCCGTTCTACGACGGCGGGAACGTTTTCCGCCGCGTCGGCGACATCTTCAACCCGCCGGACGTGCCGCCGGGCGACGTATTTCGCCAAAACCTGCGGGCTCTGTGGTCGCACACGGTCGGGCTCGGGCTAAGACTCAAGACACCGGTCGGCGGCGAGCTGGGCGTCGACTTCGGGCACCTGCTCAACCCGCCCGAGTTCCTGATCCCGCAGGCGAACGCGCCCAACGCGGTCTACCGGCTCCATTCGAACCAGATCCATTTCCGTTTCTCGCAGGCATTTTAAGGCACAAAAAGGGCCGGGCCCCGCGAAGCTTTTTCACACCTTTTTACGGGTGTGCCCTCCTGCTTCGGGGGGCCCGGCCAATGAAACGGGCTCACCTTTCCGTTTCATTTCCTGGGCGATCAATTCTTAATTGATCAATCTCGATTTGATCATCGGTTTGCCGTCGATCTGGGCGACGATCCCGGCGTCGTCGACGGTGCCGATGATGTTCGATTCGTCCAGCTCGACCACGAAGTCGTCGAAATGCGACTCGACGGCATCGATCCCGAACGCCGGCAGATATACCTCCGCACGGATGGGCTCAGCGGCCTGACCCGCCGCGGCGGCCTTGGTTTTCTCGCCCGCCTTACGCTTGTGCCTCGCCTTGGTCAGGTACATCTCCCTGTCGGCGGCGGCGACGATCTGGTCGAACGTGTGGCCGCCGCTCGGATACTCGGCCGCGCCAGTGCTGACCCCGACCTTCGCGAAAACACCCTCGCCGAGATCGAGCGAGAAATTGTTGACCGCGGCGTCGATCCGCTTAAGGAGATCGTGAACGTGCGTTTGGTCAGCGTCCGGGACGATCGCGACGAACTCGTCACCGCCGTAGCGGGCAAGGATGTCATACTCGCGGAGCTGCCCGCGGATGACGCCGCCGATCTCGCGGAGCATGCGGTCGCCGGCCTTGTGCCCGTATGTGTCGTTGACGGCCTTGAACCCGTCAAGGTCGAGCACCAGGACCTGGAACGCTCCGGCCTTGCGGTCGGCCCTGCGGGCCTCCTTCTCGAAATCGGCCTGCAGGCGGCGGGCGTTCGGGAGGCCGGTCATCTGGTCCGTCAGCGCGAAGGTTTCCGTCTCGGCGTGCTGCAGCGATTTTCTGATCGCGCTTGCCCCGATCCTCGATATGGTCTCGAGCAACCGGAGATGCTCGTCCTGGTAACTGGACAATGTCGCGGAATAGAGCGATACGGCCCCGACCATCTGGTCGTCGGCGATCAGCGGGACCGAAAGCATGGCCGAATACTCGCGGCAAAGTTCCGGGTTGGAGCTGGCGAAATCGAGCGACGGGTCAAGATCCAGCATCGGCCTTTTCTGCTGCAGCACGAGCCCGGTCGCCCCTTCGCCGACCTTCAGAACGCGGCCGGCGAGAAGGTCCGCATTCTTGCCCCTCACAAGCACGGCCGACGTAGCGGCCTCTGCGTTCTCGAAAAGATAGACGATGCACGTGTCGAACGGGGCGAACTCGGAGATCTTGTCGGTGAAAAGCGACAGTGTCTCGTCCTTGCTGAGCGCCGAGCTGAATTCCTCCGCCATCGAGAAGAGAGTGAAGGCTTCGTGATTCGCCTTCTTGATCTCTTCCACGTACGTGGGTTTCGACGCTTCGCCGCTTTCCGGGGCAAACGCCCCGATCGCGATCGATTCCTCCGTTTCGTACGACACACCCTCGGCCTCGATCTCGGCCTCGAACACGCGAAGGTTACGGAGCAGCAGCTCGACGACGCGCGGGTCATACTGCGAGCCGGCGCGCGATTTCAGGAACTTGCAGGCCTCCTCGCGCGGAACCGCCGGGCGGTAGGCACGCGAGATGCGGAGCGCGTCGTAGGCGTCGGCGACGGACAATATTCTGGCGCTGAGCGGGATGTTGGTCCCGCTGAGTCCCTCGGGGTAGCCGTTGCCGTCCCACCGCTCATGGTGGTACTTCACCGTCGGGACGACGGGGTACGGAAACCCGACCTTTTCGAGGATCGAGGCGCCGACGGAGGAGTGCGTTTTCGTCTTCTCCATTTCCATGTGCGTCAGGCGGCCCGGCTTGTTGAGAATGTGGTCGGGAACGGCGAGCTTGCCGATGTCGTGCAGCAGCGCGCCCGTCCGAAGGGCGTTGATGTCGCTCTCCGAGAGTTCGAGCAGGCGGCCGATCCCGACGGCGTAGATCTGCGTTCGACGGGCATGTCCGACGCCGACCTGGTCGCGGGCGTCGATCGCGGTGGCCAGGGCCTCGACGGTGGCGAGGTGGATGCGGCTCGCCTCCGTGATCTCGCGCGTCTTTTGGCCGAGACGGTGGTTGTGGATCTTGTACGCGGCGTCCGCCAGGGCCGCGATCGCCGCGATGATTAGTCCGAATTCGAGGCCGAAGTGGTTAAGGGACGCGACCGTGATCAGGACCAGTACCAGCCCGATAACGGCCTCGATCGTGTAGCGGACGATAATGCTGCTTGCCGGATCGTCTCGACGGAGAAACGCAGTGAATGACTCACGGGCCGCCTTCTGCAACGCATGAGCACCGGCCATGGCTGCCGATGCGGCTAAGAGGTCCGTCGGCAGGTAGCCGAGCCCCTGAACGCCACCGGAAGCCTGCCGGATCAGCGACAGACAGATGTAATATACGACCGTAGTGAGCAGGGCCCCGGCCACCTCGCCGGCGGCAGCCTGGAGGCGCGTCCTGCGTCCCTTTCCGAAAACGTCGTTCGATGAAACGGAAGCGACGGCGGCGAGCAAGATGCCGCCGGGCAGACCGAGCGAGATCGCTCCCCAGAACAAAAAGACGCAATTCGGTGAAACCTTGCGGGACCATTTACCGAAATTGATCTCGTAGCGGCAGACCAGAAAGGCAACGAACGCAGAAACCAAAAGCACGGCGATCTGGAAAAATGGGCCGATCGCGAACGCGACGAGCGACGCACAGACCGCGATGATCGCGACCGCGAGCGAGACGCTCCTTAGCAATCTTTCCTGCCAGCTTATGTTTTCGAGGTTCTCGGCGTGCATTTCCAAAGGGCTTCGGACGGCCGGAAAACCGCATGTGCAGAACCCGGCGGTGGGAACGTATACAAACGTCGTGCCGAAGCGATATCATTGGGACATCGCGGAAAAGCACAGGAAAATCGGAACGTTCGCCGTGCATCCAACGTTCATCACGTAGGCGTTTACCCGTCAAAATGAACGAAGCCGGTCATATTGAATCAAAAGTGAATTGGAGGATCCGCGGAAGGCGCTCGTCGGACGGACCTGCCGGTTTTTTTGGGTCCCGAACCGTCACGCTCGTCGTCGCAATTTTTGTCTGTTTCGTCGGTTTTGCGACCGTCGGCCGGGCACAGGACGACGTGATCAGGGTCGAAACGGAGCTCGCGGCGTTCGAGGTGAGCGTGTCGGACAGCAAAGGCAACCCGGTCCGAAATCTCAACGCTAGCGATTTTCGACTTTTCGAGGACGGTGCGGAGCGGCCGATCGAATTTTTTCAACCCATAAAGAAACAAGATAAAGGCCGACCGCTCTCGATCGTGTTCGCTCTCGACGTTTCAGGGAGCATGACCGCGGCCGAGATCGAGCGGCTGCGGGCCGCGATGCAGGACTTCATCGACCGGCTCGGCGATTACAATTCCTACTTCGCCGTGCTCAGCTTCGCGATGAACGTGCAGACGCTGCAATCGTTCACGAACCGACCCGAAAGGCTCGAGCGCTCGTTCGAAAAACTCGCCAGCGAGCAGGAAGGCCTCTCGACGCACGCTTACGACGCCGTGGACGACGCTATCCGCCTGATCGAGAAACGCTCGCCGAAGCTCGCTAGGGATCGAGTCCCGAAACGTGCCGTTATCGTGATAACCGACGGCTTTCCCGTCGGCGACACGGTACGCCCCGACACTGTGATCGAGCGCGCGAACACCGCCCAGACGACCGTTTACTCGGTGATACTGCCGTCGTTTTCGAGGCTGCAAAGAAACGGCGATCCGCTGTTGACACCTTTCGAGGCGAGCGGGCTGATGGAGAAGACGGGAGGCAAAAGTTTTTACGCCGGCAGGAAGAATTTCGACCCGCTATTCGAGGCCCTGGCGGAAGAGGTCACTTCGACGTACGCGGTAGCCTATTACCCGACCGAGAACCGGGCCAGGGCGAGGCGGGATGTGCGGATCGAGCCAAAACGGTCAGGGTTGATAGTGCGTCAAAACCGGACCACGCTCGAATTGAAATGATCGCCCGGAAATTCTAGTATCGATCGTCCTCGTATTCGAGCGAGTCGTCATCGGTGAGGTCGTCTTCCGTCTGTTCGTAGAGGTCGAGCTCGACGGGGTCGAGACCGACCACGACGAGGCTCGACCCGCACTCGTCGCAGACGACCCGGTCGCCCTGTTCGGAATCGGCCTCCACGAAAACTTCCTCGTCGCATTCAGGGCAGATCGATGTGGGCATTTTTGCTTTTCTCCGAAAATCTAATAAATTTATCCGCAGCCGCCGCGATAAAACAAAACCGTAAGTTCCTTTTATGCTATCAAATCTAGCCTGTTATTAAGCGCGAGGCAAGACCTTTGATCCAAAATCGGGAGCCGCGGAACGCGCCGCTCGATCGAAAATGTTACTCGATGGATTTTCCGTTCAAGCTACTTCCGAAAACCGATTTCGACGTCGTCGGTTTCGGCACCAACGCGGTCGATTTCCTCATCCAGGTCCCCAATTACCCTGACTACAACTCGAAGATCGAATTGTCGCAGTACACACAAGCCGCGGGCGGCGAGGTCGCCTCCACGATGGTCGGGCTGCGGCGGTTGGGGCTGAACACCGCTTATGCGGGACGATTTGGCGACGATGCGGCGGGCGAGTTCGGCCTGAATTCGCTGACGAACGAGGGGGTCGACACGAGTCTCGCCGAGCGGGTGACCGGGGCGAGCACGCAGATCGCATTCATCGTGATCGACGAGCGGACCGGCGAGCGGACCGTCATCTGGAAACGCGACCGGAAGCTCGCGTACTCCGAGGCGGAGGCCCCGGTTGAGATACTGGCACGCACGCGGGTGCTGCACCTTACGCCGCACGACGCGGCAGCCTGCACGCGGATGGCGATGGAGGCCCGCCGGCTCGGGGTGATCGTGTCGATCGACGTCGACAACGTCTTTGATGGGATCGAGGAACTGCTCGCCCATGTCGACATCCTGATCGCGTCGGCCGATTTTCCGCGTAAATTTCTGGGCACCGAAGACCGTGAGGAGTCGATCCGAATATTGTCCGAGCGGTTCACCGCGGGGGTCGTGGGCATAACGATCGGCGAGGCCGGTTCGCGTCTTTTTTGCGGCGGGCAGTTCATTCGGACCCCCGCGTTCGGGGTGCCCGGAGGCTGCAAGGATACGACGGGTGCGGGCGACGCGTTCAGGGTCGGGCTTTTGTATGGGCTGCTGACGGGTGAACCGGTCGAGAGCGCCGCCCGGATAGCCAACGCGGTCGCGTCGCTGAAGTGTCGGGCCGTTGGCGCACGCACCGGACTGCCCCTGGTTTCCGAGGTGCGTTCCCTATTGGAGAGTGCCTAAGCGGGTTCCCGTTCGAACTAGAGCTTATCTTTGAAAAAGCCGACAACGAGCGCCCACGCGTCGCGGGCGGCCGACTCGTCGTATACCTCCGGCCGCGTGTCGTTGAAGAAGGCGTGGTCGGCGTCGTACTTGACCGAATTCAGCGGCAGCTCGTAACGCTCGACGACGTCCTCGAGCCCGGCGACCTTTTCGGGATTGATCCACTGGTCTCGGGTGCCCGAGATAAATATCGTCGGCGTTTTTAGTTTCGAAAGCGTCGCTTCCTCCGGGATGTCGCCGTAAAACGGCGCCGCCGCGCTAAAGCCCTCCAGCTCGCATGCCGCCCGCAGGGCGAACGTCCCGCCCATGCAGTAACCCGTGATGCCGAAATGGGATAAATCCAGGGCTTCCCCCGCCTTCGCTACCGCATTTGAGATCATGTCCAAACCGTCCTCGATCTGCAGTGCATTCATCATCTTCGAGGCCTCATCCGGGCTCGTCGCGACTTTGCCGCGGTAAAGGTCAGGTGCGATCGCGATAAAGCCTTCGGCGGCGTACCGGTTTGCGATGTCCTTGATGTGGTCGTTCAGGCCCCACCATTCCTGGATCACCAGAACCGCCTTGTTTGTCTCGGCGTCGGGGATCGCGACGTAGGCGGTCGTTTCGCCGCCCGCGGTCGGAAAAGACAGCGTTTCGCTTTTCATAACAATTGAATGTCCCCCTCGAATTCGTTTGGCTTAATTGTAAGATTATAAACAAAAAGCTCGGCGTGCAGCGTTCCTTTTGGTTTTTTTGCCGCGGATTTTCGCGGATCGCGCGGATCAGGTCTTCCGATCCGCGCGATCCGCGTTGATCCGTGGCAAACTTTCTACCCGCCGGTGTTTTACAGTCGCACGGACCTAGAAAAACCTCACCGTGTAGCCGAACCGGATGCCCCGGCCGATCTCGGGCGATATTTCCTTGATGAAGGAGATATGGTTGAACGCGAGCCGGTCGGTCAGGTTGTAGGCGTTGACCGAGAAGATGTGGGCGAAGTGCTGCGTCGGTATCAGGTACGACGCCGACACGTTCACCATTCCATAGCCCGGTGTTCGTGTTTCATTGATAAAGACACGATCCTGATCGCCGACGGCGACGAACTCGGGTTTGACGGTCAGGTTCTTGTAGTGCGCGTCCAACCCGATCCGGGCCCGAAGCGGCGCGATCCGCGGCAGCGACGTGCCGTCCTTGAGCTCCGCTCGCACATAATCGAAACCGGCGAGCAGGTTCAAGTAATGTGTCAGTTTCAGGTCTCCGCTGAGCTCGGTCCCCTTGAAAGTGGCGTTGCCTTGACGAAATTCCGCGATCGGAAATCCGCTGCCGCCGATGCCTTCCGCAACGCCGTTGTCGAACTGTCCGGTTGGGGCAAGAAAGATGTAATTGCTGATGTCGTAGTAATAAAAGCTCGCTTCGCCTTTGAAACGTTCGCTTTGATGCCTGAGTGCGACGTCGATGCCGTTGCTGGTCTCGGCTTTCAGATCGGGGTCGCCGATCTCGAATGAGAGCGAGCCGTCATGCGGGCCGTGATTGTAAAGCTCCTCGAGCGCGGGCGCGCGGTGCGAGTGGCTGAAATTGGCGACGAAGGCGCCGTCCTTCCAAAGCGCGAACCGCGCACCGGCCGCGGCGGAAACGCCTGTAAAATCGCGGGCCGGCAGCGAGGCGTTGGCAGGGCGATAACGGTTGTTCTCGACACGGCCGCCGAACTGCAGCGTCACCCGCTCGTATTTGAGCTCCTCCAGTGCGAAAACGGAAAACGAATTTTGTTTGACCGGCCCGTTGACCAGCATCTCCTCACCGACGGTCTCGTAATCCCTTTTGTATCCGTCGAACCCGAACCGGCCGGTAAGATCGCCGTATTTTCTCTGGTCGAACATCCCGCGATACGAGAACACGTTGTTGTGAAAGGTGGTGCCGACAGCGTTGTCGGCCAATTCCTGGTGCCGGTAGTTGCTGAAGTCGACGGTGAACTTCATCGAGCTGATCGCCCACGCCGGGTCGGCGTAGCCGAAATTCACTTTCGTGTCGTTGCGCCAGACGCGTAAGGATCTCAGCTCCGGGTCATTCTCGCGAAAATCGAGCGGTATCCCGTATCGGTTCTGATAGTAGTTGTAGGTGGCGTTGACGAACGCCTTTTGGCCAAAGTAACCGCCGCCCAGACTCCCGGCCGCGTTCCGCGTGAACGAATTGAACACCCGCCCGAAATCGCCGCCGGCCTCGTAATCGCTCGTTCTCTGCCCGCTGGCGTTTCCCCAGAGCATCCAGTTCTTGATGCCGTATTCGAGGCCGCCGCTGACGGCCGCCTGATTGTTGTTGGTGCCGCCCAGGGTGGAGAAATAACCGCGAACGCCGGGGTGCGCGCCTTCGTCGTGTCCGCTGATCGCGTTGACGACGCCGCCGATCGCGTTGCTGCCGTAGAGCAGCGTGGCCGGGCCTTTGACGACCTCGATACGTTCCTGGGCGAGGGGGT
>Ga0307412_10001689_pt1 | contig 12204 bp, 10 predicted proteins | sample DK1Cmetagenome_3_FD_203823 | JGI IMG/M metagenome (GOLD analysis project Ga0307412, IMG submission 203823) | Maize rhizosphere microbial communities from greenhouse at UC Davis, California, United States - DK15-C-1 | ecosystem: Host-associated > Plants > Roots > Rhizosphere > Soil | place: USA...
TTCGTGGATGGTTATCGGTGGGGTCGGAATTGGTTTGCTGGTAGGGTGGTTGTTTATGAAAGGGCAAAAATATCTGCCCACAGACGCCAATATGGATACTATTCTCACAATAGTTGCTCCTTATGTGATGTATATTGCTGCAGAAGAAGTCCACAGTTCCGGCGTTTTGGCGGTGGTGAGCGGTGGATTGCTTTTATCTAATAACAGGCATAATTTTTTGAGTACATCATCTCGCCTTCGAGGTATAAATGTCTGGGAAAGCCTTGCTTTTGTTCTGAACGGATTGGTTTTTATTTTAATCGGGTTGGATCTCCCAGAAATCACCTCCGGACTGGAAGGGGTGAGCCTTTCTGCTGCTATTGGATACGGTCTGTTAGTTACTGCTGTTCTGGTAGTTGTAAGAATTTTATCAGCTTATGGAGCTGTGGTTATCACCTTGATTGCGAGAAATTATATTACTGTTGCGGATGTCCGGAGTCCGGGTTTCAAGGCGCCGGTTCTTTTGGGCTGGACAGGTATGAGAGGGGTGGTTTCTCTGGCTGCAGCATTGTCTATTCCCGTAAAAATGTACGAAGGCGGGCCGGATTTTCCACAAAGAAATCTTATATTATTTATAACTTTTATTGTGATTCTTACGACGTTGGTTGTTCAGGGTTTAACGCTGCCTTATCTTATCAAAAAAATGAATATGCCGTCTTTTAATGATCATCTTCCGGACAATGAAGCGGAAGACCTGATCCGTCATGAAATGGCAAAACTGACTATCAATCACCTGACTGACCATTATGGTGAGATGCTGGACAAAAGCCCTTTTTTACAACAGATTCATGAAAAATGGAGAGGGAAAATCGAGGAGGATTCTGATATAAAGCTTTCCTCCGAAATCAAAATGGCTTACCTAGATGTTCTGAACACGCAGCGAGCCTGGCTCATAGAGCAGAATCACGATAAGAATCAACATTTTGACGAAGATCTTATCCGAAAGCATCTCATGAAAATTGATCTGGAGGAAGAAAGGATTTTATTGGTTCATTAAAAAATTTAAAACCTTCTGCAGATACTCATCCTCTTTCAAAACTTTATTGTATGACTGTCTCGCATAGACGGGCGAAAGCTCATAATTATCGGGCTTTGAATGGATGTTTTCATTTTCAATATACTGATTCAGGTGATGTGTATATTCTTTAATGAGTTTATTGATGGCTTTCTTTTTCATCTTGCATAAGGTATTGTTCTTTATTTTTTGTAAAGAATTCAGGATGAAAGATTTATCTCCGTGAAAATTAATAACGTTTTTCACAAACGAAAGGTTGTGGTTATCCTGCAATACAGAATGTTCATCTTCAAAGATCATGATCGTAAAGGTTTTTAATTGTTCGGAATTGTTTTAAAACACTTAATATGATAATTTCAGAATCAGTAGACGGGAATCGAGAATGATTTTCTCAATACCTTGATAAGGCTGTCTTTTGCAGAAGTGAAATGAGTTGACATGACATTATATTTTTTAAGTGATGGTATGTAAAACTTTAACAGATAATCTGTTTTGATGTAAATTTTCTACTTCAAATATCTAACCAAAAACTTTAATTTGTTTTAAAAATATTAAAAATTTGCAATAAAACGAGTTAAAAGTGTAATATTATTCAAAATCAAAGGTGATCAGATTATTTATGTGGTATTTTATTATTATTCAATAAATAATATCTAAATATTTATTCTTAGATATATCGATCAAAATCAGACTATACTATTTTGTAGCGAAAATACTACAAAAAGTTAGAATTATTTCTACATAAAACTATATTCTTCAGTGCTTTACATTGTCTAAATTTGCACCAGTTTCATGACAAGTAAATTTTGCTTATTATTATTTTCTTTCTACGAATAATTAATAGGATCTCTTTTGATTGTGGGATCTCCCTTATTTGCTGTTTAAAGGAATAATACTTGTCTTTGTATTGGAGATCAGAAGTTTGTGAAAATTTTTGGTCTCTTTTTTGTTACCAAAATGCAAACGCACGATATGAAAAAAGAAAATTATAACCATCTGATGGGTAAAACCCGTCGTGAAATCATGAAAGAAATAGGCTGTGCCTTCAATGGTTTCAATTATTTCAGAAGCAAAACCTGGACTTACGAAGTCGGGAAAACATGGCTTGGTAAAAAAATTGTTCTGTCACTCACTTTCACTGATGAAAAAGTCTCCGAAATTATTTTATTCAGCAGTTTCAAAAGATGTTGAAGACTTTAAAATTTTCATCATTTTGTAATACCCGGTTCTTAATAATTAATCCTTAGGTGGACACAAAAACCGTATATTTATTGTTTAGATAGTTGTTTGTCAAATTAAGACTGATAGATTCTGAACAATTTCTCATAAAAATAAAGCCTCCCATTACTGAGAGGCAAATAAAAATTGACTGTATATTGAATCTTGATTCAATCTATTTATTATTTTCAAGCCATTTCAGACGACGTTCGTCCGGCAAATGTTTTACCTTGAAATTTTCGAAAGTAGCGCTGAAGCCGCTTCCATCCGGACAAGCCGCCATTAAACCGACCATTACCGGAGAATTGTCCTGAAGGTGGGCATTCCGCATCATAATATAATTTTTATCATCAAAAGAATAAAAAATCTCAACTGCATCCAGCCTTCTTACTGCTTTTATCCAAACTTCCGAAGGTGTTTTATCTAATGCAATCACGCTCCAATCACTGGTTTTATGAGTAACTACGGTACTCAAATTGTATTTTCCGTCTACAAATTCAATTCCTGCTTTGATATAATTTTCCTTGTCTATTCTCAACATCAATCCCATCTGATCAAACCTGGCTTTGTAATTTCCCGTGATTTTTACTTTCGCTTCAAATTCTCCGCCATAAGTAGTGTACAAAAAAGGAGCATCATCAACGGTAAAGCCATAATGCGATATTCTCCAATAATCACTTTGTGGTGTTACAAACATGGTCAACCTGTTGTCTCTTATTTCCCATTTTTCCGGCTCGTTGAACCATGTCATTTTTTCCAATGTTTGTGCAAAGTTTTTATTAATCATAAATAATGCACAAAAGCTTAAAAATATTCTCTTCATCTTCTTTTGGGTAACTACAACTGAATGTAAATTATTAATTTAGCAAATGTAAAATTAATAGTGAGTTTCATCAATACTGATAAATAACCATTTTATGGAAATCGTAGAAACGCTGAATAAAACGCTCCTTCAAAAAAAATCCGAAGAATGTCTCCTGGATATTGAGTGCTATAAAAGTATTGCCTGTAACTATTCTCAGGTAGAAAATTCCGTGGCAGTATTGAGTGATATGCAACAAAATAAAAGCTGGGTTTACTCCTCAAAAACAGGCTTGGAATTGGGTTTGAATTTTAAAGAAAATCCCATTCTTATCAATTCTATCTGGGAAGAAGAAATTCTGAAAAAAATTCACCCGGATGATAAAATTAAAAAATATATTCATGAATTGCGGTTCTTCAAGTTATTAGATGTAATGAAACCTGAAGAAAGGGCAGAGTATAGTGTTTTGTCAAGGATAAAAATGAAGGATAAAGTGGGGGATTACAAATTTATCCAGCACCGTATGTTTTACTTTTATTCACCTTACAATTTGAATCTGAGATTCGCGCTTTGCCTCTATAATTTTGCTCCGGATCAGTCACAGAAATTACCGTCAGATTTTTTAATCATTAATTCTGCAAAAGGCGAAATAGTGGTAGAAGACAAGCTTGTGTACAAAAATATTCTTTCTCAAAGAGAATTGGAAGTTTTAAAGTTCGTTGGAGAAGGTTTTACGAGCAAAGAAATAGCCAATTTTCTTTCAATAAGCATCAATACTGTGAACAGGCACCGCCAAAATATTTTGGAAAAACTAAAGGTAAAAAATTCCATCGAAGCTTTTAGTAATAGTCTTCAGCACTGATTTCAGCTAACAAAAAATGTTAATTAATAGTTTAATTTTTAATCGATTGCATAAAAAATCAGCTTTATTTTTTTAATTGAAATTGATAAAATCTATTATGAATAACTCCCACATTTAAGACTTTTTAATAAAAATATTTCACACATAATAAATATTTAAAGGAAATCCGTATATCTTATTTTAAAATAGTTCTATATTTGTTATATTAACAGCTAACAATTTAAGGATGAACATTAACTTTTCAACAGCAACTTTTAAGGATTTTGAGAATATTCCGGGGTATGATATGATGCAACGAGCAGATATCTACTATGATTTTCTGGAGTATATGAAATCAAACGGACACCGCTACAGGCTTAGAAATAATACAGGTTGTAGCTCTGTAATGAATGTTGGCACGGAAAATGCAACAAAAGAATTCGTGAGTTTCGTTACAAGTGATTATTTAGGTTTCACTCAACACCCAAAAGTGAAGCAGGCCGCCATCGAAGGTATCGAAAAATACGGAACAGGTACGGCCGCAACACCGCTCATTGGTGGATATTATTTGTATCACAATGATTTAGAGGCAAAAATAGCTTCTTTTTTTGGCAGGACGCAGGATGAAGCTGTAATTTTTACTACGGGTTATACAGCTAATAGTGCAACATTACAGATTCTGCTTCAGAAAGAAGATATTGCAATTGTAGATATGGCGGTGCACGCAAGCGTATATGAAGGATGTATTCTTACCAATAGAAAAACATTCCCTCACAATAATCTGGAAGCTCTGGAAAACATCCTGAAGACTTCCGAAAATAATTACCGTACGAAGCTTGTAATTATCGACGGTGTATACTCTCAGGACGGAGATACGGCACCTATTGAAGAGATATATAAATTAGTTAAAAAATACAATGCCTATTTAATGATTGATGATGTGCATGGAGTAGGGATTTTAGGCAAAACAGGAAGAGGGACAATTGAAGATACAGGATTGTTGGATAAAATAGACATTATTACCGGGACATTCAGTAAAACGTTCGGTAGTTTGGGAGGATATGTAATTACGAATAAAAGTCTGGCAAATTTTATAAGATTCCAGTCTCGTCAGCAAATATTCTCGGCAACATTACCTCCTTCATCAATGGGAATTATTAAGGCGATTGAGCTGATAGATGAAGAGCCACAATGGCGTGCGAAGCTGTGGGATAATATAAACTACTTCAAAAAGGGATTAAATGACCTTGGATTGGAAACCGGAACTACGTGTTCTGCAGTAATTCCTGTAAAAATTGGTGATCCTCATGTAACAGGTGACGTAGGAAAGCTACTAATAGAAAGAGGAATCTATACAAATCCTATCATATATCCTGCAGTAGCGAGAAAGGACGCGCGTATCAGGATGAGTATTATGGCGACTCACGAAAGGGAACACCTTGATAAAACCCTCAATGCGTTTGAGGATATCGATAAAAAATTGCATATTGCAAAAAAATAAATAACAAATGCCAAGAAAAGTTGTACAAGGCCCGATAAGGGATAAAGAAAAAACTAAACAAAAACTACTCGCTGCAGTAGGAAAAATTTTAAGAACAAAAGGTTACTCAGGCTTAAAAGTGAGTAAAATTGCTGCTGTAGCAGGCTTTGATAAAAAACTTATCTATGAGTATTTCGGGAGTACCGAAAAACTCATAGACGAGTATATCAAATCTCAGGATTATTGGAGTAAAATGAACCAGGATAATATCCAGGTGGATTTCTCCGATGGAGGTAAAGAGCTGTCTAAAGTAGCGATCCTTAACCAGTTCGAACATATTAAGAAGAATAAGGAGCTTCAGAAAATTATCCTTTGGGGACTTTCTGAAAACAAACCTATCCTGAAGAAAATCGCAGATGAAAGAGAAGAAATCGGAGAATTACTTTTCACAAATATCATTGATCCCCATTTCAAAGATAAATCTACAAGGTATCGCGCCATTGCAGCTCTACTTGTTTCCGGAGCTTATTACCTAAACCTTTATACAGGCTACAATGCAAGCAAATTCTGTGGTATAGACCTGAAAACTGATGAAGGTAGAAAAGAAATTGAAAAAGCTATCGTAGAAATCATTGATTTCGCTTACGAAGAAAAATAATGATGAAAAAAAGTTTTCCTATTGACCAATAAATAAGTTTTTGTTGAAAATTTGAAAACTTTTAATTTTCAAATTAGAACTATATTTCTTACTTTTGGCCAATGGAAAATTTTATCGTATCTGCACGCAAGTATCGTCCACAGGAGTTTGACACTGTTGTTGGGCAATCGCACATTACGGATACTTTAGAACATGCAATTGGAGAAAATCAGCTGGCTCAGGCTTTATTGTTCTGCGGACCAAGAGGTGTTGGTAAAACTACATGTGCCAGAATTCTGGCAAGAAAGATTAATGAAAAAGATGGTTCAGTCTCAGAAGACGGCTTCGCTTACAATATCTATGAATTAGATGCAGCTTCCAACAACTCGGTTGACGATATCAGGGAACTGATAGACCAGGTTCGTTTTGCACCTCAGGTTGGTAAATACAAAGTATATATCATTGACGAGGTACACATGCTGTCTTCTGCAGCCTTCAATGCTTTCCTTAAAACTCTTGAAGAGCCGCCGGCTCACGCCATTTTCATTTTGGCGACTACCGAGAAACACAAGATCATTCCGACAATCTTATCACGTTGCCAGATCTATGATTTCAAAAGAATCATTATTGAAGATATTCAGGGTCACCTTAGAAATATAGCCCAGAAAGAAAATATTCAGTATGAAGATGATGCCTTATATCTGATTGCTCAAAAAGCAGACGGAGCACTTAGGGATGCCCTTTCTATTTTTGACAGGCTTTCCACATTTTCCCAAAAGAATATTACCCTTGCAAAAGCCGCAGAAGTATTGAATATATTAGATTATGATCAATATCTGAAAGTGGTGGATTTTGCAAAAGAAAATAAAATCCCGGAAGTACTTTTTGCATTTAATGAAATTGTAAAAAAGGGTTTTGATCCGCATATTTTTATTGCAGGATTAGGAAACCATTTCAGAGATTTGATGATGGCGCAAAATGCTTCTACAATTGAGTTAATTGAAGTAGGTGAGCAAACAAAAACCAAATTTGTGCAACAGGCTCAAAACTGGAATGCTCAGCAACTTATCGATGCGATCGAAATCTGTAATCACGCAGATATCAATTATAAAAATTCAAAAAATCCTCGTCTGACAGTAGAAATTGCTTTAATGCAGTTGGCTTCCCTGACAGCGAATTCTGATATTTCTAAAAAAAAAAGTTTATAATATTAGCCCCGTTTCTTAATAAAGAACAGAAAATAGAAATTCCCGAAAAAACTATTGAAGTTCAGGAAAAGAAACAAGTGATAACGGAAGTCGTGAATGTCACGATCACTCAGGAAGTTGAGATAAAAAAAACAAGCAAACCGCTATCCAGGCAGATTATATCTTCGGGAATCAGTATTAATGCTTTGCTGAACAAGGAGGATAAACCTGAAGAAGAGGAAAAAGTTGCTGTAAAAACAGAAAACCTCCCCCAAAATCATTTTACAGAAACCGATCTGCAGATAGAATGGAACCTGTTATTAAAACAGCTTCAGACCAAAGATATCGTTGTCTATAACGCCATCAAAAGTTTTAAACTTGAAAAATCCGACGAAAACCTAATTACGGTTTTATATCCTTCCGATTCTGCGAAAGTAGAATTTGATAAAGTAAGTAGAGAGTTTTTTAATCATTTTAAAACAAAGGTTCATAATTTTTCTATTGAAGTTCAATACAAAAGAGATTTTGAAAACCTGAAGGTAGAAGTGATGACCAAAAGGAAAATTTTCGAAAAATTCACGGAGAAAAATCCTTTGCTTAAAGATCTTGATGATTTAATGAGGTTTGATTTGACATAAATTTTATATATTTGTCAAATGTTTAATAAGAAAAATCTTTTTTCAAATTAAATTTAAACAAAAAGTTAGAAAATAGACGCTCAAAGTGCAAAAAATAAAAATGCCATATATGTCTACAATTTTATCCGCTGATTTCGTTGGCGGTTATTCTGGCTTTATATATACCTATTTTAGAAATTTCAGAAGTTATTACCAATCTTATTATTGGTACTGCTAATCTGAATTTCTTTCCAAAAAACAAACAGGAATGATCAATCCTTTTTTCAATTCCTGATTCCTTTAAAAATTTTTTAACGGCTTTTTAGAAAGAATTATAAAGTAACTTTATAATGAAAATTGCTATTCAATAAATCAAAATAAGAATAAATAAATTATCGATAAATGAAATTAAATGAATTAAATAACGACTGGATCAATGAATTTTCACAGCCATTGATGATTGCGGGGCCATGCAGTGCGGAAAGTGAAGCTCAGATGTTGGAAACAGCAAGAAGGATCAGGGAAACCAATGCCCAGGTGCCGATTTTCCGTGCAGGAATCTGGAAACCACGTACAAAACCCAACGGATTCGAAGGGGTAGGAGTCATTGGACTGAACTGGCTGAAAAAAGTAAAGGAAGAATACGGTTTCAATACTGCGACGGAAGTTGCTAATGCTCACCATGTTTTTGCTGCACTGGAAGCAGATGTCGATATTCTTTGGATTGGCGCCCGTTCTACGGTAAACCCTTTTACAGTTCAGGAAATTGCAATGGCTTTGAAAGGAACTGATAAAATTGTTTTGGTTAAAAATCCTGTAAACCCGGATCTGGCCTTATGGGTAGGTGCTTTGGAGAGATTGGTTGGACAGGATATTAAGAAATTAGGAGCTATCCACAGAGGTTTCTCCACATACCAGAAAACTAAATACAGAAATAATCCCAATTGGCAAATCGCTCTGGATTTTAAAAGCCAGTTTCCGAATATCCCAATGCTGATTGACCCTTCCCATATTTGCGGGAACAGAACAGGCCTGGCCGATATTACCCAGGAAGCTCTGAACGTAGGCTATCAAGGTGCAATTATCGAAACGCATTGTAATCCTGATGAAGCGTGGAGTGATGCTGCCCAGCAGATAACACCTGAAGTTTTAGCGGAACTTATTGGTAATTTAAAAGTAAGAAATACAGGATTGGCCGGATTTGAAGGAGAAATGGGGCGTCACAGAACATTGATTTCCGATCTCGATTTTCAATTGATTGAACTGCTTTCCCAAAGAATGAAAATTTCTGAAAAAATTGGGAAGCTTAAAAAAGAGAATGATATTGCGATTTTCCAGCCCGAGCGTTGGAAAGTGATTAAGGAATATTCAACTCAAAAAGCTCTTGAAACAGGAATGTCTCAGGAATTTATAGAAAAAGTTTTCAAAGCAATCCATGAAGAATCTATTGAGGTTCAAAACAATATTATGATTGACAGATGATTAAGTTTGAGAGTTTTTGAGTTGGAATAAGCTTTTAATATTGCATTAAACCCTAAACTTAAAAACTCTCAAACCTAATCCTAATTCCTTATATTTGCACCAAGTAAAAATATGAAAGGAAAAATCATTAAATCTACAGGAAGTTGGTATCAGGTTTTAGAAATGGAATCCGGAAGGATTTTCGAGGCTAGAATCCGTGGCAAATTTAAATTAATTAAAACCAGATTGACCAATCCGCTTGCTGTAGGAGATTTTGTTGAATTTCAATTAGAACAAGATGATATTGCCTGGATCACGAAAATAGATCCGCGCAGAAATTATCTGATCAGAAAATCCGTAAACCTTTCAAAAGAAGCCCACATCATAGCCTCAAATATCGATTTGGCCTGCTTTATTTTCACTTTAAAACATCCAGAAACTTCGCTTGGTTTCCTGGATAGATTTTTGGCTTGTTGTGAAGCATATAACATCACACCGTTAATTTTATTCAACAAAATTGATGTTTTGCATGATGAAGAAATAGAAATTGTAAAAGATATAGAATTTCTTTATCAAGAAATAGGATACGACAGCTTGGAAATTTCTTCTTATTCGAGATTAAATTTAGATCAGCTTCAGGAAATGCTTAAGGATAAAACTTCTGTATTCTTCGGACATTCCGGTTGTGGAAAATCTACTTTGGTCAATGCTCTACAGCCAGGACTGAACTTAAAAACTTCGGAAATTTCCGATACCCACCTCAAAGGAAAACATACTACAACATTTGCACAGATGCATTTTTGGGACTTTGGTGGAAATGTAATTGATACACCAGGAGTTCGAGAATTTGCCATGATCGACATTGAAAAGGAAGAAGTACAGCATTATTTTCCGGAAATCTTCAGAAAAAGAAAAGAATGTAAATTCCACAATTGCCTTCACATAAATGAACCAAAATGCGCCGTAATTGACGGATTAGAAACCGGAGAAATTCAGCATTCCAGATATTCTACTTATATCAAGCTGATGGAAGAGGCAGAAGAAAATTCTCAAAAATAATTTATTCAGTAAATTATTTACCAAATTAATCTAAACTAACATATTTTGCGGGCAAAAATCTGCAAAAAGTAAATTTATTCTCTAAATTAAATTCTTATTTAAAAACATAATCTTACTGTTAACAAATCGTAATATATCTGTTTAAAATTTTTAAACAGCGGTTTAATTATTTAGTAATGTTAAACTTAAGTATAAAAATTGGGGAATATCGGCCAATAAAAAACCCAGCCGAAGCTGGGTAAAAACTAATAACCATGAAAACTCAAATTAAACATGAGAATCGCAATAGAATAAACAATTACTATGCCAAGATTTGTTCATGATTTCTTAATAAAAGTTATTTTTATGTTAAAAATATTTTAAAATTAAAATCAAAGATATTTTTTGTATTTTTGCGCCATTAAAAAAATATACATTTATGTCTAACATTACATTCACTATGATTAAGCCTGATGCTGTTGCAGACGGACATATCGGTGCTATATTAGGTAAAATTGCAGAAGGAGGTTTCAAAATCAAAGCATTGAAATTGACTCAACTTACTGTAGCTGATGCAAAAAAATTCTATGAAGTACACGCTGAAAGACCATTTTATGGGGAATTGGTTGATTTCATGAGCTCTGGGCCAATCGTTGCTGCAGTTCTTGAAAAAGACAATGCTGTAGAAGACTTCAGAACATTAATCGGTTCTACTAATCCGGCTGAAGCGGCTGAAGGTACGATCAGAAAAATGTTTGCAAGAAGCATCGGAGAAAACGCTGTTCACGGTTCTGATTCGGATGAGAATGCTCTTATTGAAGCAAATTTCCATTTTTCAGGAAGAGAAATTTTCTAAGAAAAATTACTTTACAATAAAAATCCGGAGAATATTTTTCTTCGGATTTTGTTTTTTATAAGGTGTTAAGGCTCTCGAGGCTGCCACCATTCTATAAATTACTTTCTATTGCTCCCACTTTTTCACGATACAGCTCAATTGGTTTGTCTAATAAAACTGCAATTACTGTCATATTTTTATCCAAGCGTTCGTTCGGGACATCGATATAAATAATCCCCGGAATCTGGCTCCAGTAAAGCTTATTGTATATTTTATGAGAAATAATAGAGCCTTCACCCACAATTCTGATTCTTGCAATTCCGTTTTTAATTCCTTTGAGAGCAATCGGCCCGGTTGGAGTTCCTTCCACGAAAAGATATAATGTTTGTCTGTCTTTTGAAAGTGCTGTGTTTCCTGGAAAATGACCGTCTGGTAAACCTTTTCCTGTTTCAAAAAGTGCTTCGGAATGTTTGCTGATCCAGCTAAAAGTTTCAGCATTTGTTTTCGCTGTTTTCTGTATTTTTAAATTTAATCCGTCATTTGTAAGTCCCGAATTATAAAAAATATTTTTCCCTGAATGCAGCTGTTCGGCAATTTCATAAGCTGCCAATTTGGCATTAGAATTTTCTAAAATTTGAGGTAAAGTAGAGTTTTCATTTTTAATATTTTGATTGAATTTAATTTTATCATTAAAACTTAATTCAACTGCCGTTACGTCCTTATCGAACTTTACATTAGAAAAGTTTAATGTAAGATTTCCTTTGTTATCCGTTTTAAAATCAACTTTTCCATTGCTGTCACCAATAATTTTCGCAGATTTTGGAATTGAGCTTAAACCATAAATTTTCGTAAAATCTTTCGCCTCTTCCAGATAAAGAAATAATTTTTTTCCGTCCTTTGAAAAAGCAGATTTACCTTTATAGTTATCAAAAGGTAATCCGCTGCGCGTTCCGTAGATTGCCTCAGAACTTTTTGAAGTCCATCTTGCTAAATCCTTTAAAATTTCAACCTGCTTTTCTGGAATTGTTCCGTCT
>Ga0307412_10001691_pt1 | contig 12189 bp, 5 predicted proteins | sample DK1Cmetagenome_3_FD_203823 | JGI IMG/M metagenome (GOLD analysis project Ga0307412, IMG submission 203823) | Maize rhizosphere microbial communities from greenhouse at UC Davis, California, United States - DK15-C-1 | ecosystem: Host-associated > Plants > Roots > Rhizosphere > Soil | place: USA...
AAATCCCGGCAAACCCAGCGCCAAACCCCAGGGCCACCCAAAGCGCCACCTCGAATCCTCAATACGATCGCATCAGCGGGTAAATGGAGGCGCCCAGCTATGGATGATGCTCGGCGCATTCCTCTTCGGGATTCTGCTTTGGTCGTTCCTGCCGGGATTTGTCGCCCGATCCCTTCCGGAGAGCTGGCACGTGCCGCAGTGGATGGCGGCGCGGACGTTGGGAACCGAACAGATCACTCCCGACGACCAGGTCATCGACAATACCCAGACACCTGAGAAAAAAGACTGAATCTGGGACAAACCCGACGTTCCCCGGTGATATGCCGAACGAAAGCCTCCAGCAGGACCGGACATTCAGCGCTTTTTTGACCGCTCGCCGTCGCGACAGCAACTGCGCGGGTAACGGACTGTTATCTTCCCGATTAGTATCAGTGCAAGCTGCCGTCCGACCGAACACATGAGATGCTTCGATCGGCATCCAGATCAGTTGTTAACCTGAGCTCCTACGCGATAGGCGACAAATGCTTTGTGTCCATCACGCAAATACAGCTTCAGACTCATGATCCGCGTGGTCGGGTCCCTTTCCTCGATATGGTCGAAGCATTTCTGTAGTAGCTTCCATACGTCCAGAATTGAAAGCTTGCTGCCCGAAACGGGGATCGAGAATTCATTCCGGACGGTCAGTCCAGCCTGGTAATGCTCCAAGCCGCACCGGATCGAGACGATAGGGTCTTTCGTTTCGATCGCTCGATTCCGGGTGTAGGCCCAAACATCGAAATCCAGCGAGAACAACTCAAGTTCAGAACGACCGCTCGAAGCCTGCAATCGGACCGTGTCCTCTAGTTGTCCTTCCTTCTCACATGCCTGCACAGCATTTTGGAGAGCCGAAAGGCAAAGCTTGCTGGACACTACAGTCGACGGATAGCTCATTTTCAGTTCCAGCTTCCGCTCCTTGTTGATCCGATGTGTGTTGACCTTAATCTTTGTCTCATTACCCGTGGCAACCGAGATTTCGCGAAATAATCGTAAGGCAGCGGGCCCATAAATGTCATCAAGCGACTCCTTGATGACGATGTCGCCGACTACAGCACTCAGAAACAGTGCTGCACCTTCATACTCATTCTGCTTGTTCGGATCCCAGCGCTGCGGACTCTTGAGCGAATGATGACGTAGCTTTCCACGCAGGAGTACCAATGCTCGAATCTTGTCTCGGGTAGTATCTTCAAGCTTGAAGATATTGAACGGAAGCGCTCCAGTCGACTTTTGTCTGGCAAACGTTTTCGCATTGTCCTCGACCGCCTGACAGAGCTCTACCTGTTTCGAAAGGAGGTCAGTCTGCTTTTCGTTGCCCGTCTTTCCATCGCAGAATCGCGTCTCGAGAAACAGGTACATGTTATTGTACGCGTCGATGTACCGGCCAGCACCGTACGCGAGTCGCCCTTCGCGAAAATGCGAAGTCGATTCGATCCGGTCATCGGAAATCGGGCCCACGCAAAAGGCTCTTCCGATCTGCTCGAAATCGCACTCATGGTTTAAAGCATTGTAGGGGTTAGTTCGAAATGAGCTGATAGGAATATTTGCTTCTTCACTCACGTTTTCCGCACGGAAGCGCAGTTCGTAATTGTCGTAGTCCAGATCCACAATCTGTTGGCCGCTTACGACAGCCTGCCAGTTCATTATACGTTTCCGGGCCAGCGAGGCATGCTCCCCGCCCGTTATGGTGATGCTCGATATTTCGGCCTCTGTCCCGTTGGACTGCACATGGGGAGCCTGTGCGACGTCCACCCCGGAGAAGGCGACGCAGACGCGCTTGAGCACATTCGCTTCGCGTTCCAGGAAGAAGGTCGTGTTCCCCAATTGAATGGGCCAGCCTTCCATCACTTCAACGTGATTTTTCACATCGAACGCTATTGTGACGATCATGCCTGCAGTCTTGCTCCGTAAGGCGGCGTTCGGCAAGCCTAACCGAGCGCATGCCATTTCCATTGCAGTACACAGCCACGCCAACGTCCGCCTTCCAAGCAATCGCCAGCGGAGCTTCAATGACCGAGATTGGGGGTGTAGCTGCTGGGCGCCTTCGCGCTGCGCGACTGACTGGTTCCGGTGGAAGCTGCCGTCCAAGGCTTGATTGGTAACAGACGCACTCTGGTCGACAACTGCCGGCTGATCCTGGGACATTCCCGCCCTTACCAAGTGGCGCTTCGAACGGCAGGTTTCGCCAGCAGCGGACTTCCGGCGCCCATCCGAACGAGATCACAGAAAGACAGGCATGGGCCGGAAGCAGACGCTCGGCTTTCCAGCTCGCAATCATCAAAGCGGACGCTGAAACCCGGTCAGGCTAACCAGTACAGCGCGTCTCCAGCTAATGGCCAAATTCAGAAAGCAGATTTCTTCTGCTGGTCTCTCACCCACTTTTTCATCGGCACGCACTCGGGAAAGCGATATTGCTCGTCATGGTGGAGCCAGCTGCGAAAGCCACCGGCAAAACCGAGCCGCTCGAGGATGATCCTCGTCGCGATCTCACGTGCCCAGATCGTGTGATCGAGCGTGTCTGGTTCGAACTCTCCGAACTGGGGCGACACGCCCGTATGAACGATCAGATTGCGCTGACGGATGATCGTCGCCAACCATTCCGGCGGGAAGTCATCCGTCACGATTCCCCGCGCAGCGATCAGCGCCTCTATCTTGTGCCCGAGCGATCGCCTGTTCAACTCGGTGACCTTGGTGTTCATTTGTGCCGGCGCGCCTTGCGCCTTCAAGGTGCCGCGGACCGCCTTTGCCAGCTTGTTGAACTCGGGTTTGTCGAGGAAGAACTCGATCTCCTCGAGATCGCAGCGCGCCACGATATTCTCCAGCGCACTCATCGCATTGATCAATCGACTCTCATCATAGGCGACCGGCGCCGTCAGCCAGCGGATCGCGGCGTCCAGCTGCTCGATCTTCTCATAGCGATCGAAATAGCTTGCACAGGCCAGATCGAAAATCTGCTGCATGTGGAGAAACAAGAACGGGGCCATGAATGGCGGCGATGCCGGGCCTTGCCGAACGACGCGCACCTTCACCGTACCGCCATCATATCGCTCCTCGTTGACCGGGCGCAGATAGGTGTCGGCGGCGAACGACAGCACCCGGGCAACATGCGTTATGAGCCGTTCGCTTTCCGCCCACCAGTCGGCGTTCGTGTCGCCTTGCGGTCGATGGATCGCGATCGCGCTGCCGGGATCCTGCGATGACCGATCATATTGCGGCCCGCGGATGATTACACGCCCAAGCGGCGTGTCCCGTGCTAGTACCCTAAAGGTGGAAAGCTGGCGGACCCGCCATGCCCGAGTGTCGTGCGACGTATCGTGGCGACGATCGGCCGGCAGCTCGATTTCGGCATCGTAGCAATCCCCTTGGATTTCATAGACCGAGCCGTGGTTGCGGTGCGTGATCGAGAAGCTATCGGACCGAAGCCGGTGGTCGTCCTCACTCACGCCTTCAAGCTCGAGCAGGTCTACCGGCGTTCCGGGCCGCTGATCGATGCTAAGGGCGCCGACTTCCGGCGAATAGTCCATAGTGTCGAGTTTGACATGCAGCGCTCCCAGCCCGTCGATCCACGCATCGAACCCCACGGGAACGCTGCTGCCATGTCCGGACAGCGTGCCTTCGAAGCGCCTGCGCTTTAGGAAATATCGGTCCTCAGGGGTCGGCGTCGGGCCGGAAAGGGGTGGCGACGGCAACGTAGGCGGCGCGGGATCGGGCTCCGGCTGCGCCCAGATCCAGGCCGCCAGCTTGCGGCGGATTCGCGCGTGCCAGGGGTCAGGCGCGATCATCGCCCGTCCACGCACCGTCGGCGAACGACGGCGAGCCGTCGCGCCAGCCTGATGACTGCCAGAGAATGTCGAACGCTTCGTGCATTGCGGGCGCGAGCGGCGCGGCCAGGTCGGGGACATTGAGCAACTCGAGGAAAAGCGATGGCAGCCGGATCTTCCCGCCGACAGGCCCCGCGCGCTGCAGCACGACATCCTCGGTGCCGTCTAGCGATAGCTGGATGAGGCCGCCCCCGCTCAGGCCGACCGACGCGAGCGCGCGCGCCAGGCGCTCGCTCCAGGCGACGAACTCTCGCTCGACCATCCGCCCGTCGATCGCGATCACGTCGTCATTGTCGACCCGGTAGCCGATCGTCACTTCCGCCTCGATCACCCCGGGGCGAACCAGCCGGACCAGCCAGCGGGTCTCGGGGTTTCGGTCCGGGACCTTCACCGGCACTGGGCAGGTCCACCATTGCCGCGCGTCCGAACTCTCCTCGATCCGCACCTTCTCGTCCGGCGGAAAGCCCGCCTGCGCCTGTTCGACCGCGCGCGGATCGAGCCGCCTCCCCGCATTCGCCGCGAACGGCGCGATGCGAATGGTGATGCAAGGTCGAGAGACGATCCGCGGCACGCCGCCCTTCGCCTGGTCCATGCCCAGATCGACGATCGCCTGTTGCGCCCAGACGCGTGCCGGGTCCACCTTGGCCTCAGGTGTGGCAATCGGCACCCGAATACGAGTGCGGACAGCCCGATCGAAGGCCTCTATCTTATCCGCCAGCGCGCTTGCCGCCCGGTTCAGCTGGTCGATCGCCTCGAGCGTCGTTCGCTGCATGCCGTGCGTGCGATCGAACGTCGATTTTGGGGAAGCGAGGTTGGTGTTCGTGTCGAGCAGATGCGTCTTCGCGGTCAGCAATTCGCATAACTGCCTGTTCGCTTCCAGAAAGGCCGCGAACGGACGCTCCAACTCGCCATCTTCCAGCTCATATTGCGCACCGAGCCAGGTCTCGGCGATATCGTGCAGGGGCTGGACCCGGCTTCGCGCATAGACGTCGCCGAAATCATGGTCTCGCAGGAACAGACGCAACGGTTCGCCCATCAGCTGGCGCCAGCGTGCGATAAGCTCCAGGTCGTGCGGGTGCGGATCGGCCGGCGCCGGCGGGACCCGCGCAGCCTTGAGCACTTCGTCGCCAAGTATGTCGCGCAGCCGCGGGACGAGCGCCTTCGCCAGCGCGTCGCGCTCGGCCCGGCGGCGATCGGTATCGGCCCCGTCGGGGCAGTCGAAGAAGATCGGCCCGCGCGAATGCTGGAGGTCGAAGGGCAGCGGATGGTCGCGCGGATGCCCATGCGCCACGTTCATCACCGAGATCACCGCACGCCAGCTCAGCGACTTCCACGCCCAGCCATGTTCGAACAGGACATTGGGATTGGGGCTGAGCCGGCCGTCCTTGCGCTCGGCGACATAGGTGAGGTCAGAGACGAAGGCGGCGGCGCGATCGATCTTGCCGAAGATCGTCTCGACGATCGGCGGGGAGCCGGGCACGCCCGCCGTATCCTGATCGAGCATTGCCGCTTCCTCGTCGTCGCGGTCGGCATCCTCGACGCGCGCATCGGCATTCAGGAGCGCGATCGCGTCCTGCAACGCGCGTCCGATCAAGTTCTTGGTCGTCGCGCTCGGCGTGTCGGACTGCCAGGAATAGAAGATATGGTGCGGCACGGTCCCTTCGTCTCCCCGGCGACCGCTCCAGGCAACATCTTTCTTTCCAGCGATCGGTCCATGTCAATCTAATGACTGGCTGACGCGCGGACAACGAGCGTGTATTTCGAACATCATGGCCGACGACATCATCGACTCCCGCGGCCGCTTCTGGTCCGCCGAGATTCCCGTTCCCGAACGGCATTTCGCACCCGACAAATCCGTCACCGGCCGATTGCGGCTGCGCGCCGATGGCCGCGCCCAACTTGATCTGGATGCGACCATCGACCTGACCGGCAGCAGCAAGGATGCGGTCGACCGGATCTTCACCAAAGGCGATGTCGAGGGAGCGATCTGCGGCTTCTTGATCGATGCCAACAAGCATGTCCGTTTGACCGACCTCAGCGGCGGTGGCGGAACGCTCGGCGGCATGGGGCCGATCTTCGAACGGCTCATCGCCTATCGCTGCCTGGTGGCGCGCGAGCCGTTCAAGCCCGGTGCGGAGCCGCGCTTCCGCTGGCTGGATCTTCCGCTCGACGGTTTCGAGGAATGGCTGGAGCGCGGGCACATAACGGTCAAGAGCGGGTCCCGGCGGATCAAGGCCGACTATGCGGCGCAGCGCGCGCCGCAGCGCTGGCAGGCTGGCGACATGCCGATCGAACTCCACCGTTACCTCGACGGGACAGGCGGCACCGAAGTGACCGAGATCGCCTGGCGCGAACGGAGCTACCTTCGCCTGGGCGCGCCTAAAGCCGACCTGACACTCGAACAGGCGATCGAGCTCTCGATGCGGATCGAGGAACTGCTGACCCTGATGGCCGACCATGACCGGCGCCTCGACTTCGGTACGCTGCGGCGGTCGAGATCGGCAAGGCCGGTCCAGTTCTATTATGCTCGCGGCAGCCGAGACGATGCGGAAAAGCTCCGCTGGGACAAGGCATGGGCTCGCCTCGACGCCTGTAGCGATGCGTTCGGGGACATCGTTGCCGCCTGGCGTACCGCCTATGAAACCTATGGTCCCGGCTTTCACTTGTATCTCGGCAACCGGCGCGGTCAGGCGCTTTACCCCGAGCATCGCTTCGCCAGCCTGATCTGGGGACTGGAGGCGCTCCATCGCGCAATGGTCCCGCCGAAAAACAATGCGGCGCTCCTCGCCAAGGTCGAGCGAATCCTCGCCGCGATCAAGACCGACAGGGACCGGAAATGGGCCGAGCGCGTCTTGCCCCGAACCAGCGAGCCGCCACTTGCCAATCGCCTCCTCGACCTGTTCTCGCGGATCGATCTCGGCATCGCGACCAAGGAGCTGGCGGCGTTCGCCCGACGATGCGCCGACCGACGGAACGATGTGTCGCACTTTGGTGGGCGGCGCGAACCCGGCGGCTATGACGCGTTTCTCCAGGACATCATGGACCTCAGCCGCGCGATCGACCTGCTCTATCACGCCCTGATCCTTCAGATTATCGGCGTGCCTGAAGCATTGGTGCGGCGCCGCTTCATCGGCGGGCCGCATAGCCACCCGGCCTGCGCCGTGCTGGCACATGTCGGATTGCACGTGCCCGAACCACCCCCTTAACCGCCGCCCAGCTGAGCCCGCCGCGTCACCGCGCTCAGGACCGATAGGGCCGGGCTATCCGACCACCTGCCGCTCCAGCCCCACGGCCTCGGTCACCCCGGCACGGATCAGCCCGGCAAGGATGGCCGGTAGCTCGGATCGGCGATCAGCGTCGGGTCGGCACCGGTATAGGCATCGAGCAGGGCAACGGCGCGGCGCCCGACGCCATGATCGACCCAGAACACCGCATCGCTTTCGGTGCGCGCCAGCGTCTTGGTCAGTAGATCGATCAGAAAGGGCGCATGGTCGCTCCTCGGCGCCACCTCGAAGAAATTCAGCATGACGAGCAGGACCATGAAGATCGGCCCGGTCCCGAACAGCGGCTGCAGGATGGGCAGGAACGTCGAGCCCCGCTCGATCCCCGGCACAAGCAGATAGCAGTTCGGCGCCTTCAGGAAGTTATGATGGTTGAACATCATCGCCGCCACCGCCGGGCCGAGATGATGCTCGACCGAATAGTCGACCCGGCTATCGGCCCAGCGCCAGCCACCGCTGTCTGCGAGCCGCGGTGCGAACAGGCTGCGTACCCACTGCGCTTCGTCGAGCGGCATGACGTTGCGGTTGAACAGCGCATCATCGACCGCCAGCAGGATGTGGCCGGCCGCGTCGTAGAAATGATTATCCGGAAGTGCTGCGACGTCCTCGAAAAGCGGGCGGCCGACCGACCGGCCGATGATTTCGGCCGAGCGCGGCAGCAGCGGATAGAATTGCGTGTTCCACTCGTTCGGCGCGCTCGACAGGTCTTTGCCCGGCGCGAGCCCGAGGCCATTGGCACGCCCGGTCCAACCGGCATAGGCAAGCACCAGCGAGCCGAGGGTTGCCGCTTCGTCGCCAGTCATCTTCGACGCGACCGTCTTTAACCAGAGCGCACCTGCATGCGTGTCGACCCGAAGCGCGTCGGGGGCCTCGGCAACCACGTCGAAATCGTCATTCTCGGCGATCCGCGTCCCGCCGATCCGGATCGGCCGGCGACGAATGCGGTCGTGTTCCGGGAAGATCGGCCATTCCGGTTCCGACGCACGGCCCTCCAGCCAGGCCAGCTCCGCATCGACCGCCTTGCGCGCCCGTTCGACCCGCCACGTCTTGCGCGCGTCACGATCGGCTTCGGTTTCGTCATAAGCGCGCAGCGGGACGACCGTCGCCGCAAGCGCGCAGCGCAGGATCGATCCCGGCATGCGTGAATCGGTCTGCGCGAGCTCGCCATAGGCAACGGCGAATCCGTGAGCCCCCGCGGGGTTTTGCATCGCCGCGATCTCGAGCAGCGCTTTCCGGTCTTCGTCCTTTCCCAGCCGAGCCCATAGATAGGCCAAACCAGCGGTCGCGATCGCGAGCGGGTTGAAACGGATCCCATCCCTTATTCGATGAACATGGTCTTCGCGTTCCGACAGGGCGCGCGCGAATATCTCCCTGATCCAGGGCTCGTGTTCGGCCAGGAGTTCGGCGCTGCCGTCCCGGGCCGCGACCAGGGCCGCGCTCCATACCGTCTGGCCCTGCATCCATTCATGGTCGCCATCCTTGACGCCAAGGGTGTGCATATGGGTGCGGCCATATTTGACCGCGTGAACCGCAAGTTCGGGCAAGGATTTTCGCTCGAGCGCGACGAGCAGCGCCTGTTCGATCGCACTCTCAAGCTCGCGCGATGTATGCCCTTCGGCGAGCTTCGTCGCGATGGCGGCTTCTTCGCCTGGCGCTTCGAACACATAGCCCCCGCCTTCGACCAGTCGATAATTCGCCGGGTCGGCGGCATTGAAGCCGTGCAAGGCCATCAGGGCCGGCGAGGCGAAAGTGGCGTTGGCCGCGGGCGGTCCCAGCCGGTCGAGTTCGTCCTTCTGCAGCTGCCGCAGCCGCGCGTAGTGCTCGTCCTTCTCGCTCAGCGCGAACCGACCGAGAAGATGCTCCAGCGACGCCTTTCGCGATACCCGGTTCTCGAGGCTCGCCAGTTGCACGATCCCCTTGGGTTCCTCCGGTCCGATATCGCCCAGGCCGAGCAGATCGACATCCGGCTGGCTGTCGTAGATCACTCGCTCGCGGTCGTTGGCGAGTAGCGGAGCGCATGCAACGAAGGGCACCGCTGCCGCCTTGGTCTTGTTCCAGTGCGAAAGAATCAAATCGACGGCGACCTGAAGATAGGCGGCAGGCGATCCCGGCGGGCCGAGAACGTCCCTCATAACCAACCCTACATCTTCACCCGCTTCGATACGGCGATGGCCCCAAGCCTCCAGCGCCATCAACGCGCAGGCCACCGAATAGGGGTGGCTATACGGGCGCGGCAGGGCGTAAGACTCGATCCAGGGGAAAAACCGTTCGCCATCTTCGAACACCAGTCGATAGCCGTTGAAGCCGGGATCCTGTCCGCCCGAGCGTTGCGCGATGACATGATCCACCAGCGCGTGGATCAGCCGAAGTCCCTCGGCGGGTGCATTCAGTAGCAACTCCAGGAAAGGGCCCTGCGCCGGCGAAACCGGCAAGAAGCTGGAATCGATGTATGACGTGGTATCGTCGCGACCATAGCGCCCGACCCGGCGCTCGCGGGCCTCGGGGGCGATGAGACCGCGAAGCGTGACGTCGACCAGTTCGGCCGGCGCCGCCATGGCGAGCTGACCCCGGTAGGCCATCAGCGATTTGATGATCTCTTCGGGGTGGGGCCGCTCGGCAACCGCGCGAAGATAGGCCCTTGCCAGCTCCGGATCGCTGTTCGCGAAGGACACCAAGATCCGCCGCAGATCGTTTTCGAATTTGTAGAGTTGCGACCAGGTGAAACGGGCCGTCAGCCTCTGCGTCTCGTCCGACCGTAGCAGCGCGCCGCGCTCGGCCTCGACAATGCTCAGCCACTCATAGACCTGCCCGACGATGGCGCGCGTGTAATCGCGCTGCCCCAGCATCGCGGTCGCGAACCGCTCGAATAGCGCCAATACATCGTCGAGCGCGCGGGCCGGCAAGGTGTCTGCGTGGCGCAGGGCGAACACGACCAGATGACCCCAGCTGCCGTTCGATGGGATGAAGAACGGACCGTCGAGCGCGCTGATGTCGAGGCCGAGCCGGCCAAGGAGCGGCCGACCGTCCTCTGTCTCGACGGCCATGGTCGTGCGGATCGTCTCGCGCAGCAGCGCGCCGTCCGCCTCGAACAGCCGCGACTTTGTCCGTTCCAGCAGATCGGCGCTGATCTCCGAGCGCACAAGAGCGAGGATCGCCGGTCGGCGCCAGGACGCATGAGCCTCATCGGCGCTGAGAAAGCCCAGGATATTGTCCCATGGCCCGCTGTCGCTCGACTTCTCGAGGGCGAAGCGCGCGGCAAGGTCCACCATGCGCTCGAAGGCGGATGGGAGCGGGCCAGCGATCGGAAGGGCTTCCAGGGCCTTGCGTTCCTGGAGGCGCGCGGCGCCGGCCCATTCCCGAAGCACGTCGTGCCGGAAGCTCAGCTGGTCAGTGCCCGTTTCTATCACCGTCTCGCGCGCGATCAGCGCATCGATCGCGGAGGCGTCCTGGCCGCTTGCGTCGATCGACCCCAGTCCAACCAGCGCCGCATCGGCCAGCGCCGCGAGAATTCGCCGCCGCTCGCGTCGGCCCGCGGCGGGGCCGTCGCCGCTACGCCACCAGTCCTCCGCCATATCGACTTCGGACCGATATCCTTTGCCCTGATCCGGGAGGGCGGCGAGGCGGGCGAGGCGGTACGGGTTGCGGACGATCGCCCTGGCCGGATGGGAATCGGACAGCAATGTGCGCAATGCCGGTGCCCCAGCCCGCAGGGCTTCGATATCGGCGTCGCCCAGATCGCCGACCGGCACGGGTGGCGCGGCACCAAGCCTTGCCATTGCATCGGCGGGAACCCAGCTCTGCTCCTCGACGCCGAATTCGCGCCGGGCTGTCACGATCACCCGGAAGCCCGGAACATTGGCCGCCTCGCGGATCAGGTCGACAACCGTCGCCCGCTCGCTCTGCCCGGTGAAGAAGTCCAGATTGTCGACAAGGAGCAGGCCGCCGCCGCGTGCTGCCAGATCGCTCAGGAACTCGCGGGCACTACCGGGGACCCGAAGCGCGTCCCTTAGCGCCACCCAGCCCGGGCCGACCGTCCGGTTCGGCGTCAGCAGCACGATCGGGCATTCAGGCTCCGCCTGCTCCGCGAAATGCCGCAGAACCGCCGACTTCCCGACGCCCGCGCCGCCGCGGATTTCGACGTAGCGACCTTGGTCCAGAGCTGAATGAACGGCCTCTATGATCGGCTGACGGGAAAGGACCACGCCCGCAATGTTATGATCGATATCCAAGAGGGCATGGCGCGTCATTTCCGCGAGCGCGAGCCCCGCCGTGCGGAAATTGCGCTGGCCCGCGAATAGATACTGACCGCTGCCGGTGACTTCGCGAACAAGGGCCTCGCGGTCGATTTCGCCGCCGCCCGCAGCGGCCTTGGTAAGCGCGATCGCCCCAAGGGACTGCCACAGCGCTGCCGCGTTCCCCGGTGAAGCCGGGTCCAGCGCGCGCGTTGCCCGCTCGACGCACAGAACCTCGTCGGCCGAACCGGAGGTCCCGAAATCGAATGGGAGAATCAGGAAGCGGCGCAGCACCGTCCAGAGAAGCTCGTCCTCAATGGCCTTGCCGCTCGCCAGCCGCTCGCGAAAGGTCGCGACAAACCGGCGGGCGTCGTCATTGCCTTCACCAGCGTTGGCGATGCGCTTGAAAAAGTCGGTGCAGGATAGCTGTCGCGCCCAGGTCAGGACATCCTGATAGGCGCCGTCGATCTTTGCCGAGCGTCGCGCGATCGCGACAGCAAAGCGGTGTTCGGGATCGGCAAGCGCGCCCTTCTCGATCGCCGAAGCAACCTGGCCGACCACGTCTCCGAACACGGTATCCCCGGGTGCGAAGGTGACGGTCCGCTTGACCTGAATTTCCAGAGTGACGTCGGCGCCGACGGCGTTGCGCCCGCGAACGGTCACGTCGTCGAGCGGGAAACCGGCGCTGGCTCTTTGCAGCCCGACGCGGTCGATTACGACCCCGGTTGTACCCCGCGCGTCTGCGTCGGTCATCATCGCGAGCATATAATGTGCGGCAACGTCGGCCTCAAAGCGCGATCCGGCGGGCCCGCTTGCTGCAGG
>Ga0307412_10001692_pt1 | contig 12187 bp, 8 predicted proteins | sample DK1Cmetagenome_3_FD_203823 | JGI IMG/M metagenome (GOLD analysis project Ga0307412, IMG submission 203823) | Maize rhizosphere microbial communities from greenhouse at UC Davis, California, United States - DK15-C-1 | ecosystem: Host-associated > Plants > Roots > Rhizosphere > Soil | place: USA...
TTCGATGACGTTGGTCTCCAGCAGCCCCAGTTCCTGGAACAGCCCATAGACCGGCGGCGCCGCGCCGATCCCGGCATGGATCCGCCCCAGCACGCGCGAGACATGCTCGAGATAGCGGCTCGCGCCGCCCTGCGGCAGGAACAACGGCTCGCCCTCGTCGGTGCCGACGCGCGGATCGTCGAGGTCGACATGCACCGTCGGGCCCTCGTCCGGATCGGCGCCGTCGCCGGGGATGCCGATCGAGAACGGCCCGCGCTGCTGCAGTGCGGGCACGTAGCGGCTGGTCCAGCGACTACCGTCGAAAAACAGGTTCTCGTCCAGGTCGAAGCCGGTGAGCGCCACCGCCTGCAGCCCCTCTTCCGGCACCTCGCGGAACAGGATTGGGAATTCGCGCTGGGCGGCCTCGAACTCGGTGGGGAAGATCAGGAGCTGGTTGGCGGCATCGCCGAATTCCGCGCCATGGCGGAAGGCAACGCGCAGGTCCTGGTGGAGCACATTGTCCAGCGCGACCGGTCTCGTCATTCGAATATCATCCGTTTTCCCGGGCATCGCGCCCGGCCTGGGCCGGGACCATGGCGCAAAGCCGCCCCGCCCTCAACCATAAGCGAAAGGGCCGCTGCACATGGCAGCGACCCTCCCCTCTCCACCCGCACATGTGCGCGGTAGCTCAGAACGTGCAGCGCTCAGAACTTGAAGCGCGCGCCCAGCAGGAAGCGGCGATCCAGTTCCTGTGCGAACCAGACCTCGCTCTCGGCGCGGGCATAGGTCCGCACGCTTTCCTTCGTCAGGTTGATGCCTTCCAGCGTCACGGCGATCTGCGGCGTCACTTCGTAGCTGATGTTCATGTCCAGCTGGCCAAAGGGTGCGGTGACCTCGGGATTCTTCGAGTTACCGCGGTTGATGCCGGACAAGTACTTGTCGCGCCAGTTATAGGCGAGACGGGCCGAGATGCCGCTCTTGTCGTAGATCAGCGTGGCGCTGAACGTGTCGCTCAGGCCCAGCAGCGCGAACTGGTTCTGGGTCGGATCGGCACCGATGTTGAAGCCGACGTCACCGCGGACCAGCGTGTACGCCCCGGCGACACCGAACCCGGTACGGCCAAGGAAGTACTGGCCGGCCAGTTCGACGCCGTAGATTTCGGCATCCTTGTTGTTGATCGGCTGCGTCACCTGGAACTGATACAGCGGATCGGTCGCGCTGCCGCGCAGATCATATTGGTTGTTGATCGTCTTGACGTAATCGTCGTCGAGTGCGCGGGTCGAGGTGTTGTAGTTCGACTGGAACTCGGTCGTCGCCGCGGCCACGGAGCCGCGATTGGCGATCAGCGCCGACATCACGAACAGGTTCACGTCGCTGATGTCCGCACCCACTGTGCCCAGCGCATCCTTGGCCCGGCCCGAAAGGGTACCCGCCTGGCCCGAGCTGGGATCGCGCAAGCCGAACAGCGGCGACTTGAACTGGCCGTTGCCGATGAAGTTGTGCACCCGCTTGTCGAAGAACGCCACCGAGACATAGCTGTCCGGCTTGAAGTACCATTCGAACGAGACGTCGAAATTGTCCGAGATCAGCGGCGAAAGGCGAGCGTTGCCCGAATTCGCGCCCGGCACACCGCCATTGTTGGTCGGCGCACCCGGCCCGCTTACAGTGGTCGCAGTGAACAGATCGCTGTAGCTCGGCCGCGAGATCGTCTTGCTGTACGAGACGCGGGCGAGAAGATTGCGCTTCAGTTCGACCTGGAAATCGATCTGCGGCAGGAGGTTGTCATAGCTGCCGGTATCGGAAAGCGGGCTGGTGCCCGAGCCGAGGATGACGATGTAATCGTTGTCCGACTGCCAGTCGATCGCGGTCGGCACCGAAATCAGCGACGTCGACTTGCTCTTCGTGTGCTCGTACCGCACGCCGCCGACCAGGCGGGTCGGCGCACCGGCAAGCTCACCCTTCCAGGTCAGCTGGCCATAGGCCGCCCAGATGTCTTCCTTGACGCGATTGTCGTTGTTGCTGGTGTTGCCCACCGCGTTGCCGCGCGCCGCGTAATAAGGCGACGTGACCGAATAGATCTTCGCCGCGTTGCCGCGATAGGTGACCTGCGAGTCGGGATCCGAGCCCGGATTGTATGAGTCGAACTTGCAGACCAAGCAGAAGGCCTTGAGTTCGCCCGGCAGCAGCCGCTCGACATCGCCCGGGTTGGCAATGCCCCAGTCGCCCAGGATCTGCTGGGTTGCGACAAAGGTCTGGTGCATGTCGGTCTTGCGATAGTTCGCGCCGAAATCAAACCGGCTGCCTTCGCCCAGATCCCAGCCGAAGTCGGCACGCACTTCCTTGACGGTCTGCTCCTGGGTGGACTTGAACGTCTTGCCGACCTGCGTACCGACGGCGTTGACCGTCAGCGGCCTGCCCAGCGTGATATCCTGCTGCGGAATGCCGCCAGAGTAATCCGTCGAGTGCGACGCGACGATATTGGCGCCCATGCCGACCGTCGTCGAGCTGACGCCGTTCGGATTGTCCGGAAGGCTCTCCGACTTGGAGATGTGGCCGTCGACGCGCAGCGAGAGATTGCTGGCGATCTGCCAGTCCGCGTTCAGGCCAAAGTCCTGCAGCTTGCTCTTCTGCGCGCGCGACTGGGCTTCCATGCCCTCGTCCTTCACGCCGCCCAGCGTTTCGTGGACATACAGCGCGCTGGAAACGGTGGTGTTGCCGTCGAAACGCACTTCGTCGAACGGCTTGGCGTACCAGTTGGACAGATCCGAACGGGTTTCGCGCTGCTTGTTCTGCGCATAGAGCGCGTCGGCGGTCAGCGTCAGCGAGTCGGTCGGCTTGAACTGCACCACGGCCTGGCCGTTGATGCGCTCGCGGCTGCCCTCGGCATAGTGATAGCGGCTGTCCTTGGGCACCGCGACCAGCTGGTTGGGATCCGACGGCGCGTTCTTGACGATGCCGCACGTCGCGCTGACGGTCGTCTGGCTCGCCGGACAGACCGTGTTGTTGCGGAGATAGCCGCCCGAGACGAAGCTGCTGTACGGCACGACGTCCCAATCGTTCACCGTTGCGGCGATCGAGGTGAAGTTGCGCTTCTGCGAGCTGGCGAACAGTTCGACGCCGAAGCGCTGCTCGGCATCGCTCCAACCGACCACGCCCGAGAATTCCGGCGTAACCTTGGCGCCGCAATCGAGGCAGTCGTTGACGCTGGTATCGTACACAGCCTTGGCGCCGACGCTGCCGTTGAAGCCCGACTTGCCGCCATTGTCGAGCGGGCGGCGGGTGACGACGTTGATCGTCGCGCCGATGCCGCCCGACGGGATCGCCGCGCGACCGGTCTTGTAGACTTCCAGCGTACGCACGCCTTCGGTCGCCAGGTTCGAGAAGTCGAACGAGCGGCTGGTGCCCTGCGCGCCATCGGAATTCTGGTCGCCGCCGACCACCGACACAGCTGCCGAGGCGAGCTGGCGGCCGTTCAGGGTGACGAGGTTGTACTGCGGGCCGAAGCCGCGAACCGTAACCTGCGAGCCTTCACCGTTGGTACGGTTGATCGAAACGCCCGGAATGCGCTGAAGCGATTCCGCAAGGTTGGTATCCGGGAACTTGCCGATGTCTTCGGCCGAGATCGCATCGACGATACCCGGCGCTTCGCGCTTGATCGCGATCGAGCGCTCAAGCGAAGCACGAATACCGGTGACGACGATTTCTTCGCCCTGGCCACCTTCCTGCGGTGCGGCGCCGGTGGCAACGTTGTCGGCCTGCGCTTGTGCAATCGTTGGCATCACCATGCAAGCAGCAACTGCCATCATGGAAGCCGAGCGCGACCATAGTACTGAACGCGATACGCTTTTCATGTCCCCTCCTCTACCGACGTTGTTCGTCGGAAACCGTTTTTGTTGCGAATGCCCCGATGCGTTCGCGACTGCGATACCGCTACCATCGGTCACAACATTGTCAATGTTTGAAACACAAAGCTGTTAGACAGGTTTGATTTTGTCTGTCGGTGTGTTTTCGATGTTACAGCTTGTGACTAGCTTTCACAGGCGCAACAAGCTTGCACAACAACGCCGCAGTGCAGCGATCCTGTCTAACTGAAACGGGTTACATGCGCTGATTTGCCGCGCGGAATTCTATTCCGCGCGGGCTAACAGGCGCCGTGCCTGTTCGAGATGCGGTCGATCGATCATTCGCCCGTTCAACCGCAGCGCCCCCGCAGCCGGATTCACCAGAAACGCCTCGACGATTTCCTGCGCGGCGGCGATTTCCTCGGCGCTGGGCGTAAAGCCGTGATGGATCGCCTCGATCTGCGCAGGGTGGATCGCCAGCATGCCGGTAAATCCGTCCCGGCGGCCGCGCGCGACATAGCCGGACAGCCCTTCGCCATCGGCGATATCGGGATAGACCGTCTCGATCGCCGCGACCCCCGCGGCGTGCGCGGCGAACAGGGCGAGCGATCGCACCATGGCGAAGGGCGCGGTGTAGCTGCCGTCGCTTTCGCGCGCGCTCGTCGCGCCGATGGCGGCCGGCAGGTCCTCGGCACCCCAGGTTAGCCCGGCAAGGTGCGCGGCGACATCGCCATAGCTGCCCAGATGGAACAGCGCGGCGGGCGTTTCGGTAGCGATCGGCAGGATCGGCGGACACGCAGCCCCCGCCTGCGCGACCAGCGCCACCAGCGTACGAATCGCGGTGGCGCCATCGGCCTTGGGCAGCACCAGCCCCGCCGGGCGGCGTTCTGCAATCGCCGCGAGATCTTCCGCGATCGCAGCCGTGCCGAGCGGATTGACACGGACGAAGCACGGGGTTTCGGCCGCCTCGGCCAGCCACTCGGCGATGGCGTCGCGCGCGAACGCCTTGCGCTCGGCCGCGACCGAATCCTCCAGGTCCAGGATCAGGGCATCGGCGCCGCTCGCCGCCGCCTTGGCGAACCGTTCCGGCCGGTCGCCGGGCACGAACAGAAGCGACCGCAGCCGCATGATCTTCCCTCCCCTGTTTCCCGCCTCATGGCAGCAACACGACCGCTTGCCAATCGCGCCGCGCGATCCGCTTGCGCCACACGCGCCGTTGCCATAGCGTTGCCACCGGTGTCAAAATATATAGGGAGAGGGTCGATGCGCGTTAGCCGAAGGGGCGCATTCGGCGCGGCGATTGCGGGCTGGGCGGCGAGCCGAGTCGCACCGGCAACGGCAGCTGCGCAGCCTGCCCTCGTCGAGCCCGGCTGGCGCCGTGGCGTCGACAACCAGCGCATCGCCGATCTCGGCGACGACCGCTTCCTCAACCCGCTACTCGCCGGCGACCGTCCAGATCCTGCCATTCTGAAGGATGGGCGCGACTATTACATGACCTTCTCCAGCTTCGATTCCTATCCGGGGCTGACGATCTGGCACTCGCGCGACCTAGTGAACTGGCAGCCGCGCACCGCCGCGCTTCGCCGCAACATCGGTTCGGTCTGGGCGGTGAGCCTCGAAAAGCATGCCGGGCGCTACTTCCTCTACGTGCCGGTCAAGGCGAAGCCGAACGACATCTATGTGCTGTGGGCCGATCATATCGACGGTCCGTGGAGCGACCCCGTGCCGCTGGGGCTGCACGATCATATCGATCCCTGCCACGCGGTGGGCGAGGATGGCTCGCGCTGGCTGTTCCTATCGGGCGGCGACCGGGTGCGGCTCGCGGCCGACGGGCGTTCGGTGGCGGGGCCGGTAGAGCATGTCTACGATCCCTGGCGCTATCCCGAGGACTGGGTGGTGGAAGGCTTCTCACCCGAGGGGCCGAAGATCCACCGCCATGGCGGCTGGTTCTACATGATCACCGCGGTGGGAGGCACGGCGGGCCCGCCTACCGGCCATATGGTGATCGCGGCACGCTCGCGCTCGATCCACGGGCCGTGGGAAAACTGCCCCGCCAATCCGCTGGTCCGCACCGGCAGCAGCGACGAGAAATGGTGGTCGCGCGGCCATGCCTCGCTGGTCGAGGCGCCGGACGGGAGCTGGTGGTCGGTGTATCACGGCTATGAGAATGGCTTCTGGACGCTGGGACGCCAGGCACTGCTCGATCCGATCGAATGGACGTCGGACGGCTGGTTCCGGATGAAGGGTGGCGACCTCTCCCGCCCCCTGGCCAAGCCGCGTGGCGGCAGCATCGTCCCGCACGGCCAGCTACTCTCGGACGCGTTCGAGCGGCTCGAACTCGGCAGCAAGTGGAACTTCTTCCGCCCCGCGCCCGACGAGGCCAGCCGCGCGCGCGTGGCCGACGGTGCGCTGGTTCTAGCCGCGCGGGGGAAAGCGCCAAGCGATTCGTCGCCGCTGATGCTGATCGCCGGCGACCAGGCCTATCGGTTCGAATGCGAGGTGGAACTGGGCGACGGCACCACCGCCGGGCTGCTGCTGTTCTACGACGACAAGCTCTATTGCGGGCTCGGCTTCGACGAGAAGCGCTTCGTGACGCATCAATATGGGCTGGAGCGCGGCCGCCCCGCCAACCCGCAGGGCCGCCGGATGCGTATCCGCGTTACCAACGATCGGCACATCGTCTCCTTCCACACCAGCGGCGATGGCGGCGCGACGTGGAAGCGGTTCGATCGCGGAATGGAAGTGTCCGGCTACCACCACAATGTGCGCGGCGGCTTCCTGATGCTGCGGCCGGCGCTCTATGCGGCGGGCGCGGGCGAAGCGCGGTTCCGGGATTTTCGGTTTCGGGCCCTGTAGCGAACGGGGGCGGGATGGTGCATCCCGCCCCGACGACGTCATGCCTCGCCGCTGCCCGGCTCGGCGATCTTGCGGTGCTGTTCGGCGGTGACGGATTGCGGCAGCACGCCGGCACCCGCCACCTGCAACTTGTTGGACAGGCCGGAGACGATGTTGTCCTCGCCCTTCATCAGCGCGGTCCAGCCGTCCTTGGCGACGTCGACCGGATCGGACTTGCTCTCGCTCTGCCCGACCTTGGTGTCCATCATGTCCGCGCGCTTGAAGAACTCGGTCTCGACGGGGCCCGGCAGCAGCGTCGTGATGGTAATGCCCTTCACCTCCTTCAGCTCGTTGCGGATCGCCGCGGCGAAATTGTCCACGAACGCCTTGGTGCCATTGTAGACCGCCTGAAAGCTGCCGGGGATCCAGCCGGCGACAGAGCCGGTGATCAGCACCTTGCCTTCGCCCGCGTCGCGCATCTGGCGCAGCACCTTCTGGAGCAGATAGACGGTGCCGGCGACGTTGGTGTCGATCACGTGGCGCCATTCGGAGACGTCCTGATCGAGGAAGCCGCCGCCCAGGCCGTGCCCGGCATTGGCGCAGAGCAGGTCGATCCGCCGTCCGCTGGCGGCCGCGAGCAGCCGGTCGACGCCTTCGATGGTGGACAGATCGGTCTCGACCGATTCCACCTGAACGCCTTCGCCCTTCAGCGCCGCCGCGGCATCGACCAGCGGGGTATCCGCCACCACCAGCAGGTCATAGCCGTCGCGCGCCGCCAGCCGCGCCAGTTCCAGGCCAATGCCGGTTGAGGCACCGGTCACGATCGCAAATTTTTTCGCCATATCCGTGCCTCCTTATTCGGCCGCCAGCGCCATGCCGGGCTTCAGCACGACCTTGGTCACTTCGTTCTGGTTGTCGTGGAACATCTTGTAGCCCTGCGGCGCCTGCTCCAGCGGCAGGATGTGGCTGATCAGGAAGGTGGTATCGATCTTCTCTTCCATGATCGCGTTGAGCAGCGCCGGCATGTAATGCTGAACATGGGTCTGGCCGGTCTTGAGCGTCAGCCCCTTCTCCATCAGCGCGCCGAGCGGGAACTTGTCGACGAAGCCGCCATAGACTGCCGGCATCGAGACGCGGCCACCCTTGCGACAGGCGAGGATCGCCTGGCGGATCGAGTGGATGCGATCGGTGCCGAGGAAGGTCGACTTCTTGATCTGATCCAGCACATTGTCGGCGAAGAAACCGTGCGCCTCCAGGCCCACCGAATCGATCACCGCATCGGGGCCGATGCCGCCGGTCATCTCGAACAGCGCGGCGGCCGTGTCGGTCTCCTCAAAGTTGATCGTCTCCGCACCGAAGCGGCGGGCGAGTTCAAGGCGGCGCGGGAAATGGTCGATCGCGATCACGCGCTCGGCACCCATCAGGAACGCCGACTGCACCGCAAATAACCCAACTGGTCCGCAGCCCCAGACGGCGACGGTATCGCCCGGCTCGATGTCAGCATTTTCCGCAGCCATCCAGCCGGTGGGCAGGATGTCGGAGAGGAACAGCACCTTGTCGTCCTCGACACCATCGGGGATCACGATCGGGCCGACGTCGCTGAACGGCACGCGGACATATTCCGCCTGGCCGCCGGCATAGCCGCCGGTCAGATGGCTATAGCCGAACAGCCCGGCCATCGGCTGGCCATACATTTCCTGGCCGATATCCTGGTTGTCCGCGGGCAGCCCGTTTTCGCAGCCGGAATATTGGTGCTTGCCGCAGTGGTAGCAGGATCCGCAGGCGATGGTGAACGGCACCACCACGCGCTGGCCCTTCTTGAGGGTCGAACTCGCGCCGACCTCGACCACCTCGCCCATGAACTCATGGCCCAGGATGTCGCCGGCCATCATCGTCGGGATATAGCCGTCATAGAGGTGGAGGTCCGATCCGCAGATCGCGGTCGAGGTGATCTTGATGATCGCGTCGCGGGGGTTGAGGATCTCGGGATCGTCGACCGTGTCGACGCGGACGTCATGCTTGCCGTGCCAGGTGAGTGCGCGCATCAGCTCCGCTCCTCTTCGAGTTGCTTGCGGGTTCGGGAGGACGTGGCGACTTCGCCTGTCTCCATCAGTTGCTTGAAGCGGCGCAGGTCGCGCTGCGCCTGCATTTTCGGCTCGCGCTGGAAGATGCGCGAGATCACGCGACCAAGTGTGCCGAAGGGCTGATCGTAGTTGATCGTCGCCACCACCACGGTGCCGCGATTGCCCGCGTCGCGGAATTCGATGCGGCCGCTATTGGGGATGTCCGCCCCTTCCTCGGACGCCCAGGCGATCACTTCGCCCTCGCGGTCCTCGGTAATGCGCGAATCCCATTCGACAATGCCGCCGCCGGGCGATTTGACCACCCAATGCGAGCGCTGATCGTCGAGCACCTCGATGCGCACGACGTTGTCGAGGATCGGCGGCAGGTTCGTGAAATCGCGCCAGAAGGCGTAAAGTTCGTCGCGCGGACGGTTGATCGTCACCGCGCGGGCGACGAGCTTGTCGCCGCGCTGGACGATCAGGCCGTCGGTGGCTTCATCGATCGCCTGCGATTGGTTGTTGGCAGTACTCAGCGGCGCGTCGTCGTGCGACGCGCGGTTCATCGTGTCAGCCATGTTCGTTCTCCTGGGCGGGGCGTCAGCCCCGGGGCGAGCCGGGAAGGCGTTCGGGCGTCTCGTCATCGCCCTCGGCGGGCGCTTGCGCCGACGTGCCGGCGGGGTTGGTCTCGGTCGAGCCGGGGTTGCGCTTTTCGTCGCTGACCTCGGGATCCTTTGGCGTGCTGGCCATGATCCAGTCTCCTGCACTTGGGGAGGGAGTGCAGAGACAAACCACCGGCACGGCGGCGGGTTGCAAATTTTGTTTAAAGTAACGTGGTTTAAGCGCGGCGACGCTGCGCGTTGCTCTGCTCAGGCGGCGGCTGCCAGCCCTCCCCATGCGCATGCTCGCCAGCACCGACTTGGAAGTGCCGGTGAACCGCTCGGCAATGAACTCCCCCGGCGCGCCCGCAACCGAGTCATACCAAGCTGCATGCTCGCGGATCACGTCCAGCGCCAGCAGCGGAAGGCAGAGAGGGTGAGCACGCCCATGAAGATCACGATGTCGAAGCGTCGCCCGATCGCCCCGACATCATAGACCGAGCGGTTCTCGAACGAACATCGTTATAGCCGAGTGCCCCGCCAGATCCGCCGGCACCGCCTTTGCGGGCGCAAGGTTCTCATTCCTGCCCCCCGTTGAGCTTGAGCAGACGAGCCCCCCAGTTGCCGAGCAGCAGCGTGCTGATCGATCCGGGATCCACGTCGAAGGCGAGCAGGCGATCGAGACCCAGCCCGAGATAATGGGCGACGACGCCCCGAATGATGTCGCAGTGACTGACGCAGAGCAGCGTCCCGTTCCAGCCGCGGTTCACCAGCACGTCGAGGTGGTCGACCGCCCGTGCAGTGGCATCCCCCATCCTCTCGCCGTTCGGCGGGCGAACGGCGGAGCGCCGCCGGTTCCATTCGCGCCATTCGGGGTCGCGCTCCAGATCGTCGAAGCTGCGACCGGTCCAGGCGCCGAAATCCACCTCGTCCAGTGCCTCCACCACTTGCGCGCGGACGCCGATCCGGCTGCCGATGATCTCCGCCGTCGCGCGCGTTCGCTCCCGCGGGCTGCAATGGATCGCGGCGATCGGCTCCTCTCGAGCGAAATGCGCAGCCAGCCACTGTGCCTGCGCATGCCCCACCGCCGAGAGTGGCGATCGCGCGCTGCGACCGCTTAGCACATGACCGACCTCTTCGTGGGCGCCGTGTCGAACAAGATGCACCTTCGTAGTCATCAGAGTATTTGTAAACCACCAGCATCAACTTCGATGCCAACTTAACTAATGTTTCATCCCAATTGTTCCCATGACTATGATCAAATCAGATATTCAACCTCACAGATCCTCATCATGCACGCCAACCTACGGGACAGATGAACAAGAAGCTGCCTGCTTCATCAGCAGATGATTTTTAGAAAGCCATCATTTACCGCCGCTCACCCCGACCACACGATTTTAACCAATGTGGTTGGCACGGATCGCCTGTTGCGGCTTGCGTCGTCGACGCGCGGTTCCCGCTCACCTCGACCTCGGAAGCCTAGGGCGACCCCGAAATGCATCCCCAGCGCGAGGATTATAGAGGATGGGCGCGTTGCACCGGCCCCGGCGCTTGCTACGATGAGGGGGAGCGCGGTGCCTAGGCGCTGACCTGCGACTTCTGACATACCGGACCGGCCGAGGTGCGCGTCGCGCGCCTATTCAACACCCATGGCCCCAAACACATTCGATGATGGGCGGGCCGTTTCCAGTCTGAACGTACAGGCACGCTCGTGCACGCCCCCGACGCTGTCGGCAACGGCAGCCCAACCCGAAGCTTTTACTATGTATCAGACCTCGCACACGGCTTAACCCTGCTAATGAATAGCGATATCACCGATAAATAGCCGGTAACCATCTGAAATCCCTGTAAACCTATCGTCGACAACGGACTGGGAGGGGCCAACCCTGGGCGGTAGCCAGATTGCGATTGAATATCATCCGCTGCCTACCGACGATCCTCTTATTCGCAAGCCGGTCTCGGGCGCGCGCGGGGAGCTGCTCGGCCCGGAGCCTCGTATGCCACTGGCGGAGGGGCTGGAGCGAACCTGCAGCTGGTTCGCGCGCGCGATGAAGTGGCGGCCGAAAAAATCGGCAGTTTCCGTCCCGGTCGCACATCTGCTGTGACCTTTGGACCGTAGTTTCCTTCGTCAGCGAACGAGGTAAGCCGCGCGCCAGCCTGTTCCTCCCGGTCCGTGACCTGGGCGCGGAATACGGATGCGCAACCAACGCCGCAGGCGAAAGGAGTGTTCAGGGTGACGGAGCCCCAGCATAGTCATGCGCCCGCAGCGAGCCGCGGCGAACCCTCTTGGTTGCAAGACCCTGCGGAAGCACCGGCTGGCGCCACGGCTCAGCCTGATGAAATGCTGACATTGCTGCGTAACCTGGTCGAGACGCATCATGCGGCATTGAAGGCCGAGGACGCCCTCGCACGGCTCGACGCGCGCCATCATCATGCGGGTCGGACAGAGGCGCTGAAACTCGCGGCAGAGATCGGCAGCACCTCCGATATGGTGGATCTCGAGTTGCTGGTGCGAGATGCGCTGCAGTCCTTCCAGTTTGGGTTTGCAAGCGGTATCCACATCCAGGGTCCGACCGTGCTGCTGCGCGCGGCCCCTGCGAAGATGCTGGCGCTGGCACTGCATGAACTCACCACCAACGCGATAAAGTTCGGGGCGCTGAATAGTGCATCGAGGCGACAGGCGATCACCATCGGCTGGCGCCATGGCGCCTATGGAGTCGACTTCCGCTGGCGAGAAACCGGTGTTGCTATCGTCGGATCTGCCTGCGCAACAAGGGTCGGTTTTGGTCGATCCTTGATCGAGACCCTGTTTCCGCGATATTGCGCCACCTCTACCCGGTTCGATTTACTTCCCGGCGGCGTGGCCTGCACC
>Ga0307412_10001694_pt1 | contig 12180 bp, 9 predicted proteins | sample DK1Cmetagenome_3_FD_203823 | JGI IMG/M metagenome (GOLD analysis project Ga0307412, IMG submission 203823) | Maize rhizosphere microbial communities from greenhouse at UC Davis, California, United States - DK15-C-1 | ecosystem: Host-associated > Plants > Roots > Rhizosphere > Soil | place: USA...
CGACGAGCCAAAGGCCTCCTCCAGCATTGACCCGGGCGACTACGAAGAAGCTGCGCTGGCACAGCAATTGACTGAGGCTCTGCAGTCGAAGGGCATGCTGGAGCAGGCACATTTGGTGGTGGCGCTCGGCCTGTTTAGCGAGTACGTGCGTCAGCCGAAAGAAGAGAGTTTCACCTCGATAGAGGCGTTGGCGATCCATCTCCTCGAACGGCAGCAGGCGAAATCCCCTTTGACGCCTGATCATGAGGCTGTACCGGTTTTCGGCAAGGCCTTTGAAGCGTTGAGGAACGGCGGGACGTTGTCGCAGGTTGCGGTGGGCGGACAGAAACGAGTATTTCAGTTGGACGCTCACCCCGATATTTTCATGGCGGTTGCAAAAGACAGCAGCAAGGATCAGGAGGTAGCCCGTCAGGCAAGATTGATGAAAGATCTACCAGCGTCAGGGGTGCGGTCGCTGACGGTCTCGGAGGTCTTTGAGCATGATGGGAGAAAAGCGTTCTTCTCAAAAAAAGTGGAGGGGGCAGAAGGCGCAAGGATATTGAGTGGGGTCAGCACCATGCAGCAATTGACCTTGGCAAAGTCCACGCTGGTATCGGCCTTGAAGAAAAAAGGAGTCTTCACAGATTCCACCAAATTGGCCGTTACGGTCTCTGATTTGGAGGCCATCAGGGAATATGCAACCGAAAAGCCGTCTTTTACTTGGGATCTACAATGCATCGTCGAATCCACTACCGGGCATTTGATTATTCATGATCCTTCCAGAACCGATGGCCCATCAGCAGGCGCAGCGGCAGCTCAAAGAGAAGCTAAAGCGCTAAAAGATCTCGCAATGGTCGCTTCCGTGCTGAAAGAGCAGTTAGCGAAGCTGAGCGCAGTAAAGAAGTAATCAGTGCTCACCCATTAAAACCACGGCAGGTCCTATGAAAAAAACCGCGCTTCGGTCCCCGAGGCGCGGTTTTTTCCTGCTTGGTGGTTAAGGCCTACCGACAGCCAGCAACTGCTCGGTACTCACCACATTCGCATAGGCAAACCCCAGCGCCGACATGAACGCAGCGTGGACATGGGCAGCAGGGACGACGAGGCCGTTGAATTCCAGGTCGCGGCTGGCACAGGCGTCGTGCACCACCGTGACTTCGTAGCCCATGTCCGCCGCAGCGCGGGCAATGCCGTCGATGCACATGTGGCTCATGCTACCGACGACAACCAACCGCTCGATGCCGTGCTGTTGGAGGATCGCTTGCAGTTCGGTTTCGCGAAATGAATTGACGAAGTGCTTGAGCACCACTGGCTCATCGGCGTGGTTGAGTACCTTGGGGTGCAACTGTGCGCCTTTGGAGCCTGGGGTGAAGAAAGGCGCGTCGTCGGATGTGAATTCGTGGCGGATGTGCACCACGCTGTCGCCGGCCTGGCGAAAGGCTGCGATCAACCGGGCGGCGTTATCGGCGGCGGTGTCGGCACCGACCAGTGGCCATTTTCCCTGGGGGAAGTAGTCGTTCTGGATATCGACTACGATGAGCGCTTGCTTGGACATGAGGACTTCCTCGATCAGGTTGGGTAGGGCGCCAGTATTGGCGTTCACCGCCGGGTCGAGAATTGGCCGCAACGACAATAAGCGAGGGAAAACTGACAATGGCGCAGGAAAGGGCGTTCGTCGAACTCGGCGTGCTGATCTACCCCGGCGCGCAAATGGCCGCGGTGCACGGTTTGACCGATCTGTTCGCCGTGGCGGATGGCATCGCGGCGGAGCACGCCAGTGCGCAACTGCGGCGGCTGCGCGTGAGCCACTGGCAGACGGCGGGCGGTGAATTGCCGTCGCGGGTGTTTGCCAGTGATGCCGGTCCGGACCTGCCCTTGGTCGCGTTGCTGATCCCTCCATCGATTGCAGGCTTCAATGAAAACGTTGCCACGCCGCCGCTGATGGATTGGCTCCGGGCGCAGCACGCCAGCGGCACGGTTCTGGGCGGGGTTTGCGTCGGCTCGATCCTGCTGGCCGAAAGCGGTTTGCTGGACGGGCGCAGCGCGACGACCCACTGGACCTCGGCCAAGACCTTTGCGGCGCGCTATCCGAAGATCAAGCTCGACGCCGACAAACCCATGGTCGATGACGGCGACCTGATCACCACCGCCGGGCTCATGGCCTGGTCGGAGCTCGGGCTGCGGCTCGTGGACCGCTTGCTCGGGCCCAGCATCGCCACGCGCACCGCGCAATTTCTGGTGATCGAACACAGCGACAGCGCGAGCCAGTGCGGCAGTAATTTTGCGCCGATCCTCGGGCATGGCGATGGTGCGATCCTGAAGGTACAGCACTGGTTGCAACGCAGCGGCGCGGTGGATGTTTCCCTTGGCGCAATGGCCGAACAGGCAGGGCTGGAGGAGCGCACCTTCCTTCGCCGGTTTCGTGCGGCCACCGGCCTCAAGCCCACCGAATACTGCCAGCACCTGCGGGTTGGCAAGGCCCGGGAAATGCTGGAGTTCACCAATGGCACCATCGATCACATCGCCTGGACCGTCGGTTACCAGGATCCGTCTGCCTTTCGAGCGACTTTCAAGAAAATCACCGGGCTGGCGCCGAGTGACTATCGGGCCAGGTTTGGCGTAAGCCCTCAAAACGCCGGCAGAAGCTGAAACACGGGAAAAACCGGAGCTGGCGTCGTGCAATTTGCCGGGCAGCTGCTGGCAGTCGTGCAGAATGAAACAGGCCCGGTGCCACATCATCCGCTCATCCCCCCGTTTCCTCGACCGTTCGTCCCCCACCGAGCCGTTGGCCTGATCTCTGCAATCCTTATAGCTACGGCTATTGAGCGCAGTTGAAAGGACAACGCATGACCCAGATCCCTCGTGACAAATGTGTAGTGGCCCACTCGGTCAATCCCCAGGCACCGCTGCATGAAGTCGAGACCAACCGGGCACTGGCGCGCTGGTTGGCGAACATCCTTGGCCTGGAATACGGCGGCAGCTATGACAGCCACAAACACGCCGGGCGAGATTTGTACCTGCTGCCCACACAAACCCTGATCGGGCCGGAGGCTGCGTTGCGCCTGGGCGTCAAGGGACCGGATGACCTGTGGGGCGGTTACGTCGACCACGATTTCATCTGCACCAAGGCGATTGCCCATGGTCTGTTGAACAAGGACGCAGTCGCGCCGAAGGGCTGGTCACCGCTGTTCGCCAAGCTGACCCGGGGCGTCGTGCTCGACGGCGTCAGCGTGTTTTCGCTCAAGGATGCGCGCCAGGCCGCCGAGCATTTGCTGTACGCCGGGCCGATCCGCTTCAAGCCCATCCATGCTTGCGCCGGACGTGGCCAGCGGGTTATCCGGAGCGTCGCGCAATTCGATGAAATCGTCGCGGCTCCAGACGCCCAGGCATTGTTCAGCGAGGGCATCGTGCTGGAACAGAATCTCAGTGAGGTCAAGACCCAGAGCGTCGGCCAAAGCTTCATCAACGGCAAGGTCTTGAGCTACTGCGGCGTACAGCACCTGACCCGCGACAACGAAGGGGAAGAAGTCTACGGCGGTTCTGACCTGCTGGTGGCGCAAGGTGGCTACATCGAGCTTCTCGGCCTGGAATTGCCGGACGATGTGCGCGAAGCGGTGCGGCTGGCGCAGGTATTCGATGATGCCGCCAACCAGGCTTTCCCATCGTTCTTTGCGTCGCGGCGCAACTATGACATCGCCCAAGGGACGGACACCGGTGGCCAGCCTCGCGGCGGCGTGCTGGAGCAATCCTGGCGAATGGGCGGCGCCAGCAGCGCGGAGCTTGCCGCATTGCAGGTGTTTGTCGAGGACCCCTCGATCCGCGCGGTTCGGGTGTCCTCGATCGAGACTTACACCGACCAACCGCTGCCGCCGGGCGCCACGGAGGTTTATCGCGGCGCGGCGGAGAATGGTGATTTCCTACTCAAATACGTAACGGTCCAATCCTATGACGGCTAGAAGTGAAACCATCCAGATTGCGATTGATGATGAGCATATGAACGGGACCTTCCTCAGCCCCAAGTCGAAGGTTCCCGGCGTGTTGTTTGTCCACGGTTGGGGCGGCAGCCAGGAGCGTGATCTTGAACGGGCCAAGGGCATCGCCGGCCTGGGCTGCGTGTGCCTGACCTTCGATTTGCGCGGGCACACCGGGGGCGCAGGAATTCCCCTGTCACGGGTCACCCGCGAGGACAACCTGCGCGACCTGCTGGCGGCCTACGACCGATTGCTCGCCCACCCGGCCCTCGACACCTCGGCGATTGCCGTGGTCGGCACCAGCTACGGTGGATATCTGGCCTCGATCCTGACCTCGTTGCGACCGGTGCGCTGGCTGGCCCTGCGGGTGCCGGCGCTGTACCGCGACGAGCAATGGCACACGCCCAAGCGCGATCTGGATAAAACCGATCTGCTGGATTATCGCAGCACCCTGGTCCACGCCAATACCAACCGCGCCTTGCACGCGTGCTCGCAGTTCACCGGCGATGTGCTGCTGGTGGAGTCCGAAACCGACGACCATGTGCCCCATGCCACCATCATGAGCTACCGCGCCGCCTGCCAGCAGACTCATTCGCTGACCCACCGGATCATCGACGGCGCCGACCATTCCCTGAGCGACCCCGTGTCACAACAGGCCTACACCTCGATCCTGGTGAGCTGGATCACGGAAATGGTGGTGGGCGAACGGTTGAGCATCATTCAGGAGCGGTAGACATGTGGCGTCCAGGCGGGCCTCTTCGGCGGATCGCTGGCGGAGCAAGCCCGCTCCCAGACCAGGCCAGGCGCTACATCACTTGACTCCAGGCTTGACCCGCAGCGCCTTTGCCTTCGCCTCGATCACCAGGTACATCACCACCGTGATCAACAACGGCAAGATGAAATAGATCGCCCGGTAGGCAATCAATCCCGCGATCAGGCTGCCTCGCGATACCTCATGCTGCAACAGCGCGACGAACACCGCCTCCAGCACCCCGAGCCCGGCAGGAATGTGCGTGATGACCCCGGCGATGCTGCTGATCAACAGGACCCCGAGCACCACCGGGTATTCGAGCTTGCTCGGCAGCAACGTAAAGATCACCGCCGCCATCAACGACCAATTCAACGCACCCAGTGCCAGTTGCAGCACGGCCATGCGCAGGGAAGGCAGGTTGATTTCCATCCCGCGAACCGTCCAGGCCCGGCGCTTGGAGAAGCGGCAGGCCAGCAGGTAGCTGGCGCTTGCCAGCAACAACAGCACGCCCACGCCTTGCAGGGCATTGCTGCTCAGCTTCCAACCCGGCGGCATGGTCACCAGGCCGCTGCTGAAAACCACGCCGGCCAACGTCATATAACCGAACCAGTTGGTGGCGAGGCTTAGGCCAAGGATCTTGGCGATATTGCCTGTGCTCACCCCCAGCCGCGAATACAGCCTATAGCGCATGGCGATGCCACCGACCCAGGCGCTGAGGTTGAGATTGAAGGCATAGCTGATCACCCCCACCGGCAAGATCTGCCGCCAACCCAGTTTCTGTCGGATGTACGTACGGCCGATCAGGTCGAAGCAGGCGTAGGTAATAAAACTGGTGATGGTCAGCGCGGCCGCGATGACCAGCGTGCGCAGCTTGAAATCCGCCAGCGTCGTAAAGACTTCGGACCAGTCGATGCGCCGCGCCAACGCGGTGAACAGCACGATAAGCAGCAGGAAAAAGGCCAGGGTCAGCGGGCGTTTCCAGCGGCTCCAGCGCGATTTTGGCTTGGTCTGTTCCGGCGCATGGGCGTCTCTCGGCGCGGTGTGCGCTTCAGAGTGGTTCATGGGGTTCGCTCCGGACCGCCGTCGGCGGTGAAAAAGGTTTCAGACGCGGTTTATGGGCCGGCAGCCATCCGGCCCAAGCCGGAAAATGACGCAGGAAGTGGAACACCATGAAACCGATGGTCATGCGCCAGAGCAGCCCACGCGGGGCGTGGTTCTCCGGCATGACCGTGCAGTGATTGCGGCTCAAGTGATCGAGGCGCTCGAACAGTTCGCGGTTAAACCCGCGGTCGCGGATCAGCACGTTGGCTTCCAGGTTCAGCGACAGGCTCAACGGGTCGAGGTTGCTCGAACCGACGGTGCTCCAGTCCTCATCCACCAGGGCGACCTTGCCGTGCAGCGGTCGCTCGCAATATTCATAGATCGTCACGCCGGCCTTGAGCAGATAGTTGTAGAGCATCCGTGCCGCGAGCTTGGCGATCATCATGTCCGGTTGCCCTTGCAGGATCAGCCGCACCTCCACACCACGTCGCGCGGCATTACGGATCTCGCGCAACAACCGATAACCGGGGAAGAAATAGGCATTGGCAATTACCACCCGGCGCCGGGCGCTGCGCAGCACTTGCAGGTAGACCTCCTCGATGTCGGTCTGATGCTCGTGGTTATCGCGATAGACCAGGCGCACCTGGCCGTCATGGTCATTGAAGGCCAGCTCGGTGCGGCGGCTGCGGCGACGTTGCCACCAATACTTGGCCCGGGCCGGACGCCCGGTTTGCAGCAGCGCGAAGTGATGGATGTCCACCACCGCCGGGCCTTTGATTTCCACCGAATAATCCTGCTTGGCTTCGGGGCCGAAGTCGCCCAGGTGGTCAGCGGAAAAGTTAATCCCGCCGATGAATGCGATCACGCCATCCACCACCACGATCTTGCGGTGCAGGCGGCGGAACCAGTTGGTGCGGATGCCCAAGTGCCGCGGGGCCGGATCGAACATCTGCAGGCGTATCCCGGCATCGCTCAACGAGGCCAGGAAGTCGGTGGTCAGCTCGCCGCAACCGAACCCGTCGAGGTTGACGGTGATGCGTACGCCGCGCTTGGCCGCATCCACCAAGAGGTCCCGCAGTTCGAAGCCGACCTTGTCCTCGAACAGAATGAACGTCTCCAGGAGAATTTCTTCCTGGGCCCGGCGAATCGCCTCGAAAACCCGTGGGAAATATTCCTCGCCGTTTTCCAGGAGCGTGACGCGGTTATTGCCGTGCCAGCCGTATTCGATATCGGCCAGCGCCGGGTTGCGTTCGGTCGGCGGCACCTCGACTTTTTCCACCGTTGCCTTGTTCATCGTCGCGCTCATAATTCGATCTCCACCGACAGCGGTGCGTGGTCGGAAAGGTGCGACCAGGGCCGTACATTCAGGACTTGGGCGTGATGGGCCTTGAGGTTGCGCACATAGATGCGGTCCAGCCGCAGGATGGGCAGGCGTGCCGGAAAACTGCGGGCCGGTTTGCCCCACTGTTCGGCGAAAACTTCGCGCAAGCCGCAGGGCGCGAGCAAGTCATTGGCCTTGCCGCGCCAATCGTTGAAATCCCCCGCGACAATCACGGGGGCCTCGGGTGGCAGCTCGCCCAGGCGTTGGCAAAGCAACTTCAACTGTGCGACACGATGGCCTTCGCGCAGCCCCAGATGGACGCAAATCGCATGCACATCCCGCCCCCCATCGCCGTTCGGCAGGCGCAACACGCTGTGCAGCATGCCGCGGCTTTCATGGCCGCTGATGGACACGTCGAGGTTGTCGTGGCGGATGATCTGGAATTTCGACAGCAACGCGTTGCCATGGTCACCCGCGGGGTACACGGCGTTGCGCCCGTAGGCGAACTGCGGCCAGAGGGTGTCGGCGAGGAATTCATATTGCGGAATGCTCGGCCAGTTGCTGTAGCGCTGGGGATGGTGCTCATGGGCGCCATGCACTTCTTGCAGGAACACCACGTCGGCCGACACGCTGCGCACCGCTTCGCGCAGTTCCGGCAGGATGAAACGTCGGTTCAGCGCGGTGAAGCCTTTGTGCGTATTGACCGTCAGCACCGTGAATCGATTGACTTGATCGAGCAGCCGCTGCGCCGAATCCTGCAACGGCTCGCGGGTGGCTTCGCTGGATTCTGGCGTGCTCATGGCAACACTCCTTCTGCCGGGCGCACACCGGGAGCGGTGGCGAGATTCTTGTCCAGGTCGAAGCGCTCCAGCAGGTGACGCGCGTCGTAGGGCGCGCGGACTTTGATGTCGTTGTCGAAATAGCAGAACACTTCCCGGCTCTTGCGCGCCCGGGGCTTTTTTTTCGGATCGATCAACTGTGCGTCGCTCGGCTGTGTGCCGTGGCTCCAGGCCTCGATCCGGTCACCCCAGCGCTTGAGCGCTTCGTCGGTGTAGCCGCTGGCGTACAACTCTTCGGCACCGTGCAGGCGCAGGTAGACGAAGTCGCTGGTCACGTCCTCGCGATAGGGCCATTTCCCGGCAGTATCCGCGACCACAAGTGCGACGTCGTAGCGTTTGAGCAGGGCGACGAAGCGTGGGTCGATAAAGCTATCGTGGCGAATTTCCACGGCATGGCGCAGCGGGCGCTTTTTGTCCGTCTCGGTGCTGGCATGGCCGTCCAGGCGCGACTCGTGCTCCCGGGCCAATGCGGCGGCGGCCTGGGTATCGTGGGGCAATTGCTTGAGGAAATCTTCAAAGAGCTCGGGATCGAATTTGAAGCTGGGCGGAAACTGCCAGAGGATGGCGCCGAGTTTTTCCTTGAGCTCCAGCACCCCGGAAGCGAAGAAATTCGCCAACGGCTTGTGAATGTCGCGCAGGCGCTTGATGTGGGTGATGAAGCGCGGCGCCTTGACGCTGAACACGAAGTCCGGCGGTGTCTCGGCGTACCACTGGGCATACCGCTCGGGACGTTGCAGGGCGTAGAACGATCCATTGATCTCGATGCTGTTGACCGCTCGAGAGGCGAATTGCAGTTCCCGTTTCTGCGCCAGGCCCTTGGGGTAGAAGTCTCCCCGCCAAGGCGTGTAGCGCCAACCGGAAATGCCAATGTGGATCGCCGTCATGTATCCCTCCCGTGCCAATGACCTCGTACCGCCTGTGTCTTTTGATGACCGCCGGGCGGGCTGGAAAGTTTCGGTGGTCTTACCGGCGGAGGGAGCTGAGCGGATTCTGTGGCGAGGGAGTCCCCGCCGCGTCGCGCAGGGAACGGGTCTTGTGGCGAGGGGAAATCCCCTTGCCACAAGGTATTTGTATTGCCCTTGAGAGCGAACTTGCCGGCCTGATGTTGATCAGTTCCTTACCGACCCCCGTGAAGGAGCCCTGCGTCTTGTCTCGATTGAGCGCTGTATTGCTGCTGTTGCTGCTGGCCATGACCGGCACCAGCGCCTACGGGACCGCTGCGGTCCCCGGCATCTCCAAACCCGCCGAAGCCCCGGCCGAGCCTGAGCCGTTGGTGCAAGGCGGCTTGTTGGGGGCCATCAGTTCCAGCATCGACGATGTCCAGGACAAGCTCGACCTCGACCAGAGCCTGGTGGACGCCTGGCGCCTGCGGGCGGATCGGGCGGTGGACGAGGTGGATCGGCTGGTGGACCAGACCTCCCGTTCCTCTTGGCGCGTGGCGGGCGATTTCCTGTTGCTCTCCGGCGTGTGGCTGGGGACGTTTGCGCTGATATGGACCGGCGCGCGATTGCTGGTGCGCCGCTTGAGTCGGCGCCGCTGGCTACGCACTCGCCAGCGGGTGCTGGACCTGCTCGGCTACCTGCTGCCCTACACGTTGCCTGCCGTGGCGTGCCTGCCGCTGACCCTCTATGTCAGCCATTTCCTGCAAGTCTCGGTTGGCCGGGCCTTGGCGTTGTGTTTCGCCTACGCCACCAGCAGCGGCATCGTTTCCACCTCGGTGCTGCTCTGCGTGATCGTGATGTTCAATGGCGGCCACAAACGGCGAGCGGTGGCGATCCTCCGTCGATTCAGCCCGCGGCCGTTGTTCATGATCGGCTTCCTGGCCGCGCTCAGCGATGCCTTGACCAGCCCGCAGATCGCTCGGCAGCTGGGCGGCAATATCACCAGCAGCATCGCGGTCTTCACCGGGCTGTCGGCTTCGATGATCTTTGGCTGGCTGGTGATCCACATGCGCCGGCCGGTGGCCCACCTGATCCGCAATCGGCCGCTGGCCCAGCGTCTCAAGCAACCGGCGTTGCAGGAATCGCTGCGGATCTTTTCCGGTCTCTGGTACTGGCCGATCCTGCTGATGGTGCTGGTGTCGGCGGTGAGCCTGATCGGGGTCGGCGAGGACAACCAGAAAGCCCTGCGTTGTGCCTTGTTCACCACGATCCTGCTGATCGCGACGGTGTTTCTCAGCACCGTGTTCCAGCATGTCTTCAAGTCGCCCAAGGCCGAGGCCATCCAGCGCAACAGCGCCTACAAAGGGCGGCTGTTGAGCCTGTTGCACGCGTTGTTGCGCATCGTCATGGCGGTGGCGTTCATCGAGATCCTCGGGCGGATCTGGGGCGTGTCGCTGTTTGAGTTCGCCTCGCGCAACGCCGTGGGACGGGCGATCAGCGACTCCCTCAGTCGCATCGGGCTGATTTTCCTGGTGACTTGGCTGACGTGGGTGGTGCTCGACACGGCGATCCAGGAAGCGCTGAAGCCACCACTCAACAAGCGCGGCGCCCGTGCGCCCAGCACACGGGTCAAGACCATCCTGCCGCTGTTGCGCAACGCGGCCAAAATAATCCTGGTGGTGATTTGCGCGATCACCACCATGGCCAACCTCGGCATCAACGTCGCGCCATTGCTCGCCGGTGCGGGCGTGGTGGGGCTGGCGATCGGTTTCGGTTCGCAGCAACTGGTGCAGGACGTGATCACCGGGCTGTTCATCATCATCGAGGACACGCTGTCTATCGGCGACTGGGTGGTGCTCAGTTCCGGCCACGCCGGCACCGTCGAAGGCCTGACCATCCGCACCCTGCGCCTGCGCGACGGCAAGGGTTTCGTGCATTCGGTGCCGTTCGGGCAAATCAAGGCCGTGACCAACCAATCCCGGCAATTCGCCTTTGCATTTTTCTCGGTGCAGTTTACCTACGACACCGACGTGGACCGCGCCATCGAACTGATCCGTGAAGCCGGCGATTCGATTTCCGAGGACCCGTTCCTCAAGTTCAACCTGCAAGGGCCGCTGGATGTATTCGGCGTGGACAAGATGGACCTCAACGGCGTGGTCCTCACCGCCCAGTTTCGCACGGTCTCGGGCGGGCAGTACGCCGTGAGCCGGGCGTTCAACCAGCGGTTGAAAAAGCTTGTGGATAACGAACCGTCGGTGCACTTCGCGCAGACTTATCCACAGCAGGTGGTATTGCCGAAGCGGTTGGATACGCAAGTCGAAAATTCAGCGCCTTCGACGCAGGCACCCTCGAAGCCTTCCGATCAGCCTGCCCGATAACCGTGGCTAAAGGTGTTGAATCAGCTTGGCGCGAATCTCCGCCATCGCTTGGGCATCCAACTCCACAAACAGATGTTGCTTGCCCGCAACCAGTGCCGCCACCGGCAACCCATCCCGATACACCAGCCGATTGCTCGCCAGTGCCGGTACTTTCGCCCCTGGAAGCAGGGTGCCGGCGAGGTTCAAGGGATCAACCCCGCACACCGCCACCAGGCTGCCATCGGTGGGCCGACGCCTTGCGTCGCGCAGCAGCGGGATGGCTTCGGGCAAGGCGAATTGTTCCCCGGCCAGCCCGCTGACGAAACGCCCGCCACGAATCTCGCCCCGTGCCTCCAACCGATGAAACGTGCGCAGCAACTCACGCCAGCTCGGCAGCCAATCGGCTTCACGCTCCAGCAAGCGCCAGAACACCACCCCATAACGGCGCAGCAGGGTCATGGCGATGTGTTCCAGGGTGTCGGGTGGCGTGGGCGCGGGCCGGTTGCCGGGTTCTGCCCCTGGCGTTGGCGAACTACGGCGCAGCAAGGCCCAGCGCCCGGCATCGTCCATGCCGCCGACAAACGCCCCGCGCCCGCGCCGGCTACTGCGGGCCTGGCGTTTGCTGGCGGGGGTGATCAAGGCCCGCAGCCCGGCGAAGCTGTCGGCGTTCACCAGCCCGGCGCCGACCAATTCCTGCAAGGCGGTTTCCAGCTCGCTGCGCAGCAGGTGCGCCTCGTGCAGCAGCTCATCGAAAAACAAGGCGCCGTGTTCACTCAATGCCTGATGGACTTTCTGTGTCCTGGGCGACAGCTCGCCGACTGGCGTCTGCTCAGCCAGGCTGCTCCAGAGCGCGACCTTGGCGCGCGGCAGCAACACGATCGGCGTGCTGCGCAAAGCGCTTGTGGACAACTTCTGGCGGGCGCTCAGGCGCGTCCAGACGAACTTGCCGCTGCGGCACAGTTCGTCGAGCCAGCTTGGTGAATAGTCCTTGATCCGCGCCGGCAAAAGGTCGCTGTCCCAGGCCGAGGCGGCAGCCGGGTAGC
>Ga0307412_10001695_pt1 | contig 12179 bp, 15 predicted proteins | sample DK1Cmetagenome_3_FD_203823 | JGI IMG/M metagenome (GOLD analysis project Ga0307412, IMG submission 203823) | Maize rhizosphere microbial communities from greenhouse at UC Davis, California, United States - DK15-C-1 | ecosystem: Host-associated > Plants > Roots > Rhizosphere > Soil | place: USA...
GTCCGTGATCCGACCCGTCGCGGACAGTGTCACATCCATCTGGATGCGCAATTCGGCGACGCCCGTGGTCTGACACGGCGGATTCCAGTTGTCATAGACCTGATTGAACATCGCCGTGACCTGCGGCCCCGAGGTCTGTGACGCCTGTCCCGGACCACCGCCGCCCGTGGGCGGACGCCGGCCCGGGTTCGGGCTGGTGCGCGGCGGACCGGCGAGATCGTCCAGGTTTAGGCCGGGCTGCGGGCGCGGCGCGGGCTGACGCGGCGGTTGAGGCTGGGGACGCGGTGGTTGCGGCGTGGGGCGCGGCGGCTGGGGGGTAGGACGCGGGGTCGGGCGCGGCGGCGTCGGTCGAGGCGTCGGCGCGGGCGGTGGCGGCGCGGGTTCGGGCGGAGGGGGCTCGACCACCGTTTCGACCGGAGCGGTCGAAGCGTCCTCGGTGACCAGTTCCTCGCTGGGATTGTCGACCGGCCCGCCCATGACGATGGTGTCGGACACGATCTGCACCGGAATGGCGTTGTCGACCGGGAGGCGCGGCGGCTCGGGCGGCGCGAACAGCACCATCCACACCAGCGCGGCGCCGATCAGGGCGTGCACCAGCAGGGCGCCGACCAGAGCTACTCCAGGCCGCTCCACGCCGTCAGCCCTCCCCGGTCGGAGCGGTTTCGGTGATCAGGTTGAGCTTGGTGAAGCCTTCCGACGACAGGCGGGCCATGACGCGGGCCACGGCCTGATAGGGGGCGCGGCCGTCGGCGCGGATGAAGATCGGCTTCTCGCGCGCATCGGCGCCGCCTTCCTGGGCGACGCGCAGGACCAGCTGATCCCAGCGAACCTCGCCGTCGCCGACGAAGATCTCGCCGTTCTCCTTGATCGAGACCGTCACTGGCTGGCTCTCGGTATCGACGGCGCTGGCCTCGGTCTTGGGCAGCTCCACCTCGACGCCGGTCGTCAGCAGGGGCGCCGAGATCATGAAGATGATCAGCAGCACCAGCATGACGTCGACCAGCGGCGTGACGTTGATCTCGCTCAGCGGCCGCTTGCGCGCCCGGCGGCGGCCGCGGACATGACCGCCTCCGCCTGCTCCACCCATGGCCATGGCTCAGGCCTCCCGGCGCGGTTCGGCCGAGGGCGCGCCCAGGCGGCGGGCCACGGCGGCCTGCAGATCGTCGGCGAAGCTCTCCAGACGGCCGGTGAACTTGCCCGCGTCGATCGAGAATTTGTTGTAGGCGATATAGGCCGGAATGGCCGCGAACAGGCCGATAGCGGTGGCGAACAGGGCTTCGGCGATGGGGCCGGCGACCGTGGTCAGGTTGGTGTTGCCCGCGTGCTGGATCTTGTTGAAGGCGTTCATGATGCCCCAGACCGTGCCGAACAGGCCGATGAAGGGCGAAGACGTGGCGACCACCGACAGGACGCCGAGACCGTTCTCGACGCGCTGGCCTTCCCGGGCGATCAGGCTGTCCAGCGCGCGGTCGATGCGGGCCATGAGCAGGTTGGCCTGCCCCTCGGTCAGGGGGCCGCGCGTGCGGGCCTCACGCCAGTCCGACAGGGCGATCACCAGCATGCGCGGCAGGGGATGGGACGGGTTCGGCCCCGCCTGCGCCGCGATCTCCTCCAGCGACCGGCCCGAGCCGACCGCATCCTCGAAGGCATTGGCCTGACTATTCAATCCGGCGAAGCGGATCGCCTTGTCGATGATCACGGCCCAGGACCACACCGAGGCGACCGCCAGGCCGATCATGATCGCCTTCACGACGATATCGGCCTCCATGAACAGGGCCACGGGATTCAGCATCGAGGGGTCGGCGGCGATGGTCATTCAGGCATCCTTGCGTACCCGTCCTGTGCAGCGGACGGACGTGGCGGTTCTGTGGCGAGTCAGATGTCGTCAGCCGGGTTTAGCGTCGTGTAGCGGCACGGTCACGCTCGTGCACGTGACAGGTTCGCAATGGGGCCGGGCTCTCGTCTCAGGGCCGGTGATCCACCGGCCGGGCTTCGGCCAGCCACGGGGCGACCTTTTCAACAAGAGCCTTGGTCGGACGGCGCGGACGCCCGTCCATGTGGATGCAGACCACCTCAACCTCGGCGCGGCACAGTACGCTTACGGTGGGGGCGTCATCGCCGCGGACGATCTCCTGCGCGATCAGCAGGCGGGGTCCCTTCACCGCCTCATACCAGGTGCGCACCACCAGTTCGTCGTCGATGCGCGCTGGCCTGAGGAAGGTCAGGTTCATCCTGGAGACCACGAAGGCCATGGGCTGGTCGCCGTCCAGCAGCTCCGCATGGCCGACGCCCATCAGGCGCAGGCAGTCGGACCGCCCCCGCTCGAAATAGCGGACGTAGTTGGCATGGTAGACGAGGCCGGTGAAGTCGGTGTCCTCGTAATAGACGCGCACCGGCAGGCGATGCTCGCGCCCTTCGAAACGACCAGCGGTGGGACGGTCGGTCATCGCACCACCTCGTCGTGGCGTTTGAGGAAGCCGGGACACAGGTCGCCCTGCAACTGGTCGAACTCGACCTTCAGCGGATCGGTCTCCAGCATCAGGCGGTTGGGGCGTGAGATGAAGGCAACTACGTCGTCGCCGTTCCGGATATAGCCGCAGACCGCACGGCGGCGGCCGGTCTCCGTATAGGTGACGCGCGCCTGACGCCCGACCAGCCGATGCACCTGAGCCTGGGCGCGTTGCTCGGGCGTGGGCTCGGACGGGCCGAAGGCGTTGCGGCTTACCAGCCAGACCAGCAGGGCGCCCAGCAGGATGACGGCCACGCCCAGCACGGCGATCAGGCGTTCAACGCGGATTGTCCGTCTAGCCATCAGGCATTGACCTGGCCATGAATTGATCAAAGAGCGGCACGGTGAACGCAGTATCGCCGTGGGCAGGACTGTAGACCATGCCCTTCTTGATCAGACTGGCTCGAACAGGGCCGGTCGAGTTCACCTTGACGCCCAACTGCGCAGCGATATCGCCCGAACGGTGCGGCCCCGCACCCAACCGGGCCATGCCCCGCAGGTATTTCTTTTCCGCGGGCGTGAGCCTGTCAAAACGGACCCTGAAGAAGCTGCGATCGAGCGTGGCGATGGCGTTTGGCGTCGCCCGATCGACGTCCGCCACACCGATCTGGTTGGTTTCCGCCGCCAGCCACGCGTGAAAGCCCCACTCCTGAATGAAATAAGGGTAGCCCTCCGTGAGGTCGTATATTTTCTGGATGGCCTGATCGGTGAAGTCCGCGCCCTCCTGCTGAGCCGGAACGCGAAGCGCCGAGCGGGCGTCCACAAGCGACAGCGCTCCTGCGACGGGAAAGTCGAAAAGGCGCTCCGCATAGGATTTCGCACGCCCCGTCAGGCCGACAAGCTGCGGCAGACCCGCCCCGAACAGCGCAACGGGCAGTTGGCGCTGGGCGACCTTGTGCATGGCGACGATCAGCGCGCTCATCTCGACCACGTCGAGATACTGGAGCTCATCCATGATGAGAGCGACGGCGGTGCCTTGCTCCTTCGCGGCCTCCCCAATCTGGAGCAGCAAGTCCGGCAGGTCTGTTTCCAGGTCACCGCTATCCGCCACGCCGGGCTCGGTCTCACCGTCGAGGCTGATCTCGATATCGTTGTATTTGACCCTCACGGCGGCGGCGAAGCCTCTCAGCGCGCGAAAAGCTTTCTTCGCCGCGGCATTCAACTTCTCGCCCTTGTCCATTTTCAGGATCAGGCTTCGAAGAGCCGGCGTCAGAAGGCCTGCCAGACTTTTGTTCTCGGGCGCCTCGATGATTTCGGCGATATAGCCATGCTCGGCGGCGACATCGTTGATGCGATTGAGAAGGACGGTCTTTCCCACCCCTCGCAGCCCGACGATCATCACTGATTTGGATGACCGTCCCCGCTGCATGCGCCCGAGGGTGACCTCCGCCTGATTGAGGATGTCGGAACGCCCCGCCAGTTCCGGCGGCGGAGATCCGGCCCCGGGGGCGAACGGGTTCGAGATGGCGTCCATATAGAGAGATTATCGAGTTATAGGCATCTGTCGATAACTTTCATAAACTCCCTAGCCATCATTGAACAGATCGCCGGCGCGCGGGACCTTCGGCGGTTCGGTCAGGCCCAGGTGGCTGTAGGCGCGCGCGCAGGCCATGCGGCCGCGGGGGGTGCGCTGGATGAAGCCCTGCTGCAGCAGATAGGGCTCGATCACGTCCTCAACCGCGTCGCGCGCCTCGGCGATGGCGGCGGCGAGGGTGTCCATGCCGACGGGGCCGCCGCCGTAGTTCTCGATCAGGGCCTTGAGGAAGCGGCGGTCGTTGGCGTCCAGGCCGACCTCGTCGATCTCCAGCCGGGCCAGGGCGCGGGCGGCGGCGAGCCTGTCGATGGAGGTCGCGCCCTCGGCGGAGGCGAAGTCGCGCACCCGGCGCAGCAGGCGGCCCGCGACCCGGGGCGTGCCGCGCGAGCGCGAGGCGATCTCCAGCGCCCCGTCCTCGGTGATCACCGCGCCCATCTTTCGAGCCGTGCCCATCACCACGCGGGTCAACTCCTGCGGGGTGTAGAACTCCAGCCGCATCGGAATGCCGAACCGGTCGCGCAGCGGCGTGGCCAGCAGGCCCGCGCGGGTCGTGGCGCCGACCAGGGTGAAGGGCGCCAGGTCGATCCGCACCGACCGCGCCGACGGTCCCTCGCCGATGATCAGGTCCAGCACATGGTCTTCCATGGCCGGATAGAGGATCTCCTCGACCGTCGGGGCGAGGCGGTGGATCTCGTCGATGAACAGCACGTCGCGCGGTTCGAGATTGGTCAGGATGGCGGCCAGATCGCCCGCCTTGGCCAGGATCGGCCCGGAGGTGGCGCGGAAGCCGACGCCCAGCTCACGCGCCACGATCTGCGCCAGCGTGGTCTTGCCCAGCCCCGGCGGTCCGAACAGCAGGACGTGGTCGAGCGCCTCGTTGCGGGCGCGGGCGGCGTCGATGAAGACCTTCAGATTGCCCTTGGTCTGCTCCTGGCCGACGAATTCGGACAGGGTCTGGGGCCGCAGGGCGCGGTCATAGGCCTCGCCGGGGGCGGGCTCGGGCGAAATGATGCGGTCGTCGGTCATGGAAAGACCAGTGGCGAGTGGCGAGTGGCGAGTGGCGAGTGGCCACGGCGCCCTCCGCACAGGAAGCGCACAATGGGACGCAAGGCGGCAAACCCGACGTCACATCGTCTTTCTCGCCACTCGCCACTCGCCGCTCGCCACTCCCTCACCGCCCCAGCTCCTGCAGAGCGGCGCGGATGACGGCGGACAGGTCGGCGTCCTCACCCAGACGGATCAAGGCCTGGTCCACCGCGCGGCGGGCGTTGACCTCGGCGACGCCCAGCCCGAGCAGGGCCGAGACGGCCTCGCCGGTCAGGCTGGGGACCGGGGCCGCGACCTCGGCATGGACGCCGGGCGCGGAGGGGGTGAAGGAGGTGTCGCCCAGCGGCTTGCCCTTCAGCTCGGTGACGATGCGCAGGGCCAGCTTGGGGCCGACGCCATTGGCGCGGGCGACCGCCGCCTTGTCATCGCGCGCCACCGCGGCGGCCAGTTCGCCGGGCGGCAGGACATCCAGCACGCTCAGCGCCGCCTTGGGGCCGACGCCCTGGATGCCGGTCAGGGTGGTGAAGGCGCGCCGGTCGTCGCGGGTCAGGAAGCCGTACAGGCGCGGGCCGTTCTCGGCGGACCAGTTCGATTCGATATGCAGGGTCGCCTCGTCGCCGGGCGCGGGCAGGCGCTGCAGGGTGCGCGACCCGCAGGCCACGACATAGCCGACCCCGGCGCAGTCGATCAGGCAGTGATCCTGCTCGACCTCGGCCAGCACGCCTCTGAGACGCCCGATCATGCCGCGCCTCGCAGGGCTGCCAAAAGCGCGCGCTTGCGCAGCTGGGCGTGGGTGATGGCGACGGCCAGGGCGTCGGCGGCGTCGGCCTTCACATCGCCGGCGGTAGGCAACAGCCGCTTCACCATGAAGGCGATCTGGCTCTTGTCGGCGTGGCCGGCGCCGACCACGGCCTTCTTGATCAGATTGGGTGAATATTCCGCCACCGGCAGCCCACACCTTGCGGGGGCCAGCATGACGGCGGCGCGGGCATGGCCCAGCTTCAGCGTCGAGGACGGGTTCATGTTGACGAACACCTCCTCCACCGCCGCCTCCTCACAGGCGTATTCGGTGCAGATCGCGGTCAGGGCGTCGAGCAGATGCAGCAGCCGCTCGCTGAACGGGGCGGCTTCGGGCGGAGAGACGACGCCGTGCGCGACCCAGCGCAGGCGCGCGCCTTCTGACACCAGCACGCCCCATCCGGTGCGCCTGAGGCCGGGATCCAGACCGAGTATCCGAGTCGCTTCGTTCGCCATCCGTTCCGTTATTGCCCGAGAGATGCCTAACGGACAATGACCGGATGCGATCATCCGGCATTGCATATGCAACAGAGACATGCTTTGCGTATGCAATGGACACAACGCCGTGCATCTGCGGTCGGCTGCGCCGCACCTCCCGCGCCCTGACGCGACTGTATGACGAGGCGCTGGCGCCGGTCGGGCTGACGGTCACCCAGTTCTCGGTGACGCGGACCCTATCGCGGCTGGACCGGCCGACGCTGGCGGAGCTGGCGGACGCCACCGCCCACGAGAAGAGCGCCCTGTGGCGCATCCTGCAGCCGCTGGTGAAGAAGGGCTGGATCGACGCCGCCTCTGCGAAGGGCGAGCGCGGACAACGCCTGTCGGTGACGCCGTCGGGCCTCGAAAAGCTGAACGACGCCCTGCCCCATTGGCGCGCGGCGCAAGCCAAGGTGTCCGAAACCCTCGGCGACCGTGAAGCCGCCCTGATCGCCCTGCTGCAGGAAGTCGAAGCCCATGTCTGACGTCCTGCATCCGAAGCTGTCGAACCGCGCCTGGACCATGATCCTGGCCGGGGCGATGATCGTGACCCTGTCGATGGGCGTGCGGCAGTCGTTCGGCCTGTTCCTGCAACCGCTGGGGCTGGAGCTGGGCGTGGACCGCCAGACCTTCGGCCTGATCGTCGCCGGCCAGAACCTGCTGTTCGGCCTTCTGCAGCCCTTCGTCGGCGCCTGGGCCGACCGGCACGGCGCGGGCCGCGTCGCGCTGGTCGGCGCCGCCGTCTATGCGGTCGGCCTGATCGTTGCGGCGACGGCGACGAATGCGTTGGGCCTCGCCGTCGGTTTCGGCGCCCTGGTGGGCCTGGCCATGGCCGGCTGCACCTTCACCGTCATCCTCGGCGCGGTCGGCAAGATCGTCTCCGCCGAGAAGCGCACCCTGGCCTTCGGCATCGTCACGGCCGGCGGATCGCTGGGTCAGTTCCTCGTCGTGCCCGCCGCACAGGGCCTGCTGGACGCCTTGGACTGGCAGCTGACCCTGTTCGTCATGGCCGGCCTGATCGCCGTGATCGCGCCGCTGGCGATCGGCATCGCGGGCAAGCCGCCCGCCTCGATCGGCCAGCAGGACGGCCCGCCGATCCGCGAGGCGCTGACGGAGGCCTTCGCCGACCGTTCGTTCTGGCTGCTGAACGCGGGCTTCTTCGTCTGCGGCTTCCACATCGCCTTCGTCGGCACCCACCTGCCGTCCTATATCCGCGATCAGGGCCTGCCCGCCGAGATCGGGGCATGGTCCCTGGCCCTGATCGGCCTGTTCAACATCGCGGGCTCGTGGCTGTGGGGCGCCTGGGGCTCGAAGCGGTCCAAGAAGAACCTGCTCGCCCTGCTCTATGGCCTGCGCTCCGCGACTATCGTCCTGTTCATGATCGTGCCCCTGTCATCGGTCAGCGTGCTGGTCTTCGCCGCGACCTTCGGCTTCCTGTGGCTGGGCACCGTGCCGCTGACCAACGGGCTGGTGGCCCAGATCTATGGCCTGAGGCACCTGTCGGCGCTGGGCGGCATCGTCTTCCTGAGCCACCAGGTCGGGGCCTTCCTGGGCGCCTGGACGGCGGGCGTGGCCTTCGACGTCACCGGCTCCTACAACCTGATCTGGATGGTCTCGATCGCCTTGGGCCTGCTGGCCGCCGCCGCCAATCTGCCGATCCGGGAAGCGCCGCTGCTCCGGCCCGAAGCGGTCCCGGCGGAATGACGCGCAAGCTGGCCATCGGCGCCGCGGTGCTGGCCCTGACCGGGCTGGGCCTCTGGCTATGGAGCCGCAACGGCATGGCGGTGTTCATGGACGCCATGGTCGCCTTCTGCACCTGACGCTTATTCGTCTCTGGGCATCACCGAGAAGCCGGCCAGGTCGTCCTCTTCCGACAGGCGGGCGACCAGGCCGTCGACATCCAGCGGCATGGCGCCCTTCACCTTCATGTGGTGCTCGTGGCTCTTGCCGTCCTGCGAGATGACGTGACCCAGGCGAACGGCCTTCATGCCGGAATCGCGCAGCAAATTGCGGACGACGGCCTCGCCGGGGGCGGCGTTGCGCCGCCATTTCAGCACCACGTCCATGACCCCGATGTGCGGCAGCTTGGCGTCGGCGAGGCGCAGCACGGCCAGCACCGCCAGCGTCGCGCCCGCCGCCAGCAGGGCCAGTTGCAGCATGCCGACGCCGAACAGCACGCCGATGGCCGAGGTCACCCATAGCGACGCCGCCGTGGTCAGGCCATGGACCGAAAACCCCTCGCGGAAGATCACGCCCGCGCAGAGGAAGCCGATCCCGGTCAGCAGGCCGTGCGACATCCGCGTCGGGTCGATCACCACATTCTGGCCCGGCAGGGCGGTGAAGGCCCAAGTCGACTGGTGCATGGCCGCCAGCATCAGCACACAGCTGGTCAGGCAGACCAGGATGTGGGTGCGAAAGCCCGCCGGATGCCCGTGATAGGTGCGCTCGACGCCGATCAGCCCTCCGGCCGTCATGGCCGCGAGCACGGGCCAGACCAGATCAAAGTTCAGCAATGAAATTCGCTCCGCAAACTGACGAATCCTGAACCTAGGCCGGTCCGACGGTTTCAATCAAGCGGGGGGTCAATCGTCGCGCGGATCCAGCGAATAGCCGACCACGCCGTCGATGCCGCGCAACCGAGCGGCGAGCGTCTTCAGGGCAGGCTCGCCCTCGACCTTGAAGCGAAAACTGCGGCGCAGCTTTTCGCCCCCGTCGATCAGTTCGAAATGATCCGCCTTGGAGGAGCGGTCGATGCCGGCGAGCGCCGCTTCGATACGATCCTCGGCGCCGGTCGCATCGCGCCGCCAGACGATCTCGGCGTCGACCACCGCCTTTTGCGGCAGACGCAGGCTGACCAGCCGCAGGATGACGAGGATGGCGACCGTCAGCACCGTCCCGATCCCACCCAGCCCGTACAGCCCCGCGCCGAACAGCAGGCCGATCGCCGCCGTGATCCACAGCGACGCCGCCGTCGTCAGACCATGGATCGAGAAACCAGCACGGAAGATCACCCCCGCGCAAAGGAAACCGATCCCGGTCAGGACGCCGTGAGCCATCCGGGTCGGATCGCTGACGATGTCGGTCCCGGCCAGGGGGCTGAAGCGCCAGGCGCCCTGCGACACCGCCGCCTCCATCAGCAGCGCCGAAGCGAGACAGACCAGGATGTGGGTGCGAAAGCCCGCGGCCCGCCCCCTCCATTCGCGTTCGAAACCGATCAGCCCGCCGGCGAGAACGGCGGCCAGAAGCGGAAGGGTGAAGCCGGGCAGGTCGCTCATGTTCATGGGCGAGCAACGGCGGCCGAGCGTAGCGGTTCCGGCGGTCAACCGGCGGGCGCGGACTCCGGCAAGGGCGTTTCGGCGGACGGCGCCGGCGCATGAACCGGCGGCTGGTCTATCGCCGACTCGATCGATGGCGGTGGAGCCGCGGCCCGGCGCGGCGCGGCGCTGAAGGTGATGCCGAAGCTGACCTGGCTTTCGACCGGGCGACCGCCGGCGGTCGGAGGATCGACCCGGGCCCGATCCAGCGCCGGACGCATCCGGGCGGCAAGACCGGTTCCGGCGGGCTCCTCGGTCGCCGCGCAGTCGGCCAGAACGCCGTCGCGGGTGACGCGACACCGGAACTGCACGCCCATTCGCGACACCCCTGTCGGGAAGGCGTCGCTACGCACCGAAGGCCAGCTGGGCGGAATGTACCAGCGTATCGGTTGGGACACTGACGGGCGTTCGAGACGGGAGGTGGGGGGCGCGCGCGCGGCTTCGTCGCTCAGGAAGCGCTCCACTTCCCGGCGCTGGTCCGGCGACAGGTCTTGGAGGCGGACGGCGCCGTTCGGAAGCCCGGCGCTCGCGGCGGGCCCAGAGAGGCTCCCGGTCGCGACCGAACTCGCGGATGAAGGCGCCTCGTCGGCAAGGGTCGATACCGGCGGCTGGCTTTCAAGAGCCCTCTGGGCCTCTCGCGCCGCCCGCTCGGCGGCCAGCGTCTCGCGGTAGGGCCCGGCCTGCCGGTACTGGTCGACCAGATGCATAAGCGACACGACGGCCGCGACGGCCAGGGTCACGCCGAAGGACCGGATCAGCCACCGCTCGGTCTTGCCACGTGGCCCTGCGTCCGCCGGATCGTCATAGCTGTGCGTCATGGCGCCTCCCGCCCCTATCCTGGCCGCTCAGCCCCCCTCCTTGCAACGCCCGAGACAGCGGCCCCGCGCCGCGCTAGCGTCTTCGTACTGGGAGAAGCCTGATGTCCAAATCCGCCGGAACCGTCGCCGCGATCGCGGCCGCCCTCATCGCCTTCGGGGCTGTTCCGTCGCGCGCGCAGGAGGCGACGCCCCGGCCCGATCAGCAGGCCTTCCGCGGCCTGTACGAGGAGCTGATCGAGACCAACACCACCCTGTCCGAAGGCAGTTGCACCCTGGCCTCCGAGCGGATGGCGGCGCGGCTGCTGGCCGCCGGCTATCCCGCCGCCGACGTGCGCGTGCTGGTCCCGGTGGAGCGGCCCAAGGACGGCAATCTGTCGGCGGTGCTGCGGGGATCGGACCCGTCGGCCGGCGCGATCCTGCTGCTGGCCCACATCGATGTGGTCGAGGCCCGCCGCGAGGATTGGGCCCGCGATCCCTTCACCCTGATCGAAGAGGGCGGCTATTTCTATGCGCGCGGCGCGCAGGACGACAAGGCCCAGGCCGCCATCTGGGTCGACACCCTGATCCGGCTGAAGACGCAGGGCTTCACGCCGCGCCGCGATATCAAGATCGCCCTGACCTGCGGCGAGGAGACTTCCGACACCTTCAACGGCGTCTCCTGGCTGCTGGAGCACCACCGCGACGCGCTGCAGGCCGACTTCGCCCTGAACGAAGGCGCGCGCGGGCGTCTGGACGCCGACGGAAACCGCGTCGTGCTGGAAATCCAGGCGGGCGAGAAGATCTATCAGGACTACCGGCTGGAGATCACCAATCCGGGCGGCCATTCCTCGCGACCGGTTCCGGACAACGCCATCTACCGCCTGTCCGCCGCCCTGACCCGGCTGGGCGCCTACACCTTCCCGACTGAGCCGAACGAAGCGGTTCGGGCCTATTTCACCGCCTTGGCCGAGGTCACGCCCGCCCACGCCCAGGCCATGCGAGAGGTCGCCGCGGCCGCCAATCTCGACATCCGCGAGCGGGCGGCGCAACGGCTTTCGGCGGCCGATCCGGCGTGGAACGCGGTGCTGCGCACCACCTGCGTGGCGACCATGGTCGACGCCGGCCATGCGCCCAACGCTCTGCCCCAGCGCGCGACCGCGAATGTGAACTGCCGCATCCTGCCCGGTCACGACCCGCAGGCGGTGCGCGCCGAACTCGAGCGGGTGCTAGCCGATCGGGACATCGCGGTGACGATTCCAGGTCATGTCGATCCCACCTCGCCGCCGCCTCCGCTGAGCCCCGCCATCGTCGATCCGATCCGCCGCATCGCCGCCGATCTGTGGCCCGGTGTGCCCGTGGTGCCGTCGATGAGCCCGGGCGCCACCGACGGCCGCTTCACCAACGCCGCCGGCATCGCGACCTACGGCGTCACCGGCCTGTTCGCCGACCCGGACGGCGGCGGCGTGCACGGACTGAACGAGCGGATGCGCGTCCGATCCCTGTCTGAAGGCCGGGACTTCCTGTTCGAGCTGGTGAAGGCCTACGGAGAGTAGGACCAAGCCCCACCGCGAAACAGCAAAGCGCCTGCGTCGCCCCGGACGGCCGATCAGCCATGCCTCCGGCTGGCTGGACGCGGAATCGCCCTACGTCGTCTAGAGGGGGCCGGCGCCGTCAGCCTTCCGGCGTCACGTAGCGAACGGTGT